>MAAC01006004.1_pt1 | contig 38560 bp, 33 predicted proteins | sample 1115981 | NCBI WGS metagenome assembly MAAC01 (sample SAMN04961126, study PRJNA320927) | seawater metagenome | isolation source: sample BD02T64 sea water enriched with oil for 64 days | place: USA:Gulf of Mexico | collected 2013-07-27 | reverse complement strand
TTGCCGGTGGCGGTGTTACCATCATGACAGCTGGTGCAATTGCCGCTGATGCCGGCATGATCGAACGTCGCCGGGATCCAGGCCTGAGTACTGTGACAATCATCACACTGGCCGGTGGTCGGCAAATGATTGGCGTCTTTACCGGTGGCGGTATTGCCATCATGACAACCAGCACAGGAGCCCAGTACCTCGTTATGATCGACGTTCGTGGTCGGCGTCCAAGTGAACATTGAGTGGCAGGCCTCACAGACGTTACTCGACTGGATATGTTGGGCATTTTTGCCGGTGGCAGTATTACCATCATGACAGCTGAGGCAGTCGCCCGTCACCCCTTCATGATTAAAGTTCGCTGGCGTCCAGGCCTGAGTGCTGTGACAATCACCACACTCCTGGCTAGTGGGTAAATGATCGGCGTCTTTACCGGTAGCGGTATTGCCATCATGACAACCAGCACAGGAGCCCAGTACCTCGTTGTGATCGACGGTCGCCGCCGGTGACCAGACTAAGGTCGAATGGCAGGCCTCACAAACGTTACTCGACTGAATATGCTGGGCATTCTTGCCAGTGGCAGTATTACCATCATGACAGCTGGTGCAATTGTCGCTGATGCCGGCATGATCGAATGTTGCCGGGATCCAGGCCTGGGTGCTGTGACAATCATCACACTGGCCCGTGGTCGGCAAATGATCGGCGCCTTTACCTGTGGCGGTATTGCCATCATGACAACCAGTACAGGAGCCCAACACCTCATTATGATCGACGGTCGTCGCCGGTGACCAGACCAGAGTCGAGTGGCAGGCCTCACAGACGTTGCTGGTCTGAATATGCTGAGCATTCTTGCCGGTGGCGGTGTTACCATCATGACAGCTGGTGCAATTGTTGCTGATGCCGGCATGATCGAACGTCGCCGGGATCCATGCCTGAGTACTGTGACAATCACCACACTGGCCGGTGGTAGTCAAGTGATCGGCGTCTTTACCCGTGGCGGTATTGCCATCATGACAACTCGAGCAAGAGCCCAGTACTTCGTTATGATCGACGGTCGTCGCCGGTGACCAGATCTGGGTCGAATGGCAGGCCTCACAGACGTTGCTTGTCTGGATATGCTGGGCATTCTTGCCGGTGGCGGTGTTACCATCGTGACAACTGGTGCAGTTGCCGCTGATGCCGGCATGATCGAACGTCGCTGGCGTCCAGGCCTGGGTACTGTGACAATCATCACACTGGCCGGTGGTAGGCAAGTGATCGGCGTCTTTACCGGTAGCGGTATTGCCATCATGACAACCAGCACAGGAGCCCAATACTTCGTTATGATCGACGTTAGTCGCCGGTGACCAGATCTGGGTTGAATGGCAGGCCTCACAGACGTTGCTTGTCTGAATATGCTGGGCATCCTTGCCGGTGGCGGTATTACCATCATGACAGCTGGTGCAATTACCACTGATGCCGGCATGATCGAATGTTGCTGGCGTCCAGGCCAGGCTGGTATGACAATCATCACACTGGCCAGTGGTAGGCAAGTGATCGGCGTCTTTACCGGTGGCGGTATTGCCATCATGACAACCGGAACAGGAGCCCAATACTTCGTTATGATCGACGGTGGTGGTCGGTGACCAGTTCAGGGTCGAGTGGCAGGCCTCACAGACATTTGTCGTCTGGATATGTTGCTGATCTTTGCCGGTTGCTGTGGTGCCGTTGTGGCAGCGGACGCAGTCGCCACTGACGCCGGAATGATCAAAGGTTGCAGGTATCCAGGCATTGGTGGTATGGCAGTTGTCACACGCCTGAGTGGTCTCAACATGGTCGGCCGGCTTGCCGACAGCGGTATTACCATCATGACAGCTGGCACAATTGCCGCTCACAGACTGATGTTCGACCCGGTATATCGTGCTCCAACCAACACTGAGATGACAGTCGGCGCAGCGGTTATTGGTGTTCATATGGTTGTTGGGTTTAATTGATGCCTCGATAAAGCCGCTACTACTATGACAGAGCTGACACTCGGTGGGAGTTCCTTGAAATAGATTGTTAATATGACAATCCTGGCAGTCTACGGCAATATGCTGGCCATCGAGAGGAAAGGCTGTCGCTTGATGATCAAATTCAGCGGCCGATGAAGCTTGAGTCCAACAAATGCATGCCAGCAACATCAGGCATGAACCGAATTTGATATAACTAATATTGGAATTCATTGAAACGCCTCGTATTGTGACATCGTTGACAATCGTCGCCAAACCCGCCTTGATGTATGTCATCCTGACGATGACAGGCAACGCACCTTTTAGGGGGGATAAGGGGTTTAGGCAGTTGACTGGTGTGGCACAAGTCACAAACTAAATCTGTGTGTGCGCCATCGAGAGCAAAATTGGTTTGCTGGTGATCGAACTGCCACGATGACCAGCTGGAAGAATTATGACAAGTCTGACATTCTTCTCCCAAGGTTTGTTGATGGTTGTCATCCCCGGCATGACAGTCAGTACAACTGAAAGACTCGATGACGAAATCGGCAGAGAAATGACAGGCCTGACATACCAATAACTGATGGGCACCAGTGAGCGGGAAATCACCAAAATCGTGGCTAAAGCTGACTTGTTCGTTCCATTTTTTTGATTGGTGACAGTCTTGGCATTCTTTGCCCAAATTCCCCTGATGTGGATCGACCGGCAAATGGCAATCTACGCATTGCCTGACCCGATCTTCATCTGATCTGGTTTGATCGGGCAAATGACATCCGTCACACTCTACTTCCTGGTGCGCGCCCAACAAGTTAAAATCTGTTTCTTTGTCATGGTCGAAACTAATCTTGTCCCAGCCCTTCTCGTTGTGGCATTGTTGGCACTGTTCACCGTTACTGCCAAGATGAACATCGTTGTCGCTATGGCATTCATTACAACTGTCGGAAGGATTAAGCTCTTTTGCATGGCAGGCAACACATTCAAGCTTCAGGTGTTTACCATTGAGGCGATAATTGGCATCCTTGAAATGATCGAAGTTGCTTTCCTGCCATTCTTCTTCATTATGGCAAGATTCACATTTTTGGCCAAAGACGTTGAAATGTACGTCTTTCGCCAGATGACAATTGACACACATGCCGCCAATGGGGTCAGCCACATCGTCAACATGGCAAGCCTGACAAGCAAGATCCTGATGCTTGCCTTTTAATGGAAATTCAGTTTCTTCATGGTCAAATTTATTTACTTTCCAGCCTTTCTCGTTGTGGCAATCGGTACACTCTTCACCAAGCTCCCCCTGATGCGGATCGTCGTGACAGGAGTTGCAGCTGGTTGATTTCAGGCGGAAATTTTTATCTTCTTGTTTATGGCAAAGATTACAGTTGAGGGCGAGGTGGCTATCTTTGAGGGTAAACTCGGTTTTGCTATGATCAAAGTGATCTCTGTCTAATGAGGTGATATCAAATGTTCTGCCTTTATGATCGGTGTGGCAACTGCGGCACTGCTCAATTTTTGTTTTCTCAATACGACTGTGGAATCTTTGATCGTTTATCAGGTCTTCGTTTATTTCTTCGTGGCAGTCCAAACACTGGGCTGATTGATTGTCTGCCTCATGGCATTCGTTACATTCATTTTCAACTTCCTGATGAGCCTGGGTTAGCTCGCCCGGCATCAGTAATAGCTGCTCTATACTGAGCTCAGAAGTTTCAGCAACTGACTGGGTCGTAATAACAAGTAACAGCAGGAGCATTGACCTGGCTGTTGTCCATGTTACGGTAGTCATACAAACAAGCTCCTATGTTATTGATCCTATTTTCCATATCGCTTATGAATTATTTAACCACGCTATTGGTTAAATAATTGTTTAACCAATCAGAATAATTCATATTCAGTTAATAAATATTCAGTTAATAAATGTGCACAACAAATACGTGAATAACCCCGGTAATTATCATCAATAGAAAAAACGGATAATGAAACACATGCCACAGGGCAAAGAGCCGAGTGTATAAAGCGTAGTTTGCCATTTTTCGCAATTTGAGCAGTCCCTTATCCCAATGTTTAATCCCTAAGATTAATAGTGCCAGTTGCTCCTTGTTGTCGGTGGCTTGTGCTTTGAGTTCTTTTGCCTGAACCTTAGAGTGCTTTTGAATTTTTTTTATTCTTTTAGCAACGGCCAAACTGGCGGTTAGCCGGACATTTTTGTGGGTCAACTGGCTTTCAATCTGGCTTAGTTCAGCTTGAACTTCGACGCTAAATAAGGCGGTTTCTGCAAAGTGATCCTTACTTAACTGATAGTCTGCATTCAGTTCGGAAAATTCAATTTGTGCTCCATAGAGGCCTCGATGGAGTTTCTGGTAGACATAGCGTCCCACTAGGCCACTGCCAGCCACTAACAGCATACAAAAAAGTGCAATGCTGCTATTGAGTGAGCCAAGACTAAAATTGCTATGTAGCAAGATTAACACTGGACCCCATAGACCAAAAAGCATGTGCATTCTAAACCAATGACGAACTTTGAAAGCGTTCTTCATTGGTTTCCAGTATTTACGCACCGGATAAAGCAATAACAGTATCATCATACTGCCGCCAATTATTCCGAAAGCATAACCCAAGCCCTCTTCTGCGACATACCAGTATTCGTCTCTTATGAGCCAGCCAAGCAGCAAAACTGCCAAGATGGTAACCGTCGTAAACGTTGTAGATTTTGAAATTTTATCCATCCTTTATTTTAGCAGACAATTCTTATCTAAGTTCAATAAGCAGAGTAACGACTCCAACTCGAACAGCTCAAACCCTCGAAAAACGGGGGAGAGCAAGGTAGCTTTGCTGCCCCTCAATTTACCGAGGAGACATCTGAGTCGGCAGTCTAATTGATTGATTTGTAGGCAAACTATTACCAACTAAAGCTAGTGCTGTGATTTCAAATGTCACTATGATTTCCTGCTTGAAAGCAGTTGAACCGTCGTTCGAGTATTTGTTTTATCATTCAAAAGTGAGTTTTTAAATCGTTTTTATTCATTAAGATAAAAACGCGACTTTAGGTCGCGTTTTACTAATAGCAAGTCTGATAATTTAAACGCTTGTGCTTAAGGCGTCATAGTTTCAATTTCGACTTCGACCGCCACAAATACATCGCCTTCAAAATTACCCTTTATCTCGAGCTCCATGCCATCGCTGAGCTGGGCAAAAAAATCATCGCGGCTAACGCTAACATCTTCGACTGTTTCAAAACGAGTTGTCTCTGTCGTCCTTACCTCTGTTGTTAACGCTGTATTGGTTAGGGTGAACGTAAACAGCTCGGAGTTTATCACACTTACCAAACCGGTTCGCTCAAGCTGGTCGTCATTATCATCGTCATCGGCTTCTTGAATATCAAGCTCTACTTCAGTCGCAACAAATGCATCCTCGATAAATTCACCGCGTACTTCGACCCGGCCGGTGGTCATCGCCAGTGCCGCCAAAAAGTCGGCTTTAGTTACTACTTGCCCATCCTCAAGCTGAAATTCAGGCGTCGAACTGATATCGATGTTGATACCAACAATGCTAAAGCTGTCATCGCTAATGTTTTCGGCGATGCCTTCAATTTCTTGGCGAAGATCATCTTCAAATTCTGCCCGGCGGGCTATGAAGGCATCGGGCTGCATTTGCCCTTTAACTTCCAGCATATCGCCTATTTGTAACACTTCGAAGAAGCTGGCCTGACTCAAATCATCGCCGTCAAGCGGCCTAAATTCTGTCATCGCATTGGTATTGATGGTTTTGCCAAAGATAACAAAGCTAAGGGACTCGAGGTCTATGCTAGTTACCGGACCGGTAAGTTCTGGCCGGTTTTGTCGTTCCAGTCCTTCGTCTTTTAACTCGACCTCAACCGCCTCCAATACCACGTTGTCAAAGTTGCCTTTAACCTTGATAACCATACCGTCGATCAGCTGTGCAAAAAAATCGGCGCGGTTAACGCTAACGTCGTCGGCGATTTCAAATTCGGTGGTTGCCGTGGTGATCACCGCTATCCCCGAAACCGAGAAGGTAAACAGCTCGCTGTCGATATCACCGACCAAGCCGGTTATCCGGTCTAAATCGCCTTCACCGTTGTCGTCATCTTCTTCCTCACGAACAATTCTGCTGGCAATGTTGTCACCATCGGCATTGCTAAACCCTTTCACCTCAACAAAATCGCCAACGCTGAGTTGCGAAAAATTAAAGAAGCGTTCATCGGCATCCGATTTGTCGTCCATACGAGTCAGATCGGTAACGCTAAAGGTTACCCCCAATACGACAATGGTGTTATCGGTCGCATCTATCGCCTCGATGACGCCATCGACCTCAACTTCCAAGTCGTCTTCAATTTCAACTTCACTGGCAACAAGCACATTGTCGTCATTAAATTGACCTTCTACTTCAACATTCACATTATTGCCCAACAGCGTTAAATCGCCGTTTTCAACTTCGGTTTGACTATTGGTTGTCACGTTAATGCCGTTAACCATAAACTCAGTTGCCGAGACAAAATCAGTAATTAGCCCTTTAATTTCAGCGTGAGAGTCTGGTGCGTCGTTATGAGTAATAAGTTTTACCTTATCAACCTGTAAGGTGTCATCGGTTAAATTCGTTAACAGGCCTTTTACTTTCACCTGCTGGCCATCGGCTAAATCCGCAGCGGTGAAGTCATCAAATTCTGCCTCGGCATAGTTTATGAGTAAATTCGATAAGCTGAACGTTTGTGCCACGGTGTCTAAATTACTGACAAAGCCTTTAATGTTGATTTCATTACCATCATCGTCCAGCTCTATCCGGGTTGCCACTAACTGCGCTGCGTCATTGAAAAATCCGTTAACTTCAACGAAATCGTCGATCATCAAAGTTTGCAAGCTAGTGTTTTCAAAAAAAGTTAATTCATTAAAAAGAATGATTTGTCCATGCACGACAAGGTAACTGTCCATCAGGTTTATTTCATCGATAAAACCTTTTAACTCGGCGCTATACTCTATGCTACTGGCACTACCTGTGCTCGGGTCATTAATATTAACACTGCCCGACAAGGTGACTATCATCCCCACCGACAAGTCGTTTTCGGAGAGGCTGTTATCGTCATCGTCAGAAATTGAACTGGCATCAGTTTCATATTCAACCCCGTTAACAATAACACTACCAAAACCGCTGATCTCACCTACGGTGGTGATATCTGTTGTCGTCGGCGGTTCTTCAGGTGGTGGTTCCGGGGAACTCGAGGAAGAATCATTACAGGATACAATTAGCAACGTAAATAGCAGCATAGATAAGGCGTAAATTATTCGCGGGATTTTTATAAACATGTTACATCTCCATAGGAAAACTATCTGTGGCGGAAGCTCCAGATATCTAACAGCTAGAAGTATAGGCGACATTTGTCAAATTGCCTTAAACCGCTAGGTAAATTTTGTTAAATATTGACCATTGATTGAGGTAAATCGTGGCTATGGTGCAAGCAGCCGAAAGCTCAAATCTAACTTGGTGCAAAGCGTGCGAAAAACTCAATTCGAAGACAGTAATAGTCAAACCGAAGGTAAACCTTTGAGCAAACAACATAAATTCAGTAAGTTTGCCGGTACCGCTGACCGTAACGGCTAGACCAGGCTAGCTTTAATCGCATTCATTAGCGGTAATGAAAGACATTTGGCGGTGGCATAGTGAGCATTTGAAAAAACACACGGTTGATAAATAAGTATCAGTTTTCTACTATACTTTTAGAATAACTCTACCGTACTTTTAGAATAACTCTACCGTGTGAACTGATAATGACTACATTTAAGGATAAATTTATTCGCCAGTTTTTATTGTTAATGTTCTCCATCGCCGCTTATATGTCGCAACAGGTTATGGCTGCAGAATTTATGAGTGCAGTAACAGGTAAAGACAAAGCTTTGGTATTGTGCATCAATAAACTTGCCACTAAAAATAACTGGCAAGGTATCAATGATGTAAAAAAAATAAAATGCCACGGTAAGGGGATAAAGCAGTTAACCGGCTTAGCGATATTTGCCAATCTGGAAGAACTGTCGCTGTTTAATAATGAATTGCGAACTGTCGACCTTCGCTCGTTTAAGCAGTTAAAAAATGTCAATATTTCCAATAATAAACTTAAAAAAATCCAGCTCTCTAATTTAGTTAACCTGCACACCCTCTATTTGTTTAAAAATCAATTAACCACTATTGATTTATCGGGATTAAGCCAATTAAAAAAACTACGGATCACCAATAATAAACTGCATCAGGTTGATATTTCTGAACTTATCTCATTAGAGAAAGCATATTTTTTTGATAATAAACTTGAAGATTTATCGCTGCGCGGGTTAGCGAAGCTTAATTTCATCGAGCTGCGTCAAAACCCGATGCCCGATGAAGTATACGATCGTTACGATGCCTTAGAGGGCATTACCATCATCCATGATGGTAATGCCGATGATTGGAAATAATCAGATATTTAATCAACAGACCCTAAATGTTGTAGGCGATAGAGGCAAACCAGCTATTTAAATCATAACTCGCCCTGGAGAAGTATTGCATGCCATCATTACTTCGGTAATCGGCATAAACAAGTTTTATTTCCCACTTACGAGTGAATCGATAACCCAACTCAAAATCAATTTCAGCACCAATATTGTCACTGTGACTGTAACTATCAAATTGGTGGTAAACAACACGCCAATTCAATTTGTTCGCTCTGCCTCGATAAGTAACGTACTTATCCCTTAGTCCTGCTTGCATGCCGTAGCTGGCAAAAACATCGGCCCAACCTTGAAATTTATGGTTAGTCGCTAACGGTGTTTGAAAGCCGTTATAGTCATCTTCAGATAAAATTTCCTGGCTAATATCGAAACGATGACTCTTATATTGCAGCCCGAATTCAAACAGGCTGTACCAGGCTTGATAATTTTTCAGGTTGTTGGCGCTATCTTGTTGATGGGCATATTCGAGTACATAGCGGTATTTTATTTTACCGGGTTTGAATTCATCCCTTATTCGAATGCCTGTGGTTGCGGTGGAAAATAGTGGTTGGTCCTGGTTATCAATATAATAATGATAACCACTGAGAGTTAAATCATTTTCGGTTTTGTATTCTATATTCAGTAAATGTGAGTTTAACCTATGCTCACCCAATTCGCTTGCTGGCCGCTGTTCGAGATGACCAAAGCGAACATCATCTTTTGGCAACTCATGATTCGAGTCCTGGCCAAAAATGCGATGGACTTTATTGCTATACAGGTATTGAATGTTAATATTTTGCTGATTGTTATATTGCAACTTCAGTGCATCGAAACTCTGCGGTGTTTGCCAGAATTCAATCGCACCTACCATACGTTCGTTATCAAAACTGATACTTTGCCGGCCGAGACTCGCACTCCAATAATTGTTACTGTCATAGTGAATAAAGCCCTGAGTGAGGTTGAACCCGTCCGGATCGGGAATGGGTGAAGTAAACCGGGTTACGGTAACCGAGTTGTAATCTTCTTCATTGAAGGCATAAACATAATTGGGCTGTAGTAATAATTGCCATTGTGCCTGTTCGTCCAGTTTAAACCGTGATGTTAAGGTAAACCGACTGGTGAATGCCAGGGCATCACCTAGCAGGTCATCGCCTATCGATTGATAACGGGTACGCATACCAAAAGCATGATCCCCGGCTATTGCCGGAAATTCTGTGGCAACAGTGGTTAAGCTAAAACCGGATAAAAGCAATAAAGGGATAATCATTTTATGCTTTGGCATTGTTTTCCCATTCGGTTAAACGTACACATAAACCGCGGGAAACAATCTGTTCACTTGGTTCGCCAATGGCAGAGCCGCCAAATTCTTCAATGGTAACCATTAGAGAATGAGAGTCTTTAATCAATCGCCATTGGGCGATAGAGAGTTGCTGTTCAATCAGTGATTGATTGCGGGGGATAATCCCTAAACTGCGAGCTTCACCATCTGTTTTTGAGAGCACCCATAGTTCAAATGATTGTTCTGTGGTTAGATCGGGACCGCCAATCATATTGACAATGAGCGTTCTTGATTCGCCATAGGTGCTGGCAACCAGATGAGCTTGTTGGCTCTGATCAGTGAGTACTGCCACATAGGAGAGCGGGTCTTTATTAGGACTGCTGACGAAGGATTGATAACCCACATAAGAGAGTAACAGGATGAACAAAATCGACAATACCGGTGAAAAACCAGAACGGCGAGAAATCAGCATGGAAAAAAGTTGATTGCTAACCTTAGTTATTTTATGCCAAACCGCTAAAGCTTGCGACTCGTCATTAGACAAGTTTTTCTGAGCCTGTTGCTGAACCGGTAAAATTTGATCGCTAACCTCTGCTTTGTCTACAACTTTGACACCCTCAAGTGCCAACTGCTGGCTAATCTTCTGCCAATTATCTTTAGCGGCAGGCAGCAGCGGAGTATGTATGTCTAAAGTAATCAAGCGATTTTGCCAAAACTCAATGCGTTGCGCGAGGGCCTGGTTATCGCATAGCAAATGTTCGACCCGCCGATGCACTCTGGGCGGGAGTAAACCTAGCAGGTATTGGCTAGCTAAATGTTCAATCACCTCTGCTTGGTCATAACGGTTTAATTGTTTAAGCATGATAGCAACCTCCCCAAGCCTCGTCGGATCCAGGATTTTATGGTGTTTATCGGGGTGTTGAAATAAGTTGAAATTTCATTTCGACTATAACCATATAAATAGGCCATTAAAATGGATTGTCGTTGATTGGCTTCTAATTGATTCAAACAATAATCAAGGGAGTCATTCTCATAGGGCGTTAACTGCGCATTTATGGTCGCAGAATTGTCTTTGTTGAATTCAAATTCATTAAATTCGATGGTCTGCTCTTGGCACCGGCATTTGTCATAGCGCAAACGGTCATAAGCCCGATAACGGACAATACTGACTAACCAAGTGAACGCCTGACTTTTATCGGCGTGATAGCGATGGCGGTTTTGCCATATTTGAATAAACGCTTCTTGCAATACTTCATTGGCACTGTCGATATTACCGATTATGCGAAAAGCAATGCCATTTAAACGGTGAGCACTGAGCAGGTAAAGTTGCTGAAAGGCTTGCGGGTCATCACTTTTACACTGTACCAACAAGTGCGTTAATTCACTTCCCAGGGATTCCGCTAAGGCCTTTTTGCACTCAGTTGCCTGGTCTGTTGTTTCAGACCACGACTTATCTGACGATTCATTGTCTAAGTGCAACGGCATTTCTTTCACCAACGATAGTTTTTATGCATGCTGTTATAACTATAACAACTGCGGTTAAAAATAAAAGTGACTTTGGATAAATACAAGATCATAATTTTGCTCCGGAAATTGCGGGATGTCTTCCTTTTTTCTTAGACCAAAACGTAACTGTAAATGTGATATCGGCGTATACTCAGCCACCACAGAATAACGGGTTTGCTGGTTTTCACTGACGTCCCGGTCAGGGTCGAAATATTCAGCGGTTAGTTTAATATTAAGGCCTTGCCGCCATTGATAGTTTACTTCGAACAAGGAAGCGAGTTGCTCAATATCGTCATCATTTACAGTGTTTGCCTGTTCCAGGTTAATTAAATCGGCCTCGGCCAGAAAGGTAAAGTCACGCCATTGCAAGCCGCTATATAAATTAACCATGGTGGTTTGCTGATCACCATCATTTAAGGCAAACGATGCGCCAGCCCGAAACTTGCTGAACAGATGCTCAACCCGCATTCCATATAAGAAGGCATCATCATCATTGCTGGTCTGGCTGGTGCCGTTGCTGATAAAAAAATTGACTGTGGTGTTAGTGTAATCGATAGATAATTCAACGCCATTATCTGAATTATCAAAATTCATCCCGGTTGCCTGGCGAATAAAGGCGCTATCATCTTCAATACGCATGCCATAGGGGACAAAAAACTTTCCGGCTTTGAAATAATAACCCTGGTCAAATTGATACATCGCATAAGCTTCGCGATTGATTGCCGTACCTGGGGCAACTTGCTGATCCAGATAAAAGGAAAGACCTGAGTTAGGGATAGCGATATTCAGATAAAGTTGCGCATTGCTTAATTCAAAGGTTTTTTCAGTGTTATTATCATCATCGTTTTGCCCAATGGCATTGAAACGCGCGTCAGCGCCTAAGGTGAAAAACTGGCTGATTTGGGCAATGGCTTTACTGTCATAATCAATAGTCTTAGCCGGCAATATTGATTGCCCGTAGTTTCTGCCAAAATCATTACGTAAGCCACCACCATTGGGATTTACATGGCAAGCCATGCATTTTAGATTGTTTTTGTAGGCCAGGTATGGCTCAGCCGTGCTGCTAAAACTTAGGCTAATGGCCATGGTAAATAAAATGGTAAAAATGATTCGCTTAGTGAAATGAGTGTTCATAGTTAAATGCTCCGCCGTCAATTCCATTATAGTCACCATCGAGCAATTGACCATGGGCTGAGTGAATTGAGGATATGTTGTTGTTATTAAACTCGATATTGAGTTGCAGCTTAGCTTGCTGCATTGGTGTAGGTAGTGGCAAAGCGAGTGGCATAGCATCGGCAACATCAACATCAACATCAGCATTAATGCTAACGACTAAAATATTATCCGCCGTTTGGCTCAGGGTAAATTCATCACTATTGAGTGATCTTTGTTGCTCAGCAGTGGTTAAGGTGATGGCAACCTGTTCAGTCGTTAACGTGGAAAAATTCATTGCCCGGTTAAACCAAAGTGCAAGTTCCAGGCGGCCTGGCTGTGCTGTTGAGCTTGAGTTTGGGCTTGATTTAAGCTGAGGCAAATCTGTGGTCTTTGGGATAACCCGGGTGATCACTGTGGGGGTTAACAGCGACTCTGGCGCTTTCGCCCCTAGTTCAATCCATTCTTTTATCGCCTGGATTTCCTCCTCGGCCAGCGCAGCTTGTCCTAACGGCATTCTGGCACCAGCCAAATTGTTGCCGGTAACTTTTAAATACAAGTAGGATTGCTCTGGCTCCCCGGGTAATACCCGTTTAAATAGCGGATTGGCTGAGTCAACATTGATTAAATTCGCGAATGATTGTTCAGTAGTTGATAAATTTAATCCTGCTGCAGGATTGGCACCGCCATGACAGGTAGAGCATATTGGGCTGAACACATGTTGTTGAATCGAACTTAAGTCGGCACTAATCCCCGTGCCGGGATCTACAGGCGGGTCTGTCGGAATTTCCTCTATCGGCCGACCTTGTGCGTTAAGTCCTTCGCCATCTCCGGCACCGCAGGCAGAAAGAAAAATGAGCAGCAAACTAATAATGTACGATTTCATCGGTAATTACCTTATTGTTAGATGTTATTAGGTTAGATGTTATTAGGCAGATATGTTTACATGCGATAAACACGGATGGGAGCAGTATCCCATCCGTCATCATGGTTAAGATGAACGCTTATCGACCTGGCTTTAGTCGGGCAATGGTCCAACTACCGACTCTAAGGCATCGCTCCCAAGTCAATCCATTCTTTTATCGCCTGCATTTGCTCCGCTGACAGCGGGTCTAGCATAAACGGCATTTGAGCACCTGCCTGGGTGCCGCTAACCTTTAAATACAAAATGGATTGTGCTGCATCCATAGGTAAAACCCGTTTAGATAGCGGGTCCCTGGTTGCATCAACATTGACTAAATTTGCGAATGATTGTCCATCACTTAAATCCATTCCTGCCGCAGGGCTGGGACCGCTATGGCACTGAGTGCATATTGGCGTGAACACATTATCTTGAATCCAATTAATGTTGGCATTAGGATTTACTGGCGGAGGCGGAGGTGGCAAAATCAAATGCCAGACCCCCCCAACACCATCACCTTCGGTGTCGCCACGTTGCATATCACCCATGTAGAAATACAATGGCCTGCCATTATGGGCCCATTGGTCGGTGCCGTCGCCGCGGGTAAAGCGAGTAAAAGCGCCGATGTCCGGTTCCCCGTCATCAGCGACAAACGCCGGCCAGTTCATTAAACAATCATTCTCATCTTGGCAGTTTGACATCCCATCGCCGTCGATATCAAAGGTGTAGAGGGAGTAACCGTCTTTATTAATCATAGACATGACTTCGCCATTGACCGACATCAGTACATTGACCATACCTGTGGCTGACAGTGAAAGGTTCATGTCCTTGTTAGTTCGTTGTATCGCCGGCTCTAGTGTAGCCGTATGCCAACCCGGAATGTCATCGCCATCAACGTCACCGGCGTTATTGTCACCGACAAAGAAATACAAAGGTTTGCCTTTAAAGCTCCATTGCCTGTTGCCACCAGCAACATCCACAATATTGAGTGGCGGCATCGCTGTTGCGCCGGCATCGGCCAACAAGGGTGGCCAAGCATTGATACAACCATCGAAACCGTAACAAGCCGAATCATTTACCGGATCAGGGTTGAAGGTATACAGGGTAAAGTCGTGCTTATCGACTCGCTCAGGGGTGAAAGCCATACTGCTCTCGGTCACGGTTAAAATGGTTTCGAAGCCGACATAGGTGGGTAGTTGATTGATAGTCGTTACCGTTACAGGCATACGACGGGCTAAATGCCAAATACCACCTAAGCCATCACCCATAACATCACCCTGGCTGACATCCTCATAATAGTGATATAACGGTTGGCCATATAGAACCCATTGATTGTCGCCATCGGCACGGGAAATTATGGTGAAAATCTCATTGGCCTGGGCACCACTACTGGCAAGTAACGGCGGCCATCGCCCTGCACAGGTACCAATATCACCCGAGGTGCCTTCACAAGTGGAGGTACCCATAGTGTCATCATCAAAGGTATACAAAGACAGCCCGGAAGCCGCTAATACTAAAGAACCATTATCATTGACAACCATGCTGGTCGGTGTTGCTACCTGGCTGGGAAAACCGTCCATTGGCGGAGGCGGAGGTGGATCATAAGGGTCATCACCGCCACCGGAACCACCACCACCTCCTCCACAGGCACTAAGCCAGACAATACTGATGGCGATAAGCAGCAAAAATTTTGTTGTCTTCATTTTAACATCCTCTCTGGTGGACTTAATAAATGCTTCGATAACAACTACTATTTCGTTAACAACTACTGTTTCGATAACAATTACGTTCATTAAGTAATACGCTCGCTGGAGTTAAATAGTTGCAGCAAAGCATGAATTTATTGTTCCTGTGTTTTTGGAAAACGTGATAAAGTTAAATTTGAAAGCTAAGTTTGAAAATTATCGGACTGGATATGGCTTAGTGATAAAGCAATCAATAGCGCTAAGACAAAGCCGATTGATACTTTAGCCAAGGCATTTAGAACCAAGGCATTTAGGTGATTAGATTGTTTGGTGCTTAACTTCAAATTGTCTGCTGACATAGTGACTCCCTCCCAATTAAATCCGTTATTGGAAAGATTAACTACTACGATATGAAAAATTGAAAACTACAGGACGACAACAAGCCAGCATCCTTGACCTTGAAATATCGGTTAACCCTTATATACATTGGCATTATTTATAGTTGAAACTCTGGATTTTGCAAGCATGAGCGACAAATACTCTGTTTATTTTACTCTAGCTAAAAATAACTGTTGACCTTAGACTTTACTCTAAGGTCTATACTTGCAGACAATAGATGATGGTGTGAAGGATTTAGTGATGAAAATTGGTGAATTAGCAAAGAAATCAGGGCTTTCAGCCCATACTTTACGGTTCTATGAAAAGCAGGGGCTGATTAAAGTAAATAACCGTAGTGAGAGTAATTACCGTATTTATAGTAGCGCAGATTTAAATACTGCAAAGTTTATAAAACGCAGTAGAGAGATGGGCTTTAGCTTAGAGGAAGTTGAAGTGTTTTTATCTATTAGAGCAGATAGACCGGCTCACATCTGCGCCGATGCAAAATCAATCACGGCTTTAAAAATTACAGAGGTTGAAGATAAAATATCTGAGTTACAACAGATGTTACTGGCATTGCATAAACTCAGTAACGCTTGCTGTGGCGGCAGTGAAAGTGCGGAATTATGCAGCATCATTGATGCGTTAGAAAAAAATGAAGCAGAGGCTTGAGCATTATGGAATTGATTAACAACTTTATCATGTTATTTACCGAGTCGGCACCGTTCCTGTTATTTGGTTTGCTATTGGCTGGTGTTATCCGGCTGCTCATTCCGGATAAATGGATCACTAAATATTTAGGGAAAAATAGTTCAGTGGTTACTGCTGCCTTAATCGGCACACCAATGCCTTTATGCTCTTGTTCTGTGATACCTACGGCCATGGGCATTCGCCGCGCAGGGGCGAGTAAAGCCAGTACGGCAAGTTTTATGGTGGCTACTCCGGAAACCGGTGTTGATTCTATCGGTGTTACTTTTGCTCTTATGGGACCAGTTATGGCGATAGCCAGGCCAATAGCGGCAATTATATCTGCTATTGTTGCCGGAACCTTGGTTCGTTTTTGGGATGTTGAAACACCAATAGAACCAGAACAACAGGGGCAAAGTTGTTGTGGCGGTAAAAAACAACTATCACAGGGCGCTTGGGCAAAAGCTAAAGCTGTAGTGCAGTATGGTTATGGTAAATTGCTATCGGACTTTATGAACTGGTTATTAATTGGTTTGTTTTTTGCAGCACTTATTCAAACTTTTGTCCCCCATACTCTCCTTAGCGAATATGGCACCGGGGTATTCGCGATGATGTTAGTGGTATTAATTTCAATTCCTATGTATATCTGTGCTACCGCTTCAACGCCAGTTGCTGCTGGTTTAATGTTATCCGGTATATCACCAGGGGCGGCTTTAGTGTTTATGCTTACCGGGCCGGCAACGAATATTGCTACCTTGATGGTAGTAAAAAATGAATTAGGGATGAGATCGCTTATGGGTTATTTAACCGGGGTCATTGTTACCGCCTTAATTATGGGCTTAGCCTTTGATTGGTTATTGGTATATTTTGATATCGTTATTAAGGTAAGCCAAGGGCAGCATAGTGACATGACTTCAATGCTTTATTATGTTTCAGCCATTGTGCTTGCGGCTTTAATCGTTTGGCAATATGCGCAAAAGTTAAAGTCGTTAAGGGTGTCAGCGCCACTGTCATGATTATCAATACTGTGGTCTATATTGGTATCACTCATCGTGTCGGGATTTCCATTGCTCAGCGGTCATTGGATTTTCCTCTTCCGTTTGCTCAAAACTGTCATCTGATTGTTGCTCCCAAGAGTATATTTTTCGCTTGGCTTTAGGATCCCAATGACGAAAGGCGATAGCACAAAGTATACCGCTGAGGGCACCAAATAGATGGTATTCAAAGGAAATCCACTGTTCACGCGGGAAGATAGAAAGCAACATGCCGCCATACATATAAAAGGCAATCATCATCAGAGCGCTAGAGCGTTTGTCGCGGCGAAAGATGCCGCCAAGGAACAGGTAGAAGAACATGCCATGGGCTAAACCACTTGCACCGAGATGGTAACTTTCTCGGCCAAACAACCAAACACCAAGGCCAGAGACTATCCAGATAATGGCCAGCGTCCACCAGCGTGATTTTGGGTAGCCATAGATAAGAAAGCTGCCCAATAGCAATATTGGTAGCGTATTACTAATGACATGTTGCCAAGAGCCGTGTATCAGTGGCCCGGTAACAATGCCGATAATCCCTGACGCAGTAAGAGGGTAGACTCCCAGTTGCTGGAAGTTTAGGCCAAATACCATCTCACACAGCTTTAGCCACCAGATGATTAACACGAAAATGGTGGTGATAACGATGCTGTTTTGCAGCGATGGGGTTTGATCTGTCATGTTATACAATCTGTATAAGTATATAGTCAACTCAGCACTTATCAAGTGCACTAGAACAATCAAAATTTGAAGTAGATAGTTAACCTATCTTCTTTAAATTTTGGGCCGTCATCGTGCATTTGATAGACCCCCGAAGGGCGATGTTAAAAGAGTTTTATGTTGCCTAAAACTCTTTTAACATCGCTGAGTGGCTCATTCCTTATGCAGACTGGTATATTATATTGGGATAAATTAAAGCTTTTCAATGATCTAAATAATGACCATTGAGCAATATTGTTAGTGGTTCATTTCTTCTTTTAGCCAGGCCATAAAAATGTCTAACCGTGCTCTCTTCGCTGAATTGGCATCAAACACCAAATAGCGTTTTACCGTTAACGGGTGTTTGACATTAATTGGAATAACCAGAGTTCCGGCCTCAAGGTATTGTGAATATAAAAACTCTGCCGCCAGAGTGAAGCCATGACCGCTCAACACTGCACTCAAGGCGATGTCGGTACTAAATACTTCGGTCCACTGTTGATGGTCTTGATAGTTTTTCACTCCCGCATGTTTGAACCAGGCGTCCCAGCCAAACGGGCCTGGTTTCTCTAAACTTACCAGCCAACTCTTTAAGATATCTTGCGGCGTGTTGAAACTCATTTCTTGTGCGAGTTTGGCAGAGCAAACCGGGTAAACATCATCTTCACCAAAATACTCGCATTGTAAATCGTCACTGATTTCTTTTGCTGCGCCACTGCCAAAGCGAACGGCAAGGTCGATATGGTTTTGTTTAAGGTTTTCAAAACGGTTGGAAGAGAGAACACGAATTTTTATTTGCGGATATTGTTGTGAAAACTTATGCAGTTTTGGCATCAACCACATCGATGAAAATGATGGCGTAGAGGTAATGGTTAAATTTCCGGCTATGCCCTCACGCTGAATATTATTGAACGCACGTGTCAAAATATCAAACGATTGCTGGGTTGCATTATACAACTTAACGCCATTTTCAGTTAACAGCATTTTTCGGCCTTGGCGGGAAAATAATTTTGTGCCTAAGGCTATTTCTAATTGACGCATTTGCTGACTCACTGCCGCCTGAGAGAGAAATAACTCTGCTGCGGCTTTACTATAACTTTGATGGCGAGCTGCACTGTCAAAGCTGTGCAAGTTATTTAAATGCCTTAATTTATTGTCCATAGGTAATGACCATAGCTGGCGCCCAGAAAAAGTTGATGGCAGCAATTATAACTCAATCAGTCACAGTATTATAAGTACAGCTTATATTACTGTTCAATAACTATTGTTGGCTTTGCCAGGAAAATCAACGCAATATCAGCTCAACAACGCGGCGTACAAACGGGTAGCCGGCTTAAATAAATTCGAATCAAGGATAAAACATGAGTTTCAAAAATTTACACCAACAAAATGCACCATTAGTTATTTGCAATGTGTGGGATGTTGCCAGTGCTAAGAGTGCAGAAAAACTGAATTTTAAAGCCATTGGTACCTCAAGTGCGGCAATAGCAACCATGCTAGGTTATGAAGATGGTGAACAAATGAACTTTGCCGAATTAGTGTACATAGTGAAAAGAATTCTTGCTTCTACATCACTGCCGCTAACCGTTGATATTGAAGCTGGCTTTAGTCGAAACCCGGCAGAAATTGCCGCCCATATAAAGACGCTAGCCGATTTAGGTGTGGTGGGGATTAACATTGAAGATAGTATTGTCAGCAATGAGCGGGGGTTACTCAATGCCAATGATTTTGGCAAAGATTTATCGGAAATAAAGCAGCAGCTAGTCGAAAACGAGGTGAATATATTTATCAATGTCAGAACCGACCCGTTTTTATTAGGGCATGCTAACGCCTTGGCCGAAGCTAAACAGCGCATTAAACTTTATGAATCAGTGGCGATTGATGGTATTTTTGTGCCGTGCATCACCAATGAAGATGATATCCGTGCTGTCGTTAATCATACAAAACTTCCGGTGAATGTGATGTGTATGCCAGATTTACCGGATTTTACCGCACTAGAAAAATTAAACGTTAAACGCATCAGCATGGGAAATTTTATTTTTGATAATTTAAATGGCCGTTTTGAAAATACCTTAGGCGCTATTGTAGAATCGCAATCGTTCAATCCGGTATTTTAAATCCAACTAAAACGGCACCATTTAATACCAAGTTGGTATAAGGTGCCGTTTGATTTGAGAATGATTTAGCAGCTATATCAAATAACTGCTGTATTCAATCTGAGGTTTATTGACTAAGCAGCAGCCGGTAATGGCTGTTGCTCAGAAGTTGGTTGCAGTTCTTTAGATTCCGGGATCATAAAACTCAGCATGATAGGCACTAAAATCAGAGTGAATATTGTAGAGACCACAAGGACACCAAGTAATACAGCACCTAATCCACGATAAAGTTCACTACCTGCACCTGGCTTAATACCAGCGGCAGCATACCACCCACTGACGTTAACGTTGATATCATAATAGGGCGCACTCGGCTTTCTACTGAGTCGCGAATCGCCTGGCGTGGAGTTAACGTGCTGTGTTTTAAAATATTCAACGTTTGATGCACGATTAATATCGCGTTATTGACCACGACGCCGGCTAATATTACAAAACCTAAAATAGTGAGTACATCCAAGTTTTGAATCGGCGTATACCTGTCCATGACGCTGGCCCAATGTACGGCTGATAATCCGATGAAACCGCCCAGTGTTGCCAATGGCACTGTTACCATAATCACCAGCGGGTACTTCCAGTTTTGAAATAATACCATCACTAAATACACCACTTACATCGCTAAAAAGAAGCTTGAACCTAACACTCCGGATAGCGAGCCATCACCGAGTAGGGCGGTTTTAATATCATTTAGCTTACCGGCACTACCGGCTATTTCACTTCTACTAGAGGTGAAATAGCGCCGCTGCTGCGCAATTCCTCTATCATGCTATTGATGGCGGCAACTGCTTGTTCTAACGGCATGCCTGCAGGCGGGGTAAACTGTAACGTCACCGCGCGTTGGCGAGCCACGTGTTTGGTCTGATCGACACGTTGGCCGCGCTCTAGTACGGCCAACGATTGTAAATCAACCACTTGCCCTTCAGGGGTCGCTATCGGGGTTGGTAACAGCGCATCAATAGGGAAGTCAGTTTGTTGCGCATTGCTGACGATTTTAATGTCTTTTAACTCACCACCAATCAAGTGGTTTATTTTTACCCTAAGTTCGACTTTAGACAAAAATATTTTCCAATGTGGCGTTAGTTATCACCATGCAGGAGTTAAGCAAAGTGTTTTCGGAATATTGGTATGATTGTTAACGTTACGTACACACGATGATAATAGTTGGAATATTAGAGCGGTATTAAGTGTTAATAACCGTCCGAGAACAAGATTTAACTCTTTTATAACATAAAAGTTATTGATTAATAATTAAGAGTCGTTATAATTCCCTCAGCTTGAAAGTTCTACCTATATTTATGTACACCATTTCGTCGTTGCTATTAAGTACTTCGTCCTGTTTGATAAGTGATAGTTTGCTTCCAACTACTTGGTCTTTCATAAGAAAGGCTTTAAATTACTTTTTATTAAATAGGATATTATTATGTCTAACACTACTGGTACAGTTAAATGGTTCAACGAAGCTAAAGGTTTTGGTTTTATCGAGCAAGAAAATGGTCCTGACGTTTTCGCTCACTTCCGCGCTATCGTTGGTGACGGTTTCAAAACTTTAGCTGAAGGCCAAAAAGTTGAGTTCACTGTAACTCAAGGTCAAAAAGGTCCTCAAGCCGAGAACATTAAACCTCTATAATTAATGGTTTAGGATGGTTTGCATTACTGAGTAATACGCTCCAACCAAAAAACAATTAAGAATTGAGAAAAAGGTAAGACTATCGTCTTACCTTTTTTTATGCCTGAAAATCAGCAAGCCTTATGCCGCTTTAAAATTACCATGAAAACCTAGTGGTAAGTGATGGCTTAACCAAGCTCTGGCAATAGGGCCATCGGCTACATTTTCAACATTAAAAATGTTCAGACAAGTACGTTTACTGGGTACGTGCAAAGCGGTACCAATTAAATAACCTGTACCTTCTTTGTTTTTCGGGCAAACACTGACGTGCTCTTCCACCAAAAAATCTGCTCCAAAATCGTATACGTCTTCTTTACCCGTAGTCACATTCAAATTGCACACACTATCACTCCAAAGGCTATTGTGCTGGGAAGACAGGTGATATAAACATTCATTTTTTAAGCCTGTAAGATGATCGCATACCCGTGGAAATTCACTGTTACTATTGATAATGGTGTGGTTGGCACTGCCATTGGGGTATAACGTAAATAACGCAGTTTTCGCATCAATGTTGGCGTTATTCATCTCGCCTTTCATTACATTGGCTAAGTTATGTAACACATCGACATTGGGGTATAAACTCGCATCAAAATGTATGGTGCCATTGTTTTCTTCCCAGGCATTGCCGTAATGAAAGGCAAAACCTGCGGGCAGTTCAAATTGTTTTACTATGGCTAAATCACTTTTACTGACCACTAACACTCGCATCGGCAGGTTTTTATCAAAGCCAACTCGGGAAAAGTACCCTTGACGATTGTTATCGGTTGAACGGGTAGTGGTTAAGGATGGCAAAATCAGTAACAAATGTTTTTGGGTGATTAAAAAATCGTGCAACATGCCACCTCGGTATTTGGCATTGACTAAACCAACGTTTTTCACTTGTCCTGTGGCCGATAAATGATAGAGCACAATTTGGCCTGTTGGGTTTAAACCAAAATTCCAAATATCGCCATTGGCCTCTATTTTGGGGTGTGCGGAGAAGGGTAAGCCTTGCAAACTGGTGCCATACTTACTCGCTTCACCTAAGGTGATTTGCTGCTGGTAGTCTAAGGTTTGGCTATTAACCCGGGTAGGGCTACCTCCTTCCCACAATGCCCATAAGTCGTCCCCAACGGGGATCACATTGGTGTTGGCGGTATTTATCATATCGGCGCTGGATACCGGTAAAGGGTTGTTAATTTTGGTATCCGGGGCCGAGTATAAAAAACGCTGTGCTTGTTGTTCTTGTTGAAATTTGGGCGTGTTGATAAACTTACCCTGATGGAGGATTTTGCCATTTTCAATGTGAAAGCTTTGCAACATGCCATCACCTTCAAATAAGTGCTGATATCGTTGCTCAGCCCGCTCGTGTTTACCCGGACCATTGCGATAAAACCTGCCGTTAAGATCGCTCGGTATTTTACCTTCGATCGTTAACGTTTGTGGCGCAAAGTTATCTTCGACATTGGCAAAGCCAATTAAATCCGGGTTAGTAGCCAGGGCGTGATCAAACAAGTCTTTATAATTAACCACAAGGCTGCTGTCAGTTTTCGCCATTGCCTGCAAAGGCGAATTGAATAACAATGAACCAAGGCCTAACGCGCCCATGCCTTTTAATAATTCTCTGCGCTGCATATTTCTATCTCCTGGGTTTGCGAAAAATTTCACCATTAGTAAATTACGGTACTTTCATTGACAACTTTGCTGTCATCTTCGCTAACCGAGAATTTTATTTGTTGATAACTTACCGGACCAAAATTGGGTTTGGCGTTATTGGAAAAACCATATCCTTCTACGGGCATGCCAAACAGATTCGTTTCCAATTTACCGTTGTTGTTTTGATCGTGGAAAAAGCGCAAGGCGTAGTCACCTTTATCTAAGTTGGTAAAGCTGATGCTGGCTTTACCATCTTTGGCTTTGGTGATAGTGGCCGATTCGGCGTTGCCGTTTTGGTAATTTTCTTCACCTTTAAATATTTGCACATAGAGTTTGCTCGAGTCGTCATTGACGCCGTTAATGTTAAATTCTACAGTGCTGGCAAATGCGGTAGTGGTTACCAGTAAAGATGTGATAGTGGCTAAAAATAATAGTCTGCTTTTCATAATAAATCCTTAAATGGGTGGTTAACTTAATGCTGGCGATTGCTAAACTGGTAGTTATTGTTTGGTTAATGACAGATTAGCAATTGCGTCGTGTTGAAAAGACGATAGAATGGGGAAATAAAAATAGACAGCTAAGTTTCGCGAATTACTTTAAACAATTCGTAAAATTCTCATTTATGGACCGTGTACCGTTGACGAATCGTGAAATAAACCATAAAAATCAATCGATAAGATCATTGATCTCGAAAAAACAACTCATTCATGATTTGCTTATCGTGTTGGTGGTTGGCATATTGTTAGGCTTTCTGGCACCGTTTGGGATGAATGAAGTGCCGTTACTTTGGGCGATGTCCTATTGGGTTGTCACCTGTGCCTGTGGTTATTTTATTTATATGCCATGCACTCAATTAGGCGAGCACTACCTGCGTAAATTAGTGCCACAGCACTGGGGCAGATTTATTATTAGTATGATTGTTGCCAGTATTGTGATGAGCTTTTTTGTGCCATTTTCCGTGTGGTTGTTTTTTGATATCGCGATAAATTATCCGCAATAATTTTGGCAAGTACTGCCGAAGGTTATCGTTATCGGTGGGATCTTAACCTTTATCGGCATCGTTAAAGATTATATCAACCGGCAAAATTCTAAACTCAGCAAATCAGAACAAGTGATTGATCAACAACTGCAAGAAAGTACCAATCTAGATGAACTGCAACTGGAAAAATTTATGGCGCAGCTGCCCGTTGATAAGCGGGGCAAATTATTCTGTTTAGAAATGTCCGATCACTATTTGAAAGTGTATACCGATAAAGGCCACCATTTAATTTTGATGCGTTTTAAAGATGCGTTAGCATTATTAAGTGACTATCAAGGTTTACAAACACATCGCTCTTGGTGGGTGGCTATCGATGCGATAACAAAAGTGAATAAAGATGGCCGTAAAACCTATTTAGAATTAACCAATGAATTGCAAGTCCCGGTTTCGAAAACTTATGCTGAGGCAGTAAAAGCTGCTGATATTCATTAATTACCAAAATAATCTTGCAATTCATGCATGGTTGGTTGGTGCCGAAACACTAATTTGCCATCGACAAAAATATTGGGTGAGTGCTTAATGTTGTATTCATTGACGAGTTCAGGATGCATCTCTACATAATCAATATGGTAATTAACCCCAATATTTTTCATCTCGCATTCTAGATTTGGGATACAAAAATCGGTTTGCGTGACCAATAATTGAACGTCCATGAAAATTCCTTAAATTTACGGTATGTTTTATAAGTATAGTGTTCAACTAAAAATATATACAGTCAGGTTTGATCTCATTTTGCTGGTTTTATCTTCGCCGTTTTTGCGCCCATTTGCAGTAAACTGGGGAGAAATATTAAAGTGAATAATGTACTGATACTCATGCCGCCAATAATAACCGCGGCAATGCCTCGGTATAATTCAGTGCCCGCACCAGGGATTAACAATAATGGCAGCATGCCAAAAATGCTGGTTAAAGTGCTCATTAATATCGGGCGAAGACGCAATCTAACCGCCTGTTCTACTGCTTGCGGCCGGGATAAACCATCACCTTCTGCTTGCCGGGTTTGATGGACCAGTAAAATAGAGTTGTTGACCACTAGCCCTAACAAGATGATAAACCCTATCATGGTAAGTAAGTCTAAAGGCTGAAATCCAGTGACCAGATTTGTTAATTGCAAGCTGGCGATACCACCAACGGTGGCAAGTGGGATTGTTAATACCACCAATAAGCTGTCGGTAAAATTTTTAAATAACGCAGACATCAATAAGTACAAGATAATTAAGGCCAATAAAAAGCTACGACTCATATTGCTAATGGCCAGCGTGAGTGCCTCGGCAGTACCGCGGTAAGCAACATTGCTATTTTCATTAAGATTGGCCAAAATTTGCGGAGCAACCTCACTTTTTATGGTATTAATGGACTGCTCTAATGACCAATTTCCCGGTGGTGTTACTTGTAAAGTAATGGTGCGCTGGCGATCGACTCGACGAATCGTTGACGGGCCAGCAGTGCGCTCTAGGGTAGCCAGTTCTCCAACTAATTGTACCCCAGCATTTGGCGTATATAAGGGGATAGCCGCCAACTCTTCCGGGTTATGCCAATCTTCACTACGAACAAAAATATTTAATCGTTTTTGCCCATCAAAGTAGTCGCCAACAAACAAACCTGTACCCAATGCACGGCTAATGGCAGACATATCTTTGCGGGTCCAACCCGCCTCGGCAATACGGCGTTCATTCGGAATTAGCCGTAATTCTGGCTCCGCCAGCGATAACCCTGGTATTGGTCGGGTTTGTGCTCCGGGTAAGGCTTTTCCCAGGGCCGAAAAAGCAATTTGTGCAGCACGCAACAATTCATCTTCGTTGTTACTTTGGATATCGATATCAATGACCCTGCCGCCGCCAAGGCCCCTAAATAATTGTGTTTGCTGAGCAAAAGCTATGGTGTCGGGGAAGCCGCTTAACACTTGTTGATTTAAAATATTTACAATCTGTTTAATGTTTTTCGCATCTTGCGCGCGTCCCCCCATAAAACCGAAACTGCCAAATATACCCATCCAGGTATGATCCAATTTCGGTTGTTGTTCACCATCAAGATGCGGCTTTATCCGCGCGTTGATGACATTCACCAGTTCCTCTCTACCAGCAGCCGCACTAAGTCCTGGAGGGACCAAGATAAAGGCATTAAAAGAGTTTTGATTGCCCTTGGGCAGGTAGTCTGCTTGTGGGAATAACAACCAGGAACCGAATAGAGAACTACAAATTAAGCCAACCACCCAAAACGTTCGATACTTAGCGGTTCTGGTTAATTTCATTATTGATTTGGTAATCGCATTCCACCAATGGTCATGAGGGTCATGACTATGAATTTGTTGAGTTAAACGGGCAGCAGAGGTTGGCAACACAGTGATTGCGATCAAGAGTGAGGCCGATACCGCAACGGCGATGGCGATTGCCAAGTCGGCAAACAGTTGTCCTGATACATCTTCTAAGAAGATGATTGGGACAAAGATAGCGACAGTGGTAATGGTTGACGCCAGCAGTGCTGCCCATACCTGATCTGTACCTTGTTGCGCCGAGTCTTGCGGGTTGACACCACTTTCTCGAAAACGAATAATGTTTTCCAGTACTACAATAGCGGCATCCAATACCATCCCGACGGCAAACGCTAAACCCGCCATTGAAATAATATTCAGACTACGACCGGTAATGTCTAACGCAATAAAGGTGATAGTAATGGATATTGGAATGGCCATAGCTACGGCCAGGGTCGCAGTAAATTTGCGCAGAAACCACCACAATACCGACACCGCTAAAACAAACCCTAATAACAGATTGTTGCGAACCATCCCCATAGAACGTTTTATGTAGATAGTTTCATCGTACATTTGGATCAGTTCCAATTGAGCTTTTTTCAATGGGCCCGCATTTAACTCTTTGATTGCCTGTTTAATGCCTTCGTCTACCGCAATTACGTTGACATTACTTTCTGCTTGAACGTTGATCGCGATTGCCATTTCGCCGTCCAGACTTAATTGACCGGTTTGATCAGCCAAGGCTAAAGTCGTCTGTGCCACGTCTTGTAGGCGCACCGGATTGCCATTACGCCAGTCGAGGATCAGTTGATCAAAAGAAGACGTATCGTAGCCTCCGGCAAATCGTATGGTGTATCTGCGTCGACCAACATCATTAAACCCGCCTGATACATCAATATTGCCGCCAACGGTACTGGCTATCTTCGGCAGGTCTAAGTTTAATGCTGCGGCTTTATAGGGGTCAAAGGTAACTCGAATTTCAGTCGGTAAACCACCAAAGGCATTGGTTTGGGCGACTCCTGGAACTCGTTCCAGTTTGGCCTGGATCACATCTTCCACATAGTCTTGATAACCGGCGATATCATTATTGTTATTCGGCAGGGGATGTAAGCCAATCCAGGCTATTGCGGTAAAAATGCTATTGCCGCCGACAGCAAGCACAGGTTCATCAGCATCGCTTGGATAACTTGGCACCTGATTTAGAGCATTCATCACGTCTACCAGTGCCCGTTCCATGTTGGTGCCAGTTCGAAATTCCAGGGTGATAGAGCCAAAACCCTGACTGGCATTGGAGATCATTTTGTTGATGCCTTGCAGGCCTTTAAGCACGTCTTCTTGTGGTTCGATGATCTCTGCTTCCATCTCGTTTGGTGCTGCTGCACGCCAAGATGTGGAAATACTGATGGTTGGTTGAGTTATGTTTGGCGTTAATTGGATTGGCAGTCGGTAAAGACTTAACGCGCCGAAAAGGAACGTCAGTAAGACACCAACAATAACCGCCGTTGGGTTATGTAATGATGCCTGGGTCAGTTTCATGGTATAACCAAATCAGAGTTATTGGTTTTTATGGTCACGATTTGCCCTGGCCGTAAGCGCTCGCCACCGCGGATCACAATTTTATCTCCGGGCCGAATATCGCCAATAATTTCGATGTATGCGCCTGAGCCTCGTCCCAGGTTTACGCTGAGTCGTTCAGCACTATTATCGGCTTTAATGCGAAACACACTGACACCGTCGCGCCTGATAATGAGTGCGTCTCTGACAACAGCCAATACTTTTTGACGCTCGCCGTTGGGGATTGAAACTTTTACATTGAGACCAACCGGCCACGGGGTATTTAGTAGATTTAATCTAAGTTCCATCAACCGAGATCTTCGGTCAGCCACCGCCACTAAACTTCTCACCGGTACAATAATGCTGCCCAGTGTTGAGGTTACCGCAAGTTTCATCTCTTTTTCTATATAAGCATAGGCGCTAACCGGTACCGCCGCGGTAACTTCAAGAGTCGAGGTTGCGACTAAACGAACAATGTTGGTTCCTGGTTCAACCCGTTCACCCACTTGTGATAAACGACTGGTAATAATACCGGAAAAAGGTGCCTTGAGCTGTAAGTAACTAATTTCGACTTTAATTTGTGCAAGTCTGGTATTGGCGGCTTCCAGTTCTGATTGCTTTTCAGCATGTTCGGTACTGGTGTTTTCCATTTCTGTTTTCGAGGTCAGATTGTTGGATGCAAGAGATTGCAGACGCTTTACTTCTCTACTGAGATAAGACAAACGATGTTTGATACGACTAATACGGGCGATTTGCTGTTGCTCAGTTAATAACAGAATTTGATTATCGATAATGGCAATATTTTGCCCTTTACTGACGTTATCGCCAACCTCGGCCAAAGCTATCAGTACACCGGTTGTGCGGGCAGATATTTGAGCGTCACTCGGGCTGATCACGCTGCCAGATACACGGATAGTTGGGGCAAGTTCTTTTAACGCCGCAATGGTCACATTAACCGGAGTTGCCGCTGGGAATTGTTGAGCCGATAAAGGCGTAGACCACAGCCATACTAGAGCAAGATGAAATAAAGCAAGCAGCCAATGTTTGTGGACAAGACTATACATGAGAGCACCAGACTCCTTTTAATAAACGTATTCGAAGGATGAGAAACATACTGGTGAAGTTAGAACCATATCAGTCACTACTTTGCAGGTTTGGCGATAATGTTAGTATAGGAGTGATTCAACATTAAAACCTGTTATCAAAGGCGAATATTTGACTACAATTAACAGGGAGAAATGATTTTGAGAGCCTGGGTCTATGAACATTTTCCACTGGCGGCTGATGCTGAACACAGCCTTGATTTTCTGGCTGATGCCCAGTGCTGTGGCAAATCATCAATATCCGCAAGCCGATGGATTTGTTCTGCAACGGCAGCAAATGGTTGCGACCATCAAAAACTATAAAGTTGCCGGTATTGTAGTCAGAGAGCCGCGCATACTCAATGCCATGGCTAATGTCCCTCGGCATCGTTTTGTCCCCCCGCATCAGCGCACTAAAGCCTATCAGGATTCACCGTTAAGTATTGGCTTTGGCCAAACCATTTCGCAACCCTACATCGTCGCTTTGATGACGCAACTCGCAGACATTAGCTTTGGCATGAACGTTCTGGAAATTGGTACCGGTTCAGGTTATCAGGCGGCAATACTATTTGAGCTGACCCCCAATGTTTATACCATGGAAATTATCACGCCACTGGCAAATCGCACCGCCAAGTTATTTAAACAGTTAGCATTGAGAAAAATTCATCATATACACGGCAATGGTTATTATGGCTGGCCAGAAAATTTGCAGTTTGATCGCATCCTGGTTACCGCCGCGGCCGCACATATACCAGTGCCCCTGCTTAAACAATTAAAACCCGGGGGACATATGGTGATCCCGGTGGGACCCGTATGGGGAAATCAGCAATTGTTAGTGATCAGCAAAGATGAGTTCGGTAACAGCAGCACTCGATCAATTTTACCGGTACGCTTTGTGCCGCTAACCGGTACTGGGAAATCGTTGTGAAGGTTGCGCGTTTGCCGCAGTTTTACAGCGTTGCAAAGCTAGTACCGTGCGATTAGCAGATAATCATCCTGAACGCCGCGATGCTGGCTTAATAATCCTGTTTTCATTGGCTCTGGTGAGTGCCGCCGTACTTAATTTTGAAGTATTACTGACCCGCCATATTGCCATTGAACATTGGCACCATCTGACGACCGTAGTGATTGCTATTGCCTTGCTCGGTTTTGGTGTTGCCGGCAGTGTAGCAATGTTATTGAGCAAGTCAATTGTCAGCCATTATCGAGGCTTTCTCATTATGTGTACTCTGGCATTGGTATTGAGTTTTCCCATAAGCCAGATGTTAGCCAGTTTGATCCCGTTGAATATGTTGGCATTGCCCTGGTTTGGGCAGCAATTTTTTTATTTGCTGCTGTATGCTTTGTGCTGGTTGCCTCCATTTTTTTTGGCTGGTCTTTATATTATTGTCAGCTTTATGCGTTGGCCAACTACAATAGCAAAGCTCTATGGTGCCGATCTTATTGGCGCTGCGTTAGGAGCGGCTTTTGCTTTATTAATGCTAGAACTTGATCAATTTGCGTTTGGTATGTTACTTAGCCCGTTGCTGGCGATACTGGCGCTAATGTTACTGTTGAGTCGCATCAATGCTAAAATAGCGATATTGGCCTTAATAATCGTCAGTATCTTTGTTTTGCTATTCTCTGGGCAACAGTTGTTGCCAGCAACTCAGGTTAATGCCTTTAAAGAATTGAGCATTCGCCAAAATCAAATCGATGCAAGATTGTTGTGGCAGCGTGATTCGGCTCAGTCGCGGTTATCCATTTTATCGAGCTCAGGCCAACACGCATCCCCCGGTTTGAGTTTGAATTCTGACTATGCGGCACTGCCACAATGGCAATTATTTATCGATGGTGGCCAAGCCACACCATTATTGTTAAGCGCCGGGCAGGAGACCAGTAAAGCTGTATTTTCTCAATCTATTTACGCCGCCCCCTATCAACTACTCGGGCATCAGGCCGACGTATTGTTATTAGCAGCCGATCCTAGCTGGAACACTTGGACCGCCTATTGGCAGCAGGCCAATTCCATTACTCTAATTGATCGACATAAACATTTATTACCGTTACTCGCGGCAGTAGATACTATGACTGAGGAGAATTCTAACCAGAAAGTGAGCAAGATTATCCCTGAGCAAGTCAGAATCGTTAACCTACATCCCCGGCGTTTTATTGAAACGACAACGAAGCATTTCGATCTTATCCTGGCATCGATTGGCAGTGATCCTGTCGGCAGTGCTGCATTTAGCACGAATTACCTGATGACCTTGCAAGGATTAAGGTCTGCCTTTGCGCAGTTGAAGCCAAATGGTATTTTGGCGATCAGCAATATCATGGCATCGCTACCAAGGGATAACTTACGGGTGATCAATACCGTTATTACTTTGCTCAGGCAAAAACAACTTACTCCCCGACAACATTTGGTGGTGATCCGCGATTGGCGCACCTTGCTATTGCTTGTTAGCAAACAGCCCATTAACCCAAAAAAAGCAGAGCAACTTTACCTTTGGAGCCAGCAATGGCGTTTTGATCTGGCCGCGTTACCCGGGCTAACCCGAGAGCAAACCAATCGCTATCATCGCAAATCTGGTATCCTGTATTTCGATCTAATCGCCGCACTTACAGACGCAACTAGTGAAGCAAAGAGTGCCGATTTAACTAACCAATATGCATTTGATATCTCGCCGAGCACAGACAACAAGCCTTATTTGTTTCACAGTTTCCGTTGGCCAAGTCTTGCCCAATTAATTGAAGATTTGCCAAAACGCTGGCCATTGTTGGTGGGCTGGGGTTATATACTCAGTCTGGCCTCGCTCGGGGTAATTGCTCCGGTAGCGTTATTTTTTATTATGCTGCCATTGTACATTAACCGGCAATCTGGAGAACTAGAACACCATAAATTGCGGCCTCTGGTCTATTTTTCTTGCCTCGGTTTCGGTTTTATGGCGATTGAAATAGCCTTACTGCAACAGACGGTGTTACTGCTGGATTCGCTCACCGGTGCATTGGCTACCGTGCTCAGCGCGGTGTTGGTGGGTAGTGGCATGGGTAGCATTTTATTTGGTGCTAAAACGATTTCTCCGCCGCGATTAATGCTGCTGATTTCGAGCTACGGCGTAGCGTTGTTTTCGTGTTTTTTGGCGTTTGATAGCCTGTTTCAAGCAACGCTCGCCTGGCCTCTTCTGGCCCGCACAGCCTTACTCTTTTTGCTAATCACTTTGCTGACTATACCATTAGGATTGTTACTCCCCTATGGTCTGCGCCGTTTGCCCGCTGATCAGCCAATGTTGCTAGCCTGGTGCTGGGCAATTAACGGCTTTGCATCCGTTACCGGGGTCTTGGTTGCCCCTATCGTTGCCATGGAGTTTGGTTTAAATATACTGCTGGCTTTGGCACTGTGCTGCTATTTTCTGGCGGGGTGGGTTAATTTGGCAACTACCAAGAACGTATACCAATCTGCATAAGTATATAGCACTGACTATACTCATATTTTAATTGCTTTATTAAAAAAGGGCTCTACTTGTTGTTAACTATTGCTGGGCTTAATTATCGGGTTAGGGATGGCAACGGCATGCGTCGGCTGTTTTCCGATCTGGAGTTTGAACTTGCCCAAGGCGAATGCATCGCTTTAATGGGCGATAGTGGTTGTGGCAAAACCACCTTGCTTAACTTGATAGCTGGGCTAGAGCCTTTGCAAGAAGGGGGGATTCAGCTAGCCGGACATTCGCTTAATGGGGCCTCTGAGGCTCAGTTAAGCAAACTGCGTAAACAGCACATAGGGATTATTTTTCAGCAATTTAATTTACTTTCCAGTTTAACCGTGCGCGATAACATCGAGTTCAGTGCCCGCTTAGCCAATCGCTTTGACGCAAATTTATGCCATAGGCTGGCAACAGAACTCGGCATTAAACCGCTATTTGACCGACTACCCGCGACATTATCTGGCGGTGAAATGCAACGGGTTGCAATTGTCCGAGCACTGGCGGCCCGGCCAAAGTTACTGCTTGCCGATGAGCCCACCGGCGATCTTGATGACAACAACAGTGTTAGGGTGGTTACTCAGTTACTCAGTGTGGCTAATTTTCAGCAAGTCGCCTTGTTACTGGTAACCCACAGTAAACGCGTGGCCAGGCGGATGGATAAAATTTATCGTCTAAGTGAGGGGCAGTTAACCCTACTAACGGATGAGTCGGGTTAATTAATGAATATCGAAGCCCCAATTGCTAACTCCGAACTCTACCTGGTGTTGAAAGCCCAGCTTGCTGAATACCGGCAAAATCCATTGTTAAATATTGGCTTCATCGTCAGCCTTGCCATTGCCACCAGTACATTATTGGCGGTTTTGATGTTAAATCATGCCAGCAAGCTGCAATATCAACAAGCCGATACTCGTCTAGGAACTGCCATTACCTATCACATTAGGGCTAAACAGGGACGAACGATAAGCAAGCAAGATTTTGCCACACTTAGAAAACAGGGGTTTAGCAACATTAACCCGGTACTCTCTTTTCGCAAAAAACTGGCAAGTGGCAAATGGCTCACTTTTAAGGGCATGGATTTATTGGCGTTGAGCATCCGCAAACCACAGCGTTTTGATAGCAGAAATGTTTTATTGCCGCAACCCTATGCCAAAAATCTGGGAATTAGTGGCTTGCAAATAAATCTGAACGGTGGGCAAAAACTGCCCTTGCGACAAGTCACCGCCGCCGATTGGGGGATGACGGCATTACTCGACATTGCTCTTGCCTGGCAGCTGTTTCCTGAGCTAAACGATTTTAGTTACCTGATGGTTGCTGATATCTCCGCCGCGGGTCTATTGCGGCTTGAACAGAGCTTAGCAAAACATTTAATACTGCAAAAAGTCGGCTCTTTGCAACAGCGACAAGGGTTTGCCGATGCCTTGCACCTTAATCTCAGCGCATTGGCAGTACTCGGCTTTGTGGTGAGTGTGTTTATTGCGTTTCAAGCCGCCAATCAGGCATGGCATAAACGCAGCGAACTGGCGACTCAACTGCGTTTGTTTGGTGTGTCTTTAACAACCATAAGGATTGCCTTGTTAATCGAAGCCGTGAGCTTAATCCTGGTGGCCAGCGTTATCGGCGCGTTTCTCGCCGTCGCGATGGTTACGGTATTATTGCCATTACTTGGCTTAACGCTTAATCAGTTATACCAGCTTAGCGTCAGTGGTCATTTTGACTGGCATTGGCAATATGGCCTCTGGTCTTTGCTGATCTCAGCTTGTGCGGTGCTGCTGTCGTTGTTTAAACAAGTTAAACGGATCAACAATCCATATCTTGCTGCTGCGGCTAAACCCGTAAGCAACAATCTACCGACTCCCTTTATTGGCACTGTCACTGGTTTGTTGCTACTGCTGTTTCTGTTGTGGCCTGAAAACGGCTGGCATCAGATCATGTTCAAGTACGGGCTGTTTTTAATCGCCACGGTTGGTATCTTGCCATTGACTTTGAATGTGCTGATAAAACTGTTTTTATTGATTAAAAACCCCAGATATTTCCGTATACGTTTCCTCATGCAAGACGCGGCCAACCAAATTGCTCGCCGTTTTATCCCGTTGGCGGCTTTTTATCTGGCCCTGTCCACCAGTATTGCTGCAGCATTAATGGTGAATAGCTTCGAAACCGCGTTTGTTAACTATCTCGAACAACAACTCGATGAAGATTTGTATATTCGTTTTGATCAGCAGCAACAGCCGCAGTTAGAGCAATGGCTGCAGCATCATCCTCAGGTTATGGAGTATTTACTTTATCGACACGCGGTGACCAATGTTGGCCAAGACAGAGTTACCGTCAATACCTATCAGTCGCCAAGACAACTGGCGACGCTGGTGATGAAAACAGAACAGATAATCGTCAATCAAGCGGACCGATATACGGCCATGACCCAAGGCGCGGGCTGTTTGATCAATGAACAATTGGCGCTTAAGCATAAATTAACCCTGGGCAGCAAATTTAATCTCACCCAAGGTTCGGTACAAATGAGCTGCCAAGTTCGTGGCATCTATTACGATTACGGTAACCCAGGGTTTGAAATAACCTTACCATTGCAGTTAGCTCAGCAGAAATTATCAGGCTTAACAGCACGCGGCTATGGCGTTTATTTCAGTCAATATAATGGCGAGCTAAAACAACAGCTGTTGAGCGAACTGGAGTTAGATCAGAGTCAATTGATTGAACCGGCTGAAATCAAGAAAATGGCGCTCGATATCTTTGCACAAACGTTTATCTTGACTCAGGGGATAGCGGCAGTGTTACTAGTGATTGCCTGCTTTGGTTTGTTTTTGTCGGCGAAAAGTCTTGAGTTGGCGCGTAAAGCCGATTTATTCATATTAAGCAGCCTTGGTTACAGCAAGTTAGAACTATTTAATCATATGCTGGCTCAGTGGTTACTGCTCGTTGGTGGTTGCATCGTGCTGAGTTGGCCTGTTGCAATGGTGCTGGCCGGAGTATTAGTGGCGAAAGTAATGCCTGCTTCATTTGGCTGGTCAATGCCATTAGTATTGACTGCAAGCCCCTTTATTAGTGGCAGTTTGATCGGCCTGAGTTGCCTGTTAGCCGCACTTGTTATTCCTCTTTATCAGCTCAAGGGCAGCGTACCTCGATGAAAATACTGATGATACTATCATTTTTGTTGTTCTACCTGACAGGTTGTGAGCAACAAGCAAAGCCTGAAGACAATCCACTTGCTCGTATTGCTGAAACCGATGACCGTTATCAACTGCCGCAAGCGGGCAATAAGATCAAATTTCCAGAAGATCACAGCCCACACAAAAGCTATCGACACGAGTGGTGGTATCTGACGGCAAATTTGCAAACCGAGAGCGGTCAAAGCATGGCCACACAATGGACCTTGTTTCGCACCTCGGTAGGTCAGCGACACTGGTATTTTGCCCATGGAACACTGGCCGATAAAGATCGGCATTTGAGTGCATTTCGTCATGGTCGGGAAGAGTTTGGCAATGTCACATTCACCACTGAACCTTTTAGTGCTCAAATCGATGACTGGTTATGGCAGTCAGCAACGGATTTACTGCCTGCCACTTTGCAGTATGGCGATCCGTTTAATGCTACCGAGCCATGGCAGGCTGAGCTTTCATTGACTGACGAAAATTCAAAAGCATTGCGTCCTGGCATTAAACCACATTTTTTTCTGCAAGGAGATCAGGGCTTTAGCCGTAAACATGCAAGCCTTCACATCGCCTCGCATTATTACTCGCAACCCTTTATCGACGTTTTGGGACGAGTTTTCTGGCAAGGTAAATGGCAGAGTGTCAGCGGTAAAGCCTGGTTCGATCGTGAGTGGGGCAGCCAAATGCTGGCAGCCGATCAACAAGGCTGGGACTGGTTTTCATTGCGTCTTGATCAAAATACTGCGCTAATGGTCTATCGAATTCGCTCCAATATTAAGGGTTATGTTTACGGTAACCTGATGTATCGTAACGGCAGTAGCCAGGCTCTTGACAGTGAGCAGATAACACTCAACAGCATAACGGACAAAGATGGTGCTTATCCGAAAGGTTTCAAGCTGATTATTGACCATGCGGGGGTTGATATTGAGATAAAAATAGTGAATCGTAAGCAAATTAATCGTTTTGGTATCGAGTATTTTGAAGGCATGGCTACCTTTACCGGTAGCCATCAAGGCGAAGGGTTTGTTGAAATGACTGGCTATCAATAACCGCTATCAATAATCGCTATCAAGGACTGCCGCTACTATTCAGGTTTAAGATAACCGCCATTCGCTACTCAGGTGTTCTGCCAGTTTTGGTGTGCCAATAGCCTGTCCACAGATATTACCATGGGGTATCGCCGACATCAGCTGAGCATATTGTTGATGATTAATTTTAACCAAATTTTGATGATCGCCGGCTTCAATGTAAACATGTTCGGCATTTAGCAAAGTATCATCTACCATCATTCGCATTTTGTACGCCAATCCCATCGCTGGGATTGCACCTTGCTCACAGTCGCTAAATAAATCCCCTAAACGTACCTCATTAAGTAACCGGTATTTCTTTCCGGTTAAGGCGTTTACCTGACTAATCGATAGTCGATGACCCACAGATAAAGTGGCCATTAGGTAGTCACCGTCGTTACTTTGTAAAATAATCGCTTTGGCAACCTCAGCACTTGGTAAATGAGCTGAGAAGGAAGAATCAAGAGAAGAATTAGTGGGGCGATGTTTCACCAGTTCGTAGTCTATTTCATGCTTGGTTAGGTAGTCTTGAAAAGTCATTGCAATGGCCATTTTGCGCTCCTTTATTAACTGGATTGTTGTTTACAAAGTATAGCAAAGATTGGCTGAACAATGGTTTGCTATACTTGGATAAGCAAGGTTTTGGTGAATGACATGAATACGGAAAATGTGGATCTCATTGAGCGCGTTAATCAGGCTTTTTCTCAGGTAGCGCGAAGCCACTTTATGCCTGAATCTCTGCGCCACATGGCCGATGCTGACCGGCCGTTTCCCATTGGTTTTGGTCAAACTATCAGCCAACCCTATACCGTTAAAAATATGCTGCTATGGCTTGCCCCGCAACCAGGCGATAAAGTGTTGGATGTTGGCTCCGGCTCCGGCTGGAGCACGGCATTGCTATCTTCTCTGGTCGGCTCTGCTGGTCGAGTCTATGGCGTCGAAAAAATTCCCGAACTGAAACTCTTTGGTGAATCTAATTGCCTCAACCATGGTTGTGCTAACGTGCAGTTTTTTCTGGCGGAACAAAACTTGGGTTTGACCGCTCATTCACCCTATGATCGAATATTGGTCAGCGCGGCGGCAGCTAATCAAATACCGAAAGAATTATTGGCTCAATTGGCACCCAACGGAAAACTGGTGATCCCCGTTGAGCATACTATTTATGAACTAAAAAAGAATGTTGCTGGTGATATCGGCTATTGTCAGCAGCATGTCGGTTATGTGTTTGTGCCTTTGGTCGATTGTTAACTTACATTGGTAGTTATGGCGCGAGTAAATAGCACAATATTGTATGTTGAGGAGAGCGAAGATGAGTAAAATAGTTGAACAAGTAACCGAAGCTAGCAAAGCATGTTGGCAGGGTTACTTGCTAGTTAGCGAATAATTGCCTAAACCTGATCATGAGGTGGCGATTATGAAAACTTTAGTCTTCGATTTAGTGAGTATTGGCGAGGCCGCAAGGCATTATGGCGTTTCAGTCGAAACAATGAGGCGCTGGGATCGCAATAGCAAACTGAATTCGCATAGCCGTACGTTAGGCAATCACCGTCGTTATAAACTCAACGAATCCGAGAAAATCAAAGTTGGTTATGCCCGAGTTAGCTCCTACGATCAGAAAAAAGATTTAGCCACCCAAGCTAAATACCTCAGCCAATATTGCGATGTTGTGCTGGAAGATTTGGGTTCCGGTTTGAACTTTGAGCAAGAACTTTGCAAAGATGTGATCACTTTAATGACAGTATTTTCAG
>MAAC01018448.1_pt1 | contig 38584 bp, 33 predicted proteins | sample 1115981 | NCBI WGS metagenome assembly MAAC01 (sample SAMN04961126, study PRJNA320927) | seawater metagenome | isolation source: sample BD02T64 sea water enriched with oil for 64 days | place: USA:Gulf of Mexico | collected 2013-07-27 | reverse complement strand
GCCGCACCGGCCCGCCCCAACCGCTGCCAGCTGTTTGGCCCCGGCTCAAACACCAAACTGTTCCCCAAAATGGCTGCTTCGGCTGCGGACGTCATCAACCTCGACCTCGAAGACTCGGTGGCCCCTAACGACAAAGACACCGCCCGCGCCAATGTGATCGAGGCGCTGAACACCATCGACTGGGGCACCAAATACCTGTCGGTTCGCATCAACGGGCTGGACACGCCTTATTGGTACCGCGACGTAGTAGACCTGCTGGAACAGGCCGGCGACCGGATCGATCAGATCATGATCCCCAAGGTGGGCTGCGCCGAGGACGTCTATGCGGTGGACGCACTGGTCACCGCGATTGAACGCGCCAAGGGCCGGACCAAGCCTATTTCCTTCGAGGTGATCATCGAATCGGCGGCGGGCATTGCGCATGTCGAAGCGATTGCAGCCTCCTCGCCCCGCTTGCAGGCGATGTCGCTGGGCGCGGCCGATTTTGCGGCGTCCATGGGGATGCAGACCACCGGCATCGGCGGCACCCAGGAAAACTATTACATGCTGCACGGCAGCGACAAGCACTGGTCCGATCCCTGGCACTGGGCCCAGACTGCCATCGTCGCCGCCTGTCGCACTCACGGCGTGCTACCCGTCGACGGACCCTTTGGGGACTTCTCGGATGACGAAGGTTTCCGCGCTCAGGCGCTGCGCTCGGCCACTTTGGGCATGGTGGGCAAATGGGCCATCCACCCGCGCCAGATCGCCCTGGCTAACGAGGTTTTCACCCCCTCTGAAGCGGCCGTCACCGAGGCCCGCGAGATTCTGGCCGCGATGGAAACTGCCAAGGCCAACGGTGAAGGCGCAACTGTGTACAAGGGCCGCCTAGTGGATATCGCCAGCATCAAGCAGGCCGAGGTCATCGTGGCCCAGTCCGAACTAATTGCAGGCGGCTAAGCTATCTTGTCTGTGTAGGGTGTGTGCTTGCACGCACCCCTTGGGAAAACCAGCAACATGACCGATCTGACCCTTCTGCACACCGCCCAAATACATTGCGCCACTTTTGACAGACTGGCCCCAAACGCTGAGCTTCATCAGGTGGTGCGCGAAGATTGGCTGGCGCGGGCCCAAAACGGCATAGACGATGATCTCGCCGCCGAGATTACCGCCGCCGTCAAAGCCGTTGAAGGGCCAGTCCTGTGCACCTGCACCACCATAGGCGCGGTGGCCGAGGCCGCCGGGGCAACCCGCATCGACTGGCCGATGATGCAAGCAGCAGCAAGGACCGGCGGGCCGGTGCTGATGGTCTATTGTCTCGACAGCACCGCCGCGCCCTCTGAAGCACTGCTGCGGCGCGCGTTTTCCAAACAAAACAAAGAAGCCGTTATTCGCACATTCCCTCTCACGGGGCTTTGGCGACACTTCTCTGACGGAGATGTCGAAACATTCAACGAACAAATCGCAATTGGGATCGACTCGAGCCTCGTCACGGCGCCAGACACTGCCTGCGTGGTGCTGGCGCAAGCCTCGATGGCGGGGGCAGCAGCACTGGTTCAGGGGGATGTGCCCGTTCTGGCCTCACCCAGCATTGCCATTCAGGCGCTGTTGCCCGCCGTCTAGGCACAGAAAATCAGCCGGTGCAGCGCTATGCTGCCGGATGACTGATCTGTGTGGTTCTGTTTCAGTTCGTTAGAAAAGAGTGGCGGTACCGCCAAAGCGGATGTGGACGGGAGATCAGTCCCGCGTGCTAAACGTTGTCTCTGCGTGCCCCAACTTTGCGGGACCCTGTTCCTGATGTCGGGTGTGTAACGCCCAACGGTAATCGCGATTGCCGCCACTGTGACAGTCGTAACGCAACTTTCCACAAACAGGGCGCGCGCTGCCTGCGCAACACACCACTCATTTTGGCTTATTGCTTTGCCGCCGGGCGCATTGAGTATTTAGGGCCAGCCCAGGTCACGCCCGCAGATCTTTGGGCGAGCCCATCACCACATAGGTGGTGATCGCTGTCACATAAGGTGAGGTGCCCAAAATGTCGGTGTGAAAGCGTTTGTAGCTGGGCAAGTCGGGGCATTCGACACGCAGCAGATATTCAATGGTACCGGTAATATTGTGGCATTCCACCACTTCCGAGGCCGCATCCATCGCCCGCTCAAAAGCCTTTTGCGCCTCTTTGGTGTGCTCTCCCAGCCCGACGCCGATATAGGTGACAAAGCCGGCCCCCATCGCCTGGCGATCCAGCACAGCGCGGTAGCCGGTGATGATGCCTTCGCGCTCCAGCTCTTGCACCCGGCGCAGGCAGGCCGAGGGCGACAGGCCGACGCGGTCGGCTAGTTCCAGATTGCTGATGCGGCCATCGCGGGACAGCTCACGCAATATTTGTTGGTTTATCTGATCATGCTTCGCCATTTGTTGCAAATTTTGACGCAACCCACCGCAAAACGCAATTACATTCGGCCAAAAATGTCGCAAAAATCGCGCATGACTTATGACCTTTTCCTGGCGCTTGCGCTGTTTGCCTTTGTCTCGTCGATTACGCCGGGGCCTAACAATCTGATGCTGATGGCCTCGGGGGCCAATTTCGGCTTTCGCCGCACCATCCCGCATATGCTGGGCGTGGCGCTGGGATTTGTGTTCATGGTGCTGATGGTGGGTGTTGGGCTGGTGCAGGTGTTTGATGCCTATCCAGTCAGTTACACCGTGCTAAAGGCGGGATCTGTGGTCTATCTGCTGTGGCTGGCCTGGAAAATCGCCCATGCTGGTCCAGTCAAAAGTGGCGACGAACAGGGCTCCCCAATGAGTTTTCTGCAGGCGGCGGCCTTTCAATGGGTGAACCCCAAAGCCTGGGCCATGGCACTGACCGCGATCAGTGCTTACACCCCGGATCAAACCATAGCCGCAATCGTGCTGGTTGGCGCGATCTTTGGCGCCATCAACCTGCCATCGGTTGGGTCTTGGACCGTGCTGGGACAGCAGATGGCCCGGGTCCTGACCAATCCCCGTCGCCTGACCGCATTCAACTGGACCATGGCGGTGCTATTGGTGGCCTCGCTATATCCCGTGATCTGGCCGGGCTAACCTTACAGATCACCGGATCGCCACCTATTTCAGCGGCAGACAGATTTCGGTCAGCAGATCCTCGGGGGCAGTGTCGCGCGGTGAGTTCAGCGACAATTCGTAACAGGGTAAATCTGCCGGTTCTTCGCCCGAGTTGGGCAACCAATCCCCAAATAGTGATTTATAGGCCTCGGCCAAGCCCGCATACGGCCCTTTGTAGGTCATCACCGCGGTCTTGCCGCCGGACAATTTATACTCGGTCAAGCCATCGGGTATATCGTCGCCAAGCCAGATGATGCCGGCATGACTGTTCAGCTCTTCTTCCGGAACAACATCCGGATTATCGCAGTAAATCCCGATGAAACCGCCAATCTGTGGCCACAGATTGCGGGATGTGCAAATCGCCACAAGGCTCTCAAAGACTTTGCCAATTTTGTAATATGGTCCAACATGATGCTGGGTTGCCAAACGGCGGTCGGGTTCATTTCGGATGGTGACTGGATACATTCTAAAATCTCCTGGTTTGTGATCTGACACCGGAGGCAGCAAGCGACCTGCTTTTCGAAACGCTGCCGGGCGCTGGCCAAAAAATTCGGCAAAGGCCCGCGCAAAGCTGGCCGTATTTGGATAGCCACAGTCCGTTGCAACCTGATCCATTGTGCGGTTGCTCTGCACCAGCCAGATTGACCCGCGATGCAAGCGAATGCGGCGCACCGCCTGCGCACAGGTCTCGCCGGTCATTGCCCGAAATACCCGGTGCCAGTGAAACCGCGACATCGCGGCGACATCAGCCAGGGTGTCCAGCGACAGATCCCCGGCGGGGTTGTCGTGGATGTAACCCAGCACCCGCAGGATCCGGTCTTCGTAGCTGTTTGGCATTGTTGTCTACTGCTCCTCTGTCACCGCAGATGTGGCATGCAGTCAGATTACAAATCTTGCTGAGTTGCATCTGATCGCAGGTAAGGCCATATATCGAGAAATTCCGCGCGTGTGAGGCGATATGACCCAGTATATGGATTTTGAAAAACCCCTGGCCGAAATCGAAGGCAAGGCGGAAGAATTGCGTGCCTTGGCGCGGGCCAATGAAGAGATGGACATCGAGGCCGAAGCCGAGGCGCTGGACGCCAAGGCCGGGCAAATGCTGAAAGATCTGTATTCAAATCTGACGCCCTGGCGCAAATGTCAGGTGGCTCGCCACCCCGAACGGCCCCATTGCAAAGACTACATTGCGGCGCTGTTCACCGAATACACGCCATTGGCTGGTGATCGCAATTTTGCCGATGATCACGCCGTAATGGGCGGTCTGGCCCGGTTCAACGACCAGCCAGTGATGGTAATCGGCCATGAGAAAGGCAGCGACACCAAATCCCGCATCGCGCGCAACTTTGGCATGGCCCGCCCCGAAGGCTATCGCAAGGCGATCCGACTGCTGGAGATGGCAGATAAGTTTGGCCTGCCAGTAATCACTCTGGTCGATACTCCTGGCGCCTATCCCGGCAAAGGCGCCGAAGAGCGCGGCCAGTCCGAGGCAATCGCCCGCGCCACCGAAGCCTGCCTGAAGATCGGCGTACCGCTGATTTCGGTGGTGATCGGCGAAGGTGGATCCGGCGGCGCGGTGGCCTTTGCCACTGCCAACCGTGTGGCGATGCTGGAGCATTCGATCTACTCCGTCATCTCGCCCGAGGGCTGTGCGTCGATCCTGTGGAAAGATGCCGAGAAAATGCGTGAGGCGGCCGAGGCGCTCCGCCTGACGGCGCAGGATCTGCAAGACTTGGGTGTTGCCGATCACGTTGTGGCGGAGCCAATGGGCGGTGCCCATCGTGATGCGGCCACTGCAATGGCCGACGTGGGTGTTGCTATCCAGAGCTTGCTGGATGGCATGAAGGATCTGGACGGTCCTGCGCTGATCAAGGATCGGCAGCAGAAATATCTGGATCTTGGTTCCAAGGGTCTGGCGGCTTGAGCCGTTTCTAAAGTTAGCAATTGATAAAGCCCCTGCCAAAAGGTTCGGGGCTTTTTTGTTTAGCGGGCAAGGGTCTGCTTTGAGCTCATGGACGACATTAGTGGTCCGCGCAACATTTGACATTATGGGCGGTTACCGGCCCTTCGCTGCAAAGTGCACCAAGGTCTGCTGTGCGGACTTCCTGCCGTTAGCTGGAGCAACACCAAAGTCCGCTTCTTGCTTGCTAGACTATTCTCCCGATCTACATAGGGTACTCGCCTCGAGACTGATCGATAGGTGAAGCTTCAACGCAGATACTTCCGAGCCAACAAAAGCAGCCATTCAGACCAAACGCAGCATTCGAAAGTTTGGGCTCTGACCGGTCATCCGCGGGTTACCGCCAAGTTGGGGCGGGACTGAACACGGCCGTACGTCGACAATGCACTTATCTGCCAGTTGACTTCTCTCTAAAGTCGCCAACTCCCCAAAGATCATTTGTTCCGTCATCTGCAAAAAATCCTTCAAAATAGTCGGATGGATTGGCGACTGACCGACTGCTTTCTGTCTGGCACACCAAGAAGTAGTGATAATCAGTATAAATCGACAAATAAACAGACTTGTCGTTAGCGTAAATTTCCGGTGTCGCAAGAACCTCAGGCCGCAAGAATAATTCAGTCTTCATTAGTTTTGGCGACGTTCCAAAATGATCTGAAACCACAACTTCTTCATACCCAAGTTTTTGTAGAAAATGACCTATCGACAACTCGGTCAAAGGCGAAAAATAGCCTTCATCAGGTGCAAAGATCTTCTGCTCCCTACAGATTGTCATTAGCTTCTCGGTGTCAGAGACACATGCAAGCTTCTGCTCAATTCTCTTGGAGCCGGTCATACGAAGTGCGCGATTGATATGTGCAGTGCTCGGAAATCCGCACAGCTTCGCCATTTCTTGCCATGATGCGCCACATCCTTCGCCACGCTTCTTAGCCAAATTCAAGACTTCATTCGACACCCACTCGCCCGGTGAGTTCAAAGGAAATTCTGGAACCTTGAGAAAAGGATTGGTCGCTACATAAACTGATGAAAAACTGCCAGAATACCAGGATAGATACTTATCCTCGTCCCATCTGGGGTAAGAAAACGCAGGTGTGGTCAAAGTCACTCAATCTACTTCCGGATAGCCCAGTAAATGATGGTACACCTTACATCCAACTTCAACCGGTGTTCGCAATGGGCTCTGACCAGCCATTCACTGCGCCGTCCACGAAGGTCGGCTGTGTGAAAACTCAATTTGGCCGCGCTTTCCAAGAACATTATTCCAACATCTACTGCTCTGGAGAGCACCTTCCTGAAAGCGCTGAGTTATCGACGCGGATTGAGAATATCCTCCCACGAAATTCTCGAAATACCGAGTTTTCACACAGCCTCGGCCGTTCGCGTCAGTTTTCTCGAAGCACACCCGAGATCGTTTTGTCCGCAAAACGATCATTCACACATCAGGCCAACTCTTATTACCCCGCCAGCATCCTCAAACCCTGTGTCACATCGGATCGCACCGCCAGCCGCAGGCCCGGTTCGTCCCCTGCTTTCAGTGCGGCGATGATCAGTTTGTGATTACGCGGCGGTTCAGTGCGGCGCAGGCGGCCATATAGCGCCCGCATAGTGGGACCCATTTGCAGCCAGACGGTTTCCGCCATCGCCAGCATCGCAGGCGCTTGCGCGCGCAGGTACAACGCGCGGTGAAATTCCAGGTTGGCGCGAATATAGCCCACGGCATCCCGCTTCGAGATCATCTCGGCCACGGTCATGTTGATGCCCTGCAACCGGTCGATCAGCGCCATATGCGCCCTTGGCAGCGCCCGGCTAGCCAGTTCGACCTCGATCAGCGCGCGCAAGGCGGCGAGCTCTTCGATCCGCTCGTTGCTGAGTTCCGGCGTCGAGACCCGCCCGGATGAGGACAGGAACAGCGCGCCTTCGGCGACCAGACGGCGCACCGATTCGCGGGCGGGGGTCATCGAGACCTCAAACTCGCGGCCAATGCCGCGCAGCGTCAGCGCCTGCCCCGGCGCAATCTCGCCATACATGATCCGGCTGCGCAGGGTGCGATAGACCCGCTCATGGGCAGAGGTCGACACTTCGGAGGGGCGCTGGGAAACCATCATAGGTCTATGTGATCACATCTGCTCATGCCGTCAACCACTGGCGGTCACGGAGCGTCTCACAATCCGGCCAATCGCAAGCCGATCAACACCCGCTGCCTTGCCTCTGGCGCTGTATATGGCAACAGATCTGCCGCTTCTTGCAGCCCAACCCCCCGGTCGCGTTTGGCAATCACCACCAGTTCAGCAGCGGCTTCATCAAACCCTCCACTGTTGGCCAAGGCAGCAACGCGGAACAAGCGCACCCTTTGCGCCGATGGGTCCATGGCAATTGCACGGTCTGCCGCTGCGAGGGCCGCGTCGTCCTGTCCTGCGGCAAACAGAAGTTCAGCCTCGATTGCGTAGTAGGTGGCTGGAGGAAAAGGGTTCAGTGTCTTGGCAAAATCTAGGGACTCAGCCGCCTCGTCCAGTTCACCAGCAAAGATCAGCAACCAGGCCAACAGCGCATGGCCGTCCGCATAGTTCGGGTAGTCAGCCTGCAAGTCCCGCGCCTGTGACAGGGCTGACGGAACGTCATCCTCAAGCAATGTGGAAATAATTTCGACCTGTCGCTCCTGTCGGCTGGTTGCGCCACTGCTCAACATCAGCTTTGCCTCGGAAATGCGCCCTGTCATGCCCTCTAGCTTGCCGGAAAACAGATCCATATGCGCCATCGCCAGCAACCCACGAGCCTCTCCGAGATCGGGATCCAGCACCAGTGCCTGCTGCAAAGCCTGCTTGCCCTCAGCTGGGCGGCCTTCGCGCAGGTGACTGCGGGCTCTGATCAGCTGCAAATAGGCGTCCGAATTGTCAGTGGCGTCAACTGCCAGTGAGCGAAACTGCGCCTCTTTGTCAGGCACCGGCAAATGTATCAACAGGTCCCGCACCACGGCAGACTGCAATGCCAGAACATCTTGCTGTGAGTGTGACGGAACCCCAACCAGGCTTTGCAGAGCGGTGTGCAAATCCAGAATATCAAGGCTGACCGCCAATCCGTCCCGCCGATCGATCCGGCCGCTCACTACATAATCAGCCCCAAGCTGCTGTCCCAAACTGTGATCCGAGAGGTCAGATTGCGCCAGGCTGCTATGAGGGGCAATCACCGTCAAATTAGGCACTTGGGCCAGTCTTGCAATGACGCCCTCGGCCAGACCAATAGCCAACCCGCCTCCATCAGCCGCGCCGACGCTATCGGTAAAGGCGCGCACTGCAATCCGTGGACGGTCTCCTTGGGCAATAGCCACAGGGCTTGCCCCGCTCAGGCTTCCCGAGGCACCCAGTCCCGGAAGCCACCAATACCCAGCCAGCCCCAACAACATAACCGCCACCAAACCCGAGGCCGCGAATATCACTTTCCCGGATCCGGTCGTCGCGGATTTCTTAGGCAAGACCGAGAGATTCAGTTTAGGAATTTCGGCTAGTTCCTTGCCCAGAAAGTAAACCTGCACCGGCTCTGGTATGTTTTTAACTTTGTGCAGGCCACAATCCTCGAACTCATAGGGGATCTTGTTGCGCAGCTGATCATAGGCTGCGGCTGACATAGCCACCCCGCCCGGCCGCGCCAAAGCTTCGATGCGAGAGGCCACATTGACCCCATCGCCATAAATGTCGTGGTCGGCAATCATCACTTCGCCCAGGTTCAGACCAATGCGCAGTTTCAATCGGTTGGGGTCAGGATCGGCATTTGCCCGTCGTTGAATGGCGGCGGCGGCCTCGACCGCTGAAATGACACTGGGAAACACCGCCAACACCCCATCGCCCATCAGCTTGATCACCCGTCCGTCATGGCGATTTATCTCGGGCGTGATCACGGTTTTCTGCTGATCCAGAATACGTGTCAGCGTGCCTGCTTCGTCTTCGGCCATCATGCGGCTGAATTCAAAAACATCTGCGACAAAAATGGCGGCCAGGCGCCGCTTCGGTTTGAGGGTCACAATGGGCCTCGGGTGGGGAACGGGAACAACATACTTGGCAATAAGCAAGTATTAGCCGATGCGCCGGGTTCCGCCAAGGGTGGCGCGAGATGGCCTTACTCAGACATCAAAGCGAAATCGGTGCAATGTGCTGCCTTGGGTCTTTAACCATCTGCGAGGCGGCTGATAATCGCCAAACAGATGTTCAACCTGCGCCCAAAATGCTGAGGAGTGATTCATTTCCGCCAAATGCGCCACTTCGTGGGCGGCGACATATCGCAGCACTTCGGGTGGTGCCATAATCAGCCGCCAAGAATACATCAGTGCGCCATCAGACGAGCAGGACCCCCAGCGCGAGCGCGTATCGCGCAGTGTGATGCGGTTATATGGGCGCCCCAGTGCGGCGGCGTAGTGGTCCGAGGCTGCGGCCAGACGATCGCGGGCCAATTCGCGCAGAAAACGCTGCAACACCCGTCCGGGACGGGTGCCAGGAACTTCTATCTCATGGTCAGTTAACAGTACTCTCTTGCCTTTAGCGGCAACGATGCACCGGGAGACGCCGTCGATTGGCAGGGTCGCGCCAACCTGCACCGCCACCACGTCTGGATGTTTGGCCAGATGGGTCCGGATCCAGTCCTCTTTCTCGACGGCAAAATTCAGTGCTTCGCGCTCGGGCAGGGATTTGGGCAGCGTCAAAGTCACCCGTCCATCCAAGGCCGAAATACGCAAACTGATCCGGCGCGCCCGCGGAGAGCGGCGCAGTGTCAGCGGAACCGGGGGATCTCCGGGCAGGTGATGGTCGGCCATGCGGACCCCTTAAAAGACTAAAGGCTTTGACAGTTCCTACCTCATATGGCACGTCACCGGAATCATCGATACGATTCACTCATAAATCAAGGGGACTCACATGCCCAAGGAAGAATGGGGTGTAAAGCGCATCTGCCCGACTACTGGCAAGCGTTTTTATGACCTGAACAAGTCTCCCATCGTCAGCCCCTACACGGGTGAAGCGGTGGAACCAGAAACCGGCAAAAGCCGGATGATCGCAGCGGATGCCGAAGATGCGGCGAGCCTGAAGGCCAAGAAAGACTCCGAATCGGAAGATACCGTTCTGGATGATAGCGACACATCAGACATTGATCTCGGCGATGACGTTCTGGACGATGACGATGACGACGAGGACACTGTTCCGCTCGAAGAAATCGCCGACGTCGCTGCAGAAACCGACGACTCCTGATCTGTTTGTGACGGTTTGAGGCGCCGCTTTTGCGCCTATATGGGCAAAAGATTTGCTCCTTTAAAAAAGCTTTGACGGTGGCGCATTTTCCACTTGCGGTGTGCGCCATCGTCGCTTAGATCACCCACACACCGCAAGACGGCAACGTCGAGTGGAACAGGTTGGGGCCTTAGCTCAGCTGGGAGAGCGCCTCGCTGGCAGCGAGGAGGTCAGGAGTTCGATCCTCCTAGGCTCCACCAACCTACCTCACTTTTTGAGTTACCTCCCACTTTCGCACCTCTCCCACCGCGATCGATTGGTGGGTCAATTCGCCCCTGAAATGACGGATCAGCCGGTTTTCCGCCCTGCAGCTTTTACTTTGGTAAGGACCGGTGCTAGCGTTTCGCGATGGTTACCATACACATCATTGATGCCTTTACCGGCGTGGCTGGAACAGGGAATCGCGCTGGCGTGGTTCTGGACGCAGATGGGCTGACGACAGCTGACATGCAGGCCATAGCGGGTTTTGCAGGTTTTTCTGAAACAGCCTTTATCCTGTCCGCAAAAGGTGAAGATCATGACCTGCACGTCAGGTATTTCACCCCAAGTATCGAAGTTCCGATCTGTGGCCATGCGACCATTGCCTCGCATTTTTTGCGGACGTCCTTGTCTGGCAGCAAGTCCTACCCCGTCAATGTGCTGACTGGCGCCGGCATTTTGCCAGTTGGCGTTTCGGGCAGAGGGAAGGACCTGCGGGTGTCAATGACCCAGGGCGCGGTTGACTATGGGCCGACCATTGCAGCCGGAGACTTAGACGACATGGCAGTTGCCCTGGGAATGAAGTCGGCGGACTATCATGACGGTTTACCGGCTCAGATCGTGTCGACTGGGCATTCCAAAGTCATCATTCCCATTCGATCACGTCAGGTCCTTGATACGTTAGAGCCAAACCCGGACGCCCTGACCGCGCTCAGCCAAAAAATCGGCTGTAACGGGTTTTTTCCTTTTGCACTGGAAGGAACACCCGAGTCACCCGAGACCTATGGCCGGATGTTTGCACCAGCGATTGGTATTTTTGAGGATCCGGTGACCGGTAATGCAAATGGCCCGACGGCCGCCTATCTAGTGAAGCACGGGGTCATCAAGTTAAACAACACGTTCAGCTATCAGGGGCACCAAGGCCACAAAATGGGACGCCCCGGAACCGTTCACGTGACCCTGAGCAAGGCCGGGCCGGACCTGAAAGTACAGGTATCCGGCCAGGCCGTTCGCGCAGGTGAGTTGATCTATCGCCCCTAACCCGCGTTATTTCGGCAGGCTTTGCCCAATCGCCAGTTCCAGCTTGCCAACCACTTCGCCGATTTGATCCTCGGTGATGATAAACGGCGGTGCCAGTAGGATGTGATCGCCCAGCACGCCGTCGCGGGTGCCGGACATGGGGTAGCAGATCAGGCCAGCTTCAAACGCTGCCTTTTTGATTTTTTTGGCCAAGCCCAGAGATGGATCAAACGGAGTCTTGGTGGCGCGGTCTGCCACCAACTCAATCCCGCGAAACAGTCCACGGCCACGAATGTCACCAATATGGGGATGCTGGCCGAATCGTTCGACCAGTACGGCCTGCAGCATCTCGCCCATCTGGGCGCTGCGTTGCACCAAGCCGCGATCCAGCAAAGCCCGCACAACTGCCAGTCCAGCAGCCGTCGCCACCGGATGGCCAATGTAGGTGTGTCCGTGCTGGAAAAAACCGCTACCCGTCTCGACTGCCTGATAGACTTGGCTGGAGCAAAGCATCGCACCGATCGGCTGGTAGCCAGCCCCCAACCCTTTGGCGATGCACAGGATATCCGGCGCGACATCATCGGCGTCGCAGGCAAACAGATGGCCTGTGCGGCCCATGCCACACATCACCTCGTCCAGGATCAACAGCACGCCGTATTGATCACAGATCTCGCGGATACGTTTGAAATAGCCTTTGACTGCTGGAACCGCCCCCGAGGTGGCCCCGACCACCGGTTCGGCCATGAAGGCCATGACTGTATCGGGACCAAGCCGCAGGATTTCTGCTTCCAACTCGTTGGCAACCCGCTGCCCGTAATCAAAGGAGCTTTCCCCATCAACGCGGTCGGCATATTCATAGCAGGGAGCGATATGAGAAATGTCGATCAGTAGCGGCGCGAATTGCGCGCGGCGCCATTCGTTGCCGCCAGCGGCCAGCGCCCCCAGCGTATTACCGTGATAGCTTTGTCGGCGGGCAATAAGGTGGCGGCGCTGCGGCTCACCGCGCTCAACATGATATTGCCGGGCCAGTTTAATCGCAGCCTCAGTCGCCTCGGAGCCGCCTGAAACAAAATAAACCCGATCCAGATCGTCGGGTGCGTGTTCGATCAGCAAATTGGCCAGCTCTTCTGCCGGTTCCGAGGTCAGGAAACTGGTATGGGCAAAGGCCAGCTTGCCGACCTGCTCTTGCACAGCCCGGATCACATCCGCGTCAGAATGGCCCAGACAGGACACTGCGGCGCCGCCGGAGCCATCAAAATAGCGTTTGCCATCAGCGTCGATCAAGTAGCAGCCCTCACCGCCAACGGCAGTGGGCAATTGCGATTTGGTGTGGCGGGGAAATTCATGACTCACGACAAAGCTCTCCATCTGGTGTCACTGGTATCCTGCGCAGACTTGCCACTGGACACAATGCCCGTCAAAATCTGGACCTAGAGCTTACTCAGTTTTTAGCGTTTCTGGAAACTGAAGCGACTCAGTCGGCACATGCAGTCAGAGCGCCCATTTGATACTCACATCGCGGAAAGGATATGTCATGGATGGCACCTTTAATGAAAATGACATCAGCCATATTGTCGATGCAGACAAGGCGCACGTCTGGCATCATCTGATCCAGCACAAGCAGTTTGAGACCAATGATCCGCGTATCATCCTTGAAGGCAAGGGCATGCGGGTCTGGGATCAGAACGGCAAGGAATATCTGGATGCAGTGTCGGGCGGCGTCTGGACCGTCAACGTTGGCTATGGCCGCGAAAGCATCGCCAAGGCGGTTTATGACCAGCTGATGAAGCTGTGCTATTTCGCTCAGACCGCCGGTTCGATCCCTGGTTCTCTCTATGCCGAAAAGCTGATCTCGAAGATGCCGGGCATGAGCCGGGTTTACTACACCAACTCAGGGTCCGAGGCCAACGAGAAGGCGTTCAAGATGGTGCGCCAGATTGCGCACCGGCGTTTTGGAGGCAAGAAGCACAAGATCCTGTACCGCGACCGTGATTACCATGGCGGCACACTGGCCACCATGTCGGCTGGCGGTCAGGACGAGCGTGTTATGCAGTATGGCCCGCTGGCCCCCGGTTTCATCCGTGTGCCGCACTGCATGGAATACCGCAACCACGAGCAGGGTCTGGATCACCTATCCAGCGAAGAATACGGCATTGCCTCGGCCAATTTGATCGAGGAAGTCATCCTGCGCGAAGGCGCCGATACTGTCGGCGCACTGTGTCTTGAGCCAGTGACCGCAGGCGGTGGTGTCATCACCCCACCGCCCGGTTATTGGGATCGGGTGCAGGAGATCTGCAAGAAGTACGACATTCTGCTGCACATTGACGAAGTTGTCTGTGGCGTAGGCCGCACCGGCACATGGTTTGGCTATCAGCAGTACGGCATCAAGCCTGACATCGTGACCATGGCCAAAGGTGTGGCCTCAGGTTATGCGGCGATTGCGCTGTGCGTGACCACCGAAGCGGTGTTTGACATGTTCAAGGATGACCCCAGCGACCCGCTCAGCTATTTCCGCGACATCTCGACCTTTGGTGGCTGTACCGCTGGTCCGGCTGCGGCGCTGGAAAACATGCGCATCATCGAAGATGAAGATCTGCTGGGCAATTGCAACGCCATGGGTGATCGCATGATGGGCAACCTGCAGGCGCTGATGGAGAAGCACAAAGTGATCGGCGACGTGCGCGGCAAGGGTCTGTTCCTAGGCGCCGAGCTGGTTGCTGACCGTGGCAGCAAAGATCCGGTGACCGAAGCGCAGATGGCGCAGGTTGCTGCCGATTGTGGCGCCCAGGGCGTGATCATCGGCATGACCAACCGCTCGGTTCCGGGCAAGAACAATGTGCTGTGCTTCTCGCCTGCGCTGATCGCCACCAGCGATGACATCGATCAGATCACCGAAAGCGTCGACAAAGCGCTGACCAAGGTGTTTGGCTAAGACCTCTTCCTGTTGCGCGCTTGCGGGCGGCAATAACAGACTGGCGCCCCATCCTCGGATGGGGCGTTTTTTTATGGGCTGCCGGTTGGGGTAGATAAATTGCCCATCGGTAAAACTGTCTCATGAACAAGTGTCCGAAGCACATCAAATATTGCATTCAGTTGAGCGTTCGTCTGGGCGGGTGTGGGACGCACCCGTCGTGGGGCGGGCGGACGCGTGCCTGCAGCTTGCGCTACAGGCACGCTAAATACTGGACTGGTCAAAAACTCCAAAATTGGTGCTTTATTATAGTCCGGACTTCCAGCACATGTTGGATAATTCCAATCAGAGGATCATTCCCATGTGGACCACCCCTGTTTCCCTGCAAGGCGACCGAGTCAGCCTTGTTCCACTTGCACCAGAACACGCCGCCGATTTGGCCGAGGCCAGTGCGGACGGAGATCTGCACAAGCTGTGGTACACCATGGTGCCGCCGCCCGATGGGGTTGAGGCAGAAATCACCCGCCGCCTGACGCTGTTGGAGACCGGTAGCATGGTGCCCTTTGCCATTCTTGATACCACGGGGCGTGCGGTGGGCATGACCACCTATATGAATATCGATCATGGCAACCGGCGGCTGGAAATCGGCTCCACCTGGTATCGCAAGTCGGTGCAGCGCACCGGGCTAAACACCGCGTGCAAGTTGCTGATGCTGCGCCATGCCTTTGAAACGCTGGACGCCATCGCAGTGGAGTTCCGCACGCATGCCATCAACATGCAAAGTCGGCGCGCGATTGAACGGTTGGGTGCCCGGCTGGACGGTATCCTGCGCGCCCATATGATCATGGACAACGGCACCCTTCGTGACACTGCGGTCTATTCCATCACTGCAGCCGACTGGCCGACCATCAAGGCGCATCTGGAATTTCAGATAACGCGGCACCAGCAGACATAACAAAAATAGCGCCCATCAAATGGACGCTACATCTGCAGGCCAAAAAACGACCTTGGCAAATGGGAGGCAGCGCGTAAGGCGCGCTGCCATGCCCAACGGGCGCGAGGTCATTTCAATGACCCCAAGACGGGCGGGAGCCCCCCCCTCCCCGGTTTAGACCATCTGGAACAGCACCCCCGACACAATCGCGCCGCTGATGCCAAGCGCCAGATAGGTGGCAAAGACCTGCGGCTTGACCAGCGACCAGACCGCCAGCATCGCCGGGATCGAGCTGACCGCGCCGGCCACCATGAAGGACATCGCAGCACCGTTGCTCATGCCCTGATCAATCAACCCGGCCAGCAGCGGTGGCGCCACATAGGAGTTCAGATAGGCAGGCATTCCAACCAGCGCGGCGATCGCGATGGGCAACACGCCTTCTCCTCCAACCAAAGTGGCAATCAGGTCCGCTGGGACATAGTGAACCAGCAGAGCTTCCAGCACATAGGCCAGCGCCAGCCATTTCAGCAGGAAGATACCGTTTGAGACAAACTCGGCCCGGAAATGGTCGCGGCGCGGCTGTTCCTGCCAGAATTTCCACACTGGTTTGCTGTCCAGTTTTGGGGCTCCGCAGCCACAGCCTGTGCTGGGGGCCTTGCGCAAAGGAGAGGTAAACATCCCGCCCTGCATCAGCGCCTTGACCGTGAAACCACCAAATAGACCCAACGCAACGGCGACAATCGCCTTGCCGATGGCAAAGGGCCAGCCAAGTGCACCTGCGGTGATCAACAGGGTTGGCGGGTCGATTAGCGGCGAAGACAGCCAGAACGCCATTACTGCCGACAAAGGCGCGCCCAGCGCCAGCAAACCGGCGATAAAGGGGATCACCTCGCAGGAACAGAATGGCGCCAAGCCGCCAAACAGCGCCGCCATGAATATCATCCGGGTCTCGCGCCCCTCAAAGGCGCGCGCCACCATCACCTCGGCTCCGGTGGCCTTGAGATAGGCCAGCAGCAAGACCGCAAACAGGATATAGCGCCCGGTGCTGACCAGAGCCGTTGCAGCAAACTGTATCACGGCAGTCAGATTGCCGGGATCAAGCAGGGCCACCAAAATCAGTATAGCGACAATCATTGCCCAGGGTGTTTTCAGCCATTTGGCCAAATCCCGGCTCTTGCCGGAAACCTGTGTTACATCAGTCATCGTTTTTTGCCTCGCTTTGTGCATCCGCACAGCATTCGCTGAGAATAAAACCGGCCAGCTGCTCGAGCTGGTCAAAATTGGCGCGGTTGATCGTTGAGCGTCCGTTACGTTCTTGCTCGACCACTCCGGCACCGGTGAGAAATTTCAAATGATGCGCCAGAGTCGATGGTGCGATGCCGCTGCGTTGTTGGATTTCGCCGACAAGCAGGCCTTCGCTGCCTGCCCGGATCAGGCAGCGCAACACCTGGAGCCGCGCTTCGGACCCCATTGCAGCAAATCCCTGTGCGGCTTCTTCCCATTGCATCATCACTACTCCATCGATTCGATATAACTAGTTTTATAGTTATTTTAGAGTTGAGGCAATGAAGAAATTTCAACAATATACCTAAGTCCAGATTGCGCCAGATTTAAGTCCAACCTAAGGTGGCCCACATGGCAATATCCGTCGATACCTTCTTTCTCAGCCCCAAGGCCCACGGCACTCTGCAGGCGCAGATCCAGCAGATGATTGCCGAAGGCATCCTGTCAGGGCGGTTTCACGTCGGGGAAAAGCTGCCATCGTCGCGCAAGCTGGCGGTGCATCTTGGCATCAGCCGCATCACCGTGACGCTGGCCTATACCGAGTTGCTGGCCAACGACTATCTGACCTCACGCGGGCGATCTGGCTATTACGTGTCCGAGAACGCTCCGGTGCCGCCCAGTTATACGCCGCCAGAAAAAACCGAGGAAACGGTGGACTGGTCCAAAGCAATGGCGCGTCAGTTCACTGGCGGTGACACTCCGCGCAAGCCGCAGGATTGGAACGACTATCGCTACCCGTTCATCTATGGTCAGGCCGATCCCTCGCTGTTTGATCACGCCAATTGGCGTCTTTGTGCCTTGCGGGCACTGGGGCAAAAGGATTTTGCGGCTCTGACAACGGATTATTTCGACCAAGACGACCCGTTACTGATCGAATACATCGCCCGCCACACTCTGCCCCGGCGTGGCATCACCGCCCGCCCCGATGAGATCCTGATCACCTTAGGCGCGCAAAACGCCCTGTGGTTGGTTGGGCAAATCCTACTGAACCGGGGGCGCAAGGCAGCGATTGAAGACCCGTGTTATTACACCCTGCGCGACCAGCTGACCCACAACCGCTGCCAGGTTGATGCCATTGCTGTGGACCGGGACGGGTTGCCGCCGGAACAGATCAGTGATGACACTGATGTCATCTTTACCACGCCCAGCCACCAGAGCCCGACCACCGCAACCATGCCGATGGAGCGCCGCAGGGCGCTGCTGGATCGCGCGCGTGACATCGATGCGGTGATTGTCGAGGACGACTATGAGTTTGAGATGTCGTTCCTATCGGCCCCCTCGCCTGCGCTGAAGTCGCTGGATCGTGATGGGCGCGTTGTCTACGTCGGCAGCTTTTCAAAATCGCTGTTTCCGGGGTTGCGGCTGGGATATCTTGTTGGCTCGGAACCGTTCATCCGCCAAGCTCGCGCGTTGCGCGCCAATGTGCTGCGCCACCCCCCCGGACACATCCAACGCACGGTCGCTTATTTCCTGTCTCTTGGTCACTATGACGCTCAGATCCGCCGCACCGCCAAGAAATTGCACCAGCGGCGTACTGTGATGGAAGAGGCCATTGCGGAACATGGGCTGACCATTGCCGGAAGTGGGGTCTATGGTGGCTCGTCCATATGGATGAAGGCTGATCCGTCGGTGGATATGGCAAGCGTCGCGCGCAGCCTGATGCCACAAAGCGTATTGGTCGAACCCGGCGCGCCTTTTTTCGCCGAGCAAAACCGCAAGCACAACTATTACCGACTGGGTTATTCGTCGATCGCACAGAACCGCATTGAACCCGGATTGGCCCTGCTGACAGAGGCCTTGCGGTCCAGCCAAGACTGGCCCTAATCCGCCCTCGCATCTGGCCCTAACGGCGACTTGCACCACATCATAAACCAAGGGCAACCCCGGCATATCGCCGGCCCTTATGCCGTCCCGTCAGGAGAATTTTACAATGAAAATGACCACCGAAGAAGCCTTTGTAAAAACACTGCAAATGCACGGTATTGAACATGCTTTTGGCATCATCGGATCGGCCATGATGCCGATTTCCGACATCTTTGAGCCTGCCGGCATCACCTTCTGGGACTGTGCCCATGAGGGGTCCGGCGGCATGATGGCAGACGGTTACACCCGCGCCACCGGCAAAATGTCGATGATGATCGCGCAAAACGGCCCCGGCATCACCAACTTTGTAACGGCTGTCAAAACCGCATACTGGAACCACACACCATTGCTGCTGGTGACCCCGCAGGCCGCCAACAAGACCATCGGTCAGGGTGGCTTTCAGGAAATGGAACAGATGAACGCCTTTGCTGATTGCGTCTGCTATCAGGAAGAAGTGCGAGACCCCACCCGCATGGCCGAAGTTCTGAACCGGGTGATCATGCAGGCCAAGCGCCAGAGCGCCCCGGCGCAGATCAACGTACCGCGCGACTACTTTACCCAGATTGTCGACATCGAGCTGCCCGCCATCGTCGATTTTGAACTCCCCTCGGGTGGTGCTGCGGCACTGGATCAGGCCGCTGAGCTGCTGTCGAACGCCAAGTTCCCCGTCATCCTGAACGGTGCTGGTGTTGTCATCGGCGGCGCGATTCCGGCGTCGGTTGCTTTGGCTGAACGTCTGGATGCCCCGGTTTGCTGTGGCTACCAGCACAATGACGCCTTCCCCGGTTCGCACCCACTGCACGCTGGCCCGTTGGGCTATAACGGGTCCAAAGCCGGAATGGAGCTGATCTCGAAGGCTGATGTTGTGCTGGCCCTTGGCACCCGGTTGAACCCGTTTTCAACCCTGCCCGGCTATGGCATCGACTACTGGCCCACCGAGGCAAAGATCATTCAGGTCGACATCAACCCTGACCGTATTGGCCTGACTAAGAAAGTCACTGTTGGTATCGTTGGTGACGCAAAATCCGTGGCAGGCACAATCCTGTCGAAACTGGCTGACACCGCCGGTGACGAAGGTCGCGCCGAGCGCAAAAACCTGATCGCCACCACTAAATCAGCTTGGGCACAGGAACTGTCGTCGATGGATGACGAGCAGGACGATCCCGGCACCACTTGGAACCAGCGCGCCCGCGCTGACAAGCCGGACTGGATGAGCCCCCGCCGTGCATGGCGCGCCATTCAGGCCGCTTTGCCCGCAGATGCGATCATCTCATCCGACATCGGCAACAACTGCGCCATCGGCAATGCCTATCCTTCGTTTGAGGAAGGCCGCAAGTATCTGGCACCTGGCCTGTTTGGCCCCTGTGGCTATGGTCTGCCAGCCGTTGTTGGCGCCAAGATCGGCCGCCCGGATGTTCCGGTTGTTGGCTTCTCGGGTGATGGTGCCTTTGGTATCGCTGTGACCGAGCTGACCGCGATTGGCCGCGAAGAATGGCCCGGCGTGACTCAGGTTGTGTTCCGCAACTACCAATGGGGTGCTGAAAAGCGCAACTCGACCCTGTGGTTTGACGACAACTTTGTTGGCACCGAGCTGGACACCAAGGTGTCTTATGCTGGCATCGCCAATGCATGTGGTCTGAAAGGCGTAGTTGCCCGCACCATGGACGAGCTCACCGCTGCCTTGCGTCAGGCCTGCGAGGATCAGAAACAGGGGATCACCACTCTGATCGAGGCGATGATCAACCAGGAACTGGGTGAGCCATTCCGTCGCGACGCGATGAAGAACCCGGTTGAAGTTGCTGGCATCAGCAAAGACGACATGCGCCCTCAGAAAGGCGCCTGAAAGTGACTGGGGACAAGGATCACAACACGCCCTCGCGGCGGTTGATCCTTGTCCTCAATGCGGGGTCTTCCTCGATTAAATTTGCTGTGTTCGACCGGGACCTGAGCGAGGTTCTGTCGGGCATGGCCGAAGGTATCGGTGGTGCGTCACTGCTGAAAATTGGCTCTAATACGGTGGAAACACCGTTTATTGACCATCGCTCAGCCCTGTCGGCCATCCTGAAATCACTCCCCAAACATGGCATCGAATTGTCTGCACTACGGGCCGCGGGTCACCGCGTGGTGCATGGTGGCCGCAAGCTGACCGCGCCGGTTCGGGTGACCCCCGAAGTGCGGGCCGAGATCGCCAGTTGCACACCGCTGGCTCCACTGCACAATCCGCATAATCTGGCCGCCATCGATACGCTGGCCGAGCTCACACCTGAGCTGCCACAGTTTGCCAGCTTTGACACCTCGTTTCATGCCAGCAATCCGGATGTTGCGACCCGCTATGCGATCCCTAAGATGATCGAGACCAAGGGCATTCGTCGCTATGGGTTTCATGGCTTGTCGTATTCATCGCTGGTGCGGCGGCTGCCCGAGATTTCGGGCGAGAAACTGCCGTCGCGGTTGCTGGCGTTTCATTTAGGGAATGGTGCGTCGCTGTGCGCGATCAAGAACGGTCAATCTGTGGCCACCACCATGGGCTATTCGCCGCTGGACGGTTTGACCATGGGCACGCGGTCGGGAGGCATCGACGCCAACGCCGTGCTGCGACTGGTCGAAGACAACGGGCTAGAGCGCACCAAGGCGATCCTGAACCACGAAAGCGGCTTGTTGGGGCTGTCGGGCGGCAAGTCGGACATGCGCAACCTGATGGTGGACCCCAGCGCCGACAGTGCCTTTGCCATTGAACATTTCTGCTATTGGTCGCTGCGCCACGCCGGATCTCTGATCGCGGCAATGGAGGGTCTGGACGCCATCGCCTTTACCGGGGGGATTGGCGAAAACGCCGTGGGGGTGCGGGCGCGTATTCTGCGGGGGCTGGAATGGATCGGCGCGCGTATGGATGTGGATGCCAATCACGCGCGCAAGGCGCGGCTACACGCGGCCAGCTCCAAGGTTCATATCTGGATGGTGCCCGCAGAAGAAGAGCGCATGATCGCCATTGATGCAGCCACGCTGTTGGAGGCCGCGTGACAGCAGCTCATCCCACTCACACCTGTGCGGCGGTCAAAACTGCTGCGGCGACGATATCATCGGGAGATGCTCCGCGACTAAGATCGCAAACCGGCTTGGCAAAGCCTTGCAAAAACGGACCAATTGCCTGTGCGCCACCCAGTTCCTGGCACAATTTGTATGCGATATTGCCCGCGTCCAGCGTCGGGAAGATCAACACGTTGGCATCTACAGGCGTGATCCCCTTCTTTGCTGCGACCACTGCATTCAGTGCTGCATCGGCCTGCACAGGTCCTGCGAACCCGGCCAGCTCGGCTGCTTCGCGCACACGGCTCACGCTGTCGCCATCCCCCGAAGTGCCAGTGGAAAACGACAACATTGCCACCCGCGCAGCGCCCAACAGCGATTCGGCTGAAGCCGCCGAAGCACGTGCGATATCTGCAAGTTGTGCAGCGTCGGGTGATACATTGACAGCGCAGTCCGCGAATATCATTTCGCGACCATCCGGGAACACCATCAGGAAGAACGACGACGGTGTCGATACGCCGTCTGATAGGCCAATGCCGATGCTTGCAGCCTCGATCACGCGGCGGGTTGGCACGTCGGCGCCAGCGACCATCGCATCCGCTTCGCCGGTCGCAACCATTGCGGCAGCACGGTACAAGGGCTTGGAAACCATACGTTTTGCGATGACGGGTTTCAAACCACGCGCCTGCACCAAAGCCTCGATATGGGCTTGGGTCGGCGGCGACAATGGCAGAGGGTCACACAGGCCTTCGGCTTTCAACCGTGCCGCAGCTTCAGCCACGCGGGGGTCTTCCATCTCAGGGAATACCACCCGAACCGAGCGTGCCTTTGCGGCCGCATATGCATTTTCAAGTACTGACATTGATATCCCCTTTGTCACGAGAAGGAGCCAGTTATGAGCGAAAACGTCAAGATCAACCGTGGCCTTAAGGGCGTTTACTTTGAGCGGTCCGGTGTCAGTGACATCGATGGCAGCAAGGGCGAGCTGAGCTATCGTGGTTATTCGATCCATGATCTGGCCACGAAGTCCACATTCGAAGAAGTCTGCTATCTTTTGATCCATGGCGAGCTGCCAAACGCGGACGAGTTGGCCGGGTTTGATGCCAAACTGAAAGCCGCGCGCAGCCTGCCGCCTGCGGTCTATGACATCATCGCGTCCTGCGAGGATGGCCACCCGATGGATGTGTTGCGCACTGCTGTGTCAGCGCTGGCGGCTTTGGACAGCGACAGCCAGACCGTGGGTGAGGAGGCATTCATTGAAAACGGCATCCGCCTGACCAGTCAGGTGCCGATGATCATCGCCGCGCACGAGGCCATCCGCAATGGGCGCACTCCAGTGGAGGCCGACCGCGAGCTGAGCCATGCGGCCAACTGGCTGTGGATGCTGAAGGGTGAAAAACCATCGGCTGATGCCGCCCGTCTGGCAGATGTGGATTTCATTCTGCATGCCGAACATGGGGCCAATGCGTCCAGCTTTGCGGCGCGGGTGACCATTGGCACCGAAGCCAATCTGCATGGTGCCATTGTTACGGCCCTGTCGACACTTGCCGGGCCAGCCCACGGTGGCGCTGCCGAGGACGTGATGAAGATGGTGCAGGAGATCGGCACCCCGGAAAACGCCGCCGCCTATGTCGCAGAAAAGCGCGGCAAGCGTGAGGCGGTCACTGGATTTGGTCACCGGGTGTATCGCAAGGAAGACCCGCGTGCGCGCCACATGCGTGAAGGTGTGCGCCAGTTGGGCGAGGAAATGGGCGCCCCGGAATGGTACGCAATCCTGCAGGGCGTTGTTGAGGCAATGAAACCCTATGCGCGGCACGGGTTGAACGTGAATGTCGATTTCTATTCTGGGGTAATCTACCAGTTGCACGGCATTCCGATGGATCTGTATGTGCCGATCTTTGCCATTGGCCGCATGCCCGGCTGGATCATCCAATGCATCGAACAGCAACGCGGTAACATCCTGATCCGCCCACTGACGTTGTACAACGGCCCCGAGATGCGCGGCTATACTGCCCTCGCTGACCGGTAACCCTCGAAAATTCCAGGCGCCGGACTAAAACGCTTGACCAAGCGCCGAGGAATGACGCCCTATCGCCCTAAAAGAACAAAAGACCAATATGACAGACCTAGACGCTACAGCTTCCCTGAACTCACGGGTTCAGAAGATCAAAGACCACGCCCAGGAGCTGTTCCCGGGCGTCGCTGTTGCAGTGATTGTCGCCGTCACCGCGCAATTTCTGGCCGACCATTACGCGACGCCAGCGATGCTGTTGGCCTTGTTGCTGGGCATCGCGGTCAGCTTTCTGGGCGAAGAGGGCAAAACCGTGCCCGGCATCGCCTTTTCCGCTCGTTCTTTGCTGCGGCTGGGCATCGCCTTTTTGGGCGTGCGGGTGTCAATGTCACTGATGATGGACTTGGGCTGGGATCTGATTGGGCTGGTGGTTGGCGGCGTAGTGGCGACCATTCTGTTTGGTCTGGCTGTGGCACGGTTGTTTGGCCACAAATGGCGGTTTGCGCTGCTGACGGCAGGGTCGGTGGCGATCTGTGGGGCCTCGGCAGCGATGGCAATCAGTGCCATTCTGCCCCGCGATGAGCGGTCCGAGGAACGTTTGATTTTTACCGTGATGGGTGTGACCGTGCTGTCGACCATCGCGATGATTGCCTATCCGATCCTGGTGAACCTACTGGAGCTGGATTCGGTTCAGGCCGGTGTCTTTCTGGGCGGCACAATCCATGATGTGGCACAGGTGGTCGGCGCCGGCTTCTCGATTTCCGAACAAACTGGCGATACCGCAACGCTGGTCAAACTGATGCGTGTCGCCATGCTGGCGCCGATTGTTCTGGTGGCCTCGCTGATGATCCGGTCCTTTGCGACTTTGCCCAAAGACGGCAAACGCCCGCCTTTGCTGCCCGGCTTTGTCCTCGCGTTTCTGGTGCTGGCCGGGTTGAATTCCTTTGGGGTTATCCCCGCAGTGATCGCCGATTTTCTAAGCCAGACGTCGCGCTGGCTGTTGCTGACTGCCATCGCTGCGGTGGGCATGAAGACCAATCTGAAACAGGTGCTGGCTGTCGGGGGGGCAGCCATCGCTCTGATCATCGTAGAAACACTATTTATTGCCGGGCTGATCCTGGCGGGGATCACGGTTCTAACCTGATCCAAAGGAACAATTAAGGGAGGCCAGATGACATTCCAGCAACCCCAGGTGGACACGTCCCCTGAAGTATCGGACGAGATCCGCAAAACGACATGCTACATGTGCGCCTGCCGCTGTGGCATCAATGTGCATATGAAAGACGGCAAGGTTGCTTATATCGAGGGCAACCGCGATCACCCGGTCAACAAAGGTGTGCTCTGTGCCAAAGGCTCCGCCGGCATTATGCAGGTCAATGCGCCTTCGCGGCTAAAAGCACCGCTGAAGCGGGTTGGGCCGCGTGGGTCAGGTGAGTTCCGCGAGATTTCCTGGGATGAGGCAATCAGCACCGCTGTTGGCTGGCTGAACGAGCTGCATGAGACCGCGCCGCAAAAGCTGGCGTTTTTCACGGGCCGTGATCAGTCGCAAAGCTTTACCTCGTTCTGGGCGCAGAATTTTGGCACGCCCAATTATGCGGCACATGGCGGGTTCTGCTCGGTCAATATGGCGACGGCTGGTATCTATACCATGGGCGGCGCGTTCTGGGAGTTTGGCCAGCCCGATTGGGACCACACCAAGCTGTTCATGCTGTTCGGTGTAGCCGAGGATCACGACAGCAACCCGATCAAGGCGGGCTTGGGCAAGATCAAGGCGCGTGGGGCCAAAGTGATTGGCGTCAATCCGATCCGGTCAGGCTATAACGCCATTGCAGACGAATGGGTTGGCATCACGCCGGGCACCGACGGGTTGTTTATTCTGTCATTGATCCATCTGCTGATGAAGGCGGGTAAGATCGATCTGGACTACTTGAGCCGTTATACAAACGCGCCAGTGCTGGTGAATGCAGCTGAGGGGCCTGAACAGGGTCTGTTGATGCGCGACGATGATGGCAAGCAGCTGGTCATCGACCGCAACACGGGCCAGTTGACCGCCTTTGACAAGCCCGGTGTGCGGCCCGATCTGGCAGCCGTTTACGAAAAGGATGGTGTCACCCACCGTCCGGTGTTCCACCAGATGGCCGAGCGTTATCTGTCCGAGGACTACGCCCCCGAGGCTATAGCCGAACAATGCGGCATCCCAGCTAAGCGCATCCGCGCAATTGCAGGGGAAATCGCCCGCGTTGCCTTTGATGAGGCGATTGAGCTGGATCAGGAATGGACCGATTTTCGCGGTGAGAAACACGCCAAGATGACAGGCCGCCCGGTCAGTTTCCACGCCATGCGAGGGATCTCGGCCCATGCCAATGGCTTCCAGACCTGCCGCGCGCTGCATGTGTTGCAGATCCTGCTGGGTACGGTTGAAGTGCCCGGTGGGTTCCGCTTCAAACCGCCCTACCCCAAACCAGCCGAAGCCCACCCAGCCCCGCATTGTGACAACCGGCCAGGTCAGCCACTTGACGGCCCGCACTTAGGCTTTGTGCAAGGCCCCGAGCATCTGGCGCTAAAGGAAGACGGCAGCCCCGCCCGGATCGACAAAGCCTTTACCTGGGAAAACCCGATGTCCAGCCATGGGCTGATGCATATGGTGATCTCAAACGCCTATGCCGGGGATCCCTACAAGATCAACACGCTGTTCATGTATATGGCCAACATGTCGTGGAACTCGTCCATGAACACCAAAGGTGTGATGGAGATGCTGAGTGCGCGCAATGACAGCGGCGGATATGTGATCCCGCATATCATCTATTCCGATGCCTATAACTCGGAGATGGTCAGCTATGCCGACCTGATTCTGCCCGATACCACCTATCTGGAACGCCACGACTGTATCTCGCTGCTGGACCGCCCGATCTGCGAGGCGGATGCGGCGGCGGATGCCATCCGTTGGCCGGTTATCGAACCCGACCGCGATGTGCGCGGGTTCCAATCGGTGTTGATTGAGCTGGCCAACCGGATGGCGCTGCCCGGCTTTACCAACGAGGATGGCACGCCTAAGTGGAAAGACTATGCCGATTACATCGTCAACCACGAACGCAAGCCGGGCATTGGGCCGCTGGCGGGCTTTCGCGGTGAAGACGGTGATAAGGTTGGCCGAGGCGAAGTGCATCCCGAGCAGTTGGACAAGTACATCGAAAACGGCGGCTTCTTCGTCGAACACATCCCAACCGAGGCCAGCTATTACAAACCCTGGAACAGCGCCTATCAGGACTGGGCTGTGGGCATGGGCATCTTTGACAGCCCACAGCCCTACCTGTTCCAGCTTTACGTGGAACCGATGCGCAAGTTCCAACTGGCGGCCGAAGGCCACGGCGAGCGGCAACCACCGGATCACTTGCGCGAACGGATCAAGCACACTATGGATCCGCTGCCGATCTGGTATGACACCGACCAGCAGGGCAACGAAGGCTACACCATCAACGCCCTGACCCAGCGCCCTATGGCGATGTACCACTCTTGGGGCGGTCAAAACGCCTGGCTGCGGCAGCTGCACGGGCGCAACCCGCTGTATGTCCCAACCAAACTGATGCGTGAAAACGGGTTGTCTGACGGCGACTGGGCTAAGGTCAGCTCGCCGCACGGCGAAATCACCGTGCCGGTAATGGAGATGGCGGCGCTGAACGAGAACACCGTCTGGACATGGAACGCCATTGGCAAGCGAAAGGGCACCTGGGGGCTGGAAGAGGACGCCCCCGAGGCCACCAAGGGCTTCCTGCTCAATCACCTGATCCACGAGTTGCTGCCACCCAAAGGCGACGGCATGCGGTGGGCTAATAGTGACCCTATTACGGGGCAAGCGGCTTGGTTCGACCTGAAAGTGAAACTTGAGAAGGCAGGTGCACCGGACGATTTGACGGAAAGTCAGCCGGCCTTTGCGCCGCTTGACTCGGTCATTCCAACAGGCCCCAAAGAATTAAAGTGGAAGGTAGGCAAATGACTGAGCTCCCAAACTCCACTGATCGCAAAATGGGTCTGGTCATTGACCTGGACACCTGCGTCGGCTGTCATGCCTGCGTGATTTCCTGCAAAGGCTGGAACACCGAAAACTATGGCGCTCCGCTCAGCGATCAAGACCCTTATGGCAGCGATCCTTCGGGCACATTTCTGAACCGGGTGCACTCGTTCGAGGTACAACCACAGGCTTGCGGCACCCAACCCGCGCCTGCTGCGCAGCTCACCCACTTTCCAAAGTCCTGCCTGCACTGCGAGGACGCGCCCTGTGTTACCGTCTGCCCAACCGGCGCCAGCTACAAGCGGGTTGAAGACGGCATTGTGCTGGTCAATGAAAGCGACTGTATTGGCTGCGGGCTATGCGCCTGGTCTTGCCCTTACGGCGCGCGCGAGCTGGATCTGGCGGCCGGAGTGATGAAGAAATGCACGCTCTGTGTGGATCGGATCTATAATGAAAACCTAGAGGAAATCGACCGGGTGCCAACCTGCGTGCGCACCTGCCCAGCGGGCGCGCGGCATTTTGGCGATCTGGGCGACGCGGATAGTGATGTGTCAAAACTGGTGGCCGAGCGCGGCGGCTTTGATTTGATGCCCGAAATGGGCACCAAGCCGGTCAACAAATACCTGCCGCCGCGACCCAAGGACCAAATCGAAGATCAGATAGACATCCTTGCGCCTCTGCTGGCCCCGGTCACAGGAGACGCAGGCGGCTTTATGGGCTGGCTGGACAGAGCTCTCGACAAGATACCCGGAGGAGCAAACTGATGCATCCAGCCCCTTCAGTTATCGTATTCACCACCCTGTCCGGTCTTGGCTTTGGCCTGTTGATCTTTCTGGGTCTTGGCTTGCCGGATGTCACCGGTATGGTTGCCTTTGTATTCTTTGCCATTGCCTATGCTTTGGCGGTCGGCGGTCTGCTGGCCTCGACCTTTCACCTTGGCCACCCTGAACGCGCGCTAAAGGCGTTTAGCCAGTGGAAAACCAGTTGGCTCAGCCGCGAGGGCTGCTGCGCCGTTGGTGCATTGGTGGCGATGGGGCTGTATGGCTTTGGAACTGTGTTCCTTGGCACCGCTTGGCCCTTGGTCGGCCTGATTGGCGCCCTCCTGAGCCTCGCCACGGTTTTCACCACCTCAATGATCTACACCCAGCTCAAGACAATCCCGCGTTGGAATATGCCGCTGACGCCGGCGCTGTTCCTTAGTTTCTCGCTGGCAGGGGGGGCTTTGCTGGCTGGACAGGAAACCGTGGCAACTGTTCTGCTGATCATCGCCGGCGGAGTGCAGCTGGCCTATTGGGTCAAAGGCGATCAGGCCTTTGCCGCCTCGGGGACCACACTTGCAACGGCAACCGGGCTGGGCAACGGCGGCACCGTACGCGCCTTTGAGCCACCACACACCGGGACCAACTATCTGCTGCGTGAATTTGTTCATGTGGTAGGGCGCAAACACAGTCAGAAGCTGCAGGTGATAGGCTTTGCACTTGGCTTTGCCCTACCGGTTTTGTTGCTGGTTCTGCCGTTCAATGGATTGATGCTGAAACATATCATGGCCGCCGTGGCGGTGCTATCGCATCTGGCCGGGGTGGCCTGCACGCGCTGGCTGTTCTTTGCCGAGGCTGAGCATGTGGTGGGGTTGTATTACGGAAAGCGGTAAAAATCAGGGGCATCCAGATTGGGTGCTCCTAATTTTGGTCCAGCGTTGAATAGCTGCCGCCTGAACGGGTTGACCGCCATCAGCAGCAACGGCGTGCATGGGTTTGTGCAGGCAACGGAGTTGGAGATCGTGGGCGGCAAAATTCACCGCATTTATGTAGTGTGCAACCCGGACAAGGCGCGGCATTTGTGAGGGTTTTGGGTGCCCTAAGCCTCCCATTAGGCTACTAAATAAAATCAAACAATTTTCAATGACGTATTAGGAGCAACAATGGGCACATGGAGTTATCACATTGGACACGACGACACCTTTGCTGACGTTTATGAGTGCTTCTTTGACCACTATAATGGCGGCATGGCGGCTGAACTCGCGTCACAGCGCGTACTTGAAGAGTTGTCCGATGCATTCACAGACAGTGACGACAGGCATGAGGCCCATTTCGCTCTAGCCCTTGCGCAGTGGGAAACTCAGACATTAGACGCTGAGAGTCTTAAGACAGTCAGCAGTATTATTGCTTCTGGAGAAAATCTTGAGAACTGGAAAGACAGAAGTGCCAGTCAAGCGGATTTAGGTAAGCGCGGTGCTGCATTGGAAAGCTTCCTGAAACAAATAAGTCAGCCCCGCCGAACCAAAAAACGCCGCAAAAAGCCCAAACTGGACATCATCGAGAATGTCTTGGTCAATCGCCCAGCCCCGGACAGCAAAAAGTCTCTGATCGTTACGGAAGTCTACGTGAACAACGAATTCACAAACACGACAGGGATGGTAATGTGGGGCGATGGTGGCGGTGGAATATTCCACTTCACACAACCTGGACTGGAATGCTCAGCCAAATGGCTAGATGCGCAGAATCTGGAAATACGATTTTCGAACATAGTAGAAAGTGATTTGCAATTTGGAGCGGGCGACACACGCGAAGCCTTTTTTTGCGGCGACCGGGTGTCACTGTCGTTCCTGTTCGACTGATCGCGGCTAACACTTTCAATATGCCTCAAAAAAGGCGGCTCTCCGGGTGGAGGCCGCCTTGATCATTAGAAATGTAATAGACCTACAACAGACCAGCGTGCGCCATTGCAGCATCAATCGCCGCCTTGGTGCTGTCCTGCAGACCAGTCAGTGGCGAACGGACCTCTTGGCGGCACAGGCCCAGTTTGCTGAGACCATATTTGGCACCAACCAGACCGGGTTCGATAAAGATCGCCTCGTGCAGGGGCATCAGCTTGTCCTGATACTCCAGCGCCTTAGCGTAATCTCCGGCCAGTGTGGCGGTCTGGAATTCAGCGCAGAGTTTCGGTGCGACATTGGCGGTAACCGAGATGCAGCCAACGCCGCCATGGGCATTGAAGCCCATGGCGGTGGCGTCTTCGCCGGACAGCTGCACAAAATCGGCGCCACAGGTCATACGCTGCTGGCTGACGCGGGCGATATCACCAGTGGCGTCTTTGACACCGACGATGTTTGGCAGCTTGGCCAACTCGCCCATTGTCTCGGGTGTCATGTCGACAACTGAACGGCCGGGGATGTTGTAGATGATGATCGGCAGGTCAGCGCAGTCGTGTGCTGCGGTGAAATGCGCCACCAGCCCGCGCTGTGTTGGCTTGTTGTAGTAAGGTGTAACCACCAGAGCCGCAGCCGCACCGGCGCGCTTGGCGAATTCGACAAAGCGAATCGTCTCGACCGTGTTGTTTGATCCGGCACCGGCGATCACCGGCACCCGGCCAGCCGCTGCTTTGACAACTTCTGCAATGACGGTCTCGTGCTCGTCATGGGTCAGAGTGGGGCTTTCGCCAGTGGTGCCAACGGGGACCAAACCGGTTGATCCCTCGCTGATCTGCCATTCCACAAGGTGTTTAAGTGCATCCAAGTCCAACTCGCCGTTGTTAAACGGGGTGACGAGGGCTGGCATAGAGCCTTTGAACATGGACACGCTCCCTTAGCTGTGCTTCTCAAGCGGGCGACTGCCCGCCTATGTGGTGCACCTGCCGATAAATTGAGTTGAACCCGGCAAGTCACAGATTATCGTCAATGGCTCTAGCCTTGGTTCATTGGGAAATGCAAGTGATGACACGCATTCTAACCTATCTTGCTCTGATTTCTGTGCTTTGGGCTCTTCCTGCCGCAGCGCAGCAGGGTCGTAATCTTGGGGCGGCACTAGATTTGATGCGCTCCGAGAAATGGACGGAGGCCGCGCAAAAGGCGGCCAAGTCAGGCGATGTGGCGGCCGATGTGATCGAGTGGCATCGACTGCGCGAGGGCATGGGGTCGGCGGATGACGTGTTGGCGTTTCTGGCGCGACGTCCTGATTGGCCGGGGTTGGCCTATCTGCGCCGCAGGGGTGAGACAACCGTTGCAGCGGCTGGAACCGATACGGTGCTGAAGTTCTATGCATCCGATTCCCCACAAACTGCCGAAGGCGTGTTGAGCTATGCCAAGGCGCTGATTGCCAGTGGCAAACGCGGCGACGGAGAAGCCAGTCTGGTGGTCGCCTGGCGCACAATGGCGATGGGATCCGGGCTGCAAGCCGCCTATCTCAAGGATTTCTCTAAACTGTTAAAGCCTCATCATGCGGCACGGCTGGATCGGCTGCTGTGGGACAATCATCTGGTCAGTTCGAAACGGATGTTGTCGCTGGTGCCCGACGGGGACCGAAAACTGGCTGAAGCCCGTATCGCCTTGCAGGAACGCGCGCCCGGGGTTGATACCAAGATCGAAGCCATTCCGGCCAAGCTGCGCAATTCTGCCGGGCTGGCGCATGACCGGTTTACCTGGCGTGACCGCAAGAAACGGCGTGAAGATGCGATCAAGCTGATGCTGGAACGCAGCGCCAGTGCATCAGGCTTGGGAGAGCCAGAGCAATGGGCTCGGCGCCGTAGGGATCTGGTGCGTCAGGACATGCGAGATGGCAATAACCAGCGCGCCTACCAACTGGCAGCCCGACATTTCACCACGCCCGAGGCAGGGTATAACTACTCGGATTTGGAGTGGCTGGCCGGCTATATTGCGCTGCGCAAGCTGAACGACCCGGCAACTGCCGTGCAGCATTTTGATCGGTTTCTGGATTCGATCGAAACGCCGATATCAATCGGGCGTGGTGGCTATTGGTTGGGCCGTGCTTTTGCCGCAATGGGCGAACCCGACAAGGCGCACGAAGCCTATGCGCTAGGGGCCAATTATCAGACCTCGTATTATGGGCTATTGGCGGCAGAACAGATTGGCCGACCCTTTGATCCGGCACTAAAGAACCCTCCCGTGGTTCCGTCTTGGAAGCAGGCCGAGTTCGCCAAGTCTTCGGTGACCAAGGCGGCGTTGATGATGATTGATGCGGACGAGTTGGATCTGGCGGAACGCTTCCTCACACATCTGGTCGAAGGGCTGGACGAAGTGCAGGCGCAGCAGTTGGGATTAATGGCGGTTGAGATGGGCCATGCACATCTGGCAGTGATGATTTCAAAACGGGCCGCGCGGCAGAGTATGGAGCTAAAGGGCGCCTATTTCCCACTGCATGCTGTGTCGAAGAAAGAGCTGCCGATGGCCAAGGAAATGGTACTGGCGATTTCGCGGCGTGAAAGCGAATTTGATCATGAGGTGATCAGTGGTGCCGGGGCGCGTGGCTTGATGCAGGTGATGCCGGCCACTGCCAAACTGGTGGCAACCGAACTGGGTATTCTGGCCAAACACGCCACCTCGAGATTGACCGCCGAGTGGGACTATAACGCCAAGCTGGGGGCCAACTATCTGGCCGGGCTGGCGGGTAAATTCAACGGCAATGTGGTGATGATGGCCGCAGGTTACAACGCCGGACCAGGGCGGCCGATCACCTGGATGGAACGCTACGGTGATCCGCGTGATGGCATCCCGGATATTGTCGACTGGATCGAACACATCCCGTTCAACGAGACCCGCAACTATGTGATGAGGGTCACTGAAAGCCTGCCGGTGTATCGCGCACGGCTGGGCAAAGATCCTCTGCCCATTCCGTTTTCGCAGGAACTGTCTGGCTCAACCCTTCGCGCGTTCGCGCCATAGGGTAAACAGGCCTGCGGCGAGAATAATCCCAGCCCCAATGGCGACGTTGCTGCGGATCACTTCACCAAATACCCAAATCCCCAGGATTGCGGTCCATATCAGGTGGGAATAGGCAAAGGGCTGTACCGCGCTGGCCTCGGCCATCTCGTAGCATTTGATCAAGAGCCAGTGCCCCAAAACGCCAAATACACAGAGCAATCCCATCCACAGCCAATCCGTACCGACCATTGGTTCCCAGAACCAAACACCAACTGCCGTCGTTACAACAGCCCCGGCAATGCCCGTCCAAAAGAAGCTGGTGGCCGTACTGTCGCGCCGGGCCACATATCGGGTCAACAAGCCGTAGACGGCAAACATCAACGCCGAGATAAACGGGATGACTGCGGCAGGATTAAACACACCCGTCCCCGGCTGCAGAATGACCATAACGCCGATCAACCCCACCCCAATCGCCATCCAGCGGCGCCAGCCAACCTTCTCGCCCAACACCGGACCACTGAGCGCCGCCACCAATAGCGGGTAACAGATGAACACGGCCTGGCTTTCGATCAGCCCAAGCAGGGTAAAGCCATAGACAGCAACCGCGACTTCTGCCGCAAGCAACACGCCGCGCAGGATCTGCAGGCCAAGTTGATCGGTCTGTGCTGTTGCCCGGATGCCGCCAGGCGCGCGGGCGGCCAGAAACACCACAAAGGCGGCAAAGAACCAGTAACGCACCATCACCACCATATTGGTGTTGTAAGCCTCGGCCAGATGCCGCGAGATGCCATCTTGCAGGGCAAACACCACCGTCGCCCCGATCATCAGCATGACGCCCATCGGTACGTTATTGGTTTGCGTTTGCGCGGTCGCGGTCTGTGTCATGGCATCTGTGCCCTTGTCATATGCCGCTTACGCCCAAAACCGGGCACACGGGTTACGTCAAATCCTGCATCCTTTAGCCCGCGCCGCACAAAACCAGCGGCCGTATAGGTCGCAGCACTGCCTTCGGCTTTGGTATGACGCGCCACCTGATCCATCAGATCAGCCTGCCACAGCTCGGGGTTCTTAGCGGGAGAGAACCCGTCCAGAAACCAAGCATCGGCCTGCCCTGTCCACTCTGGCAGCGACGCCCGGGCGTCGCCTATGATCACCTCAAGCTGCAAAGTGTCCTGATCACAGATCCCGCCACCCTGCCAATACGGTAGGAACCGCTCGGCCCAGGGGGTGATCTCGGGGAAGGCCGTCAGCGCCTTAGCCATATCTGCTGGCGCCATGGGAAAAGCCTCAAAGCTGGTGAAACGCAGCGGCGTGGTCATCCCCGCCTCTTCCCAGGCCTTCCAGGCGGTCAACATGCTAAGCCCGGTGCCAAAGCCAAGTTCCGCAATCTGAAATCCCGGTGCGAAGCGCTTGGGCAGATCGTTGCCAGCCAGAAACACATGCTCGCCCTCGGCCAACCCGCCTTGCAGCGAGAAATAGGGGTCATCAAACTGATCCGACACTGGAATGCTGCCGTCACGCCAGCTGAGGCGAGCCTGCTGGTCTGCCATGCGAATATCCCCTAGATGGTGGTTTGGAACGGCGCGACACTGGCGAAAGGTCAAACAAATGGCAATGGCGGACATAACAGTGCGTGGCGCGGGAGCCTTTGGACTGACAATCGCATGGGTCTGCGCCCGGCGTGGGGCCAAGGTGCAGGTGGTTGATCCATTTGGCGCGACCTCTGGTTCCAGCGGCGGTTTGGTTGGGGCTTTGGCCCCGCATGTCCCGGAAAACTGGAACCACAAGAAGGCATTCCAGCTCGATAGCCTGCTGATGGCCGAAGCGTTCTGGGCCTCGGTGCGCCACGCCCAGCCGTTGGCGATCGGCTTCAACTGCGCCCTGGGCGGCAAGGAAATGCGCCCCTACGTGGCCGAACTGTCGCGGTTGAGCGACAGCCTGATTTCCTGTTACCCCAACGCCGGCCTGCCCAACGCGTTCGGCGAGTACGACGAGCAGCCCGAGGAAACCGCCGCCATTCTCCGCGGCTTTGCCGAGGACGGGCTGGTGAACATTGTCGGCGGTTGCTGCGGCACCTCGCCGGATCACATTGCGGCCATGGCGCGGGCGGTCGAGGGGATTGCGCCGCGCGTGCCGGCGGCGCACGTGCCGGTCATGCGCCTGTCGGGTCTGGAGCCGCTGACGGTGACGCCCGAGCTGGGCTTCGTGAACGTCGGTGAGCGCACCAATGTCACCGGCTCGGCCGCTTTTCGCAAACTGATCAAGGAAGGCGACTACACCGCCGCGCTCACGGTCGCCCGCCAGCAGGTCGAGGCCGGTGCGCAGGTGATCGACGTGAATATGGACGAGGGCATGCTCGAAGGCGTGGAGGCCATGCAGACCTTCCTCAAGCTGATTGCCTCCGAGCCCGACATTTCGAGGGTGCCGGTGATGATCGACAGCTCCAAGTGGGCGGTGATCGAGGCCGGCCTGCAGTGTGTGCAGGGCAAGCCCATCGTCAACTCCATCTCCATGAAGGAGGGCATCGAGCCGTTCCTGCATCAGGCGCGGCTATGTCGCCGCTACGGGGCCGCCGTGGTGGTGATGGCGTTTGACGAAGAAGGTCAGGCCGACACGCTGGAGCGCCGCAAGGTGATCTGCCGGCGCGCTTACGATCTGTTGGTGGACGAGGTCGGTTTTCCGCCTGAAGACATCATTTTTGACCCCAACGTGTTCGCCGTGGCCACCGGCATCGAGGCGCACAACCGCTACGGACTCGACTTCATCGAGGCCACCGAGTGGATTCGCCAGAACCTGCCGCACTGCCATATTTCGGGCGGCGTTTCCAACGTGAGCTTCAGCTTCCGCGGCAACAACCTGGTGCGCGAGGCGATCCACAGCGTGTTCCTCTACCACGCGATTCAGCGCGGCATGGACTTCGGCATCGTCAATGCGGGCGTGCTGCCGGTGTATTCCGACCTGCCGACCGAACTGCGCGACGGGATCGAAGACGTGATCCTGTTCCGCCGTGAAGACGCCGGGGAGCGGATGCTCGACATCGCCAGCCGCTTTCAGGGCGGCGGCGCCGGCGCCAAGCAGACGATGGATGAAAGCTGGCGCGAACTGCCGGTGGGCGAGCGCATCACCCACGCGCTGGTGAAGGGCATGGATGCCCATGTCGAAGCTGATACCGAAGAACTGCGGGCCGAAATCGCGGCACGCGGCGGCCGCCCCATCGAGGTCATCGAAGGCCCGCTGATGTCGGGCATGAACGTGGTCGGCGACCTGTTTGGCGCCGGCAAGATGTTTCTGCCGCAGGTGGTCAAATCGGCGCGAGTGATGAAGAAGGCGGTGGCCTACCTCATCCCCTTCATCGAGGCCGAGAAGCAGCCCGGTGACGTGGCGCAGGCCAAGGGCAAGATTCTGATGGCGACGGTGAAGGGCGACGTGCACGACATCGGCAAGAACATCGTCGGCGTGGTGCTGCAATGCAATAACTACGACGTGGTGGATATGGGCGTCATGGTGCCCGGGCAGAAGATTCTCGACGCCGCGCGCGAGCACAAGGCCGACATCATTGGCCTGTCCGGCCTCATCACCCCCAGCCTCGATGAGATGGTCAATCTCGCCAAGGAGATGCAGCGCCAGGGCTTCACCATTCCGCTGCTGATTGGCGGCGCCACCACCTCGCGCGCGCACACCGCGGTGAAGATCGACAAGGCGTATGAGGGCCCGGTGATCTGGGTGAAGGACGCCTCACGCTCGGTGCCGGTTGCGGCCGCCCTGCTGTCGGCCGAGCAGAAGCCGAAGCTGGTGGCCGACACCCAGGCCGAGTACGACCAGATCCGCGAACGTCACGGCAACAAGGACCGGCAGCAGAAGTTCGTGACGCTGGCGGCTGCCCGCGACAACCGCACGCCGCTGGACTGGGCAGGCTACGTGCCACCGCGTCCGCGCATGCTGGTGCAGCAGGCCAAAGATGTCTGCGAGGGGCCGGCCTGTGACCATCACCACGAGCACGCCACCCAATTCGTCAAGACCTTCAGGGACTACCCGCTGGCCGAGCTGCGCGATTACATCGACTGGCAGCCGTTTTTCATCGGCTGGGAGTTGAAGGGGCGCTACCCCGACCTTCTGAACAACCCCGCCTCGGGCGAGACGGCGCGCAAGCTGTTTGCCGATGCCAATGCCATGCTCGACCAGATCATTGCTGAAAAATGGATCACGGCCAGCGGCGTGATCGGCTTGTTCCCGGCCAATCAGGTCGATGACGACGACATCGAAATCTATTCCGACGAGACCCGTTCCGAGGTCAAGGCGCGGCTGTGCAACCTGCGCCAGCAGTCCGAGCATCGCGCCGGGGTGCCGCATCGCTGCCTCGGGGACTTCGTCGCCCCCAAGGCCAGCGGCCTGCGCGACTATGTGGGCGCGTTTGCCGTCACCACCGGGCTCGGTGCCGATGAACGCGTCAAGGCGTTCAAGGCTGCGCACGATGACTACAACGCCATCTTGCTGGAGTCACTGGCCGACCGTCTGGCTGAAGCCTTTGCCGAACGCCTGCACCAGCGGGTGCGCAAGGAGTTCTGGGGTTATCAGCCAGACGAGCATCTCGACAACGCCGCACTGATTGATGAAAAGTACCTCGGCATCCGCCCGGCCCCCGGCTATGCCGCCTGCCCCGAGCACACTGAAAAAGCCACGCTGTGGCAGTTGTTGGACGTGGATGCAAACGCCGGCATCACCCTCACCGAAAGCATGGCCATGTGGCCCGGCGCCAGCGTTTCGGGCTGGTATTACAGCCATCCCGAGTCTCAGTATTTCGTCGTTGGCCGTTGTAACCGGGAACAGGTTGAAGATTACGCCCGGCGCAAGGGCTGGACGCTGGCCGAGGCCGAGAAATGGCTGGCGCCGAATCTGGGCTACGAACCGGAAGATTGAGCCGGGCGTCGGTTGCACCGGCAAATGACGGCTAGGGTCGCCGCACCAACAACGGAAGAGCGCTCGCTGCGCGCCGGTCATTGCGACGCTCTCCTGAACTGCAGGAGCGTGCTGTGAAAAGTCGGATCAATGTGTGTCGGGTGGGGCCGTTCCCGCGGGTCAACCCGCCGGTGTTCATCAGCTCGGCGTTGGTGGTGGTGGCGTTCGTCCTGTTCGGGGTGTTCTTCAAGGACGCGGCCGAAACCGCGTTCAATGCCTTGCAAGGCGTCATCACCCACTATCTGGGCTGGTATTACATGCTTGCCACCAGTGTGTTCGTGGGCTTCGTGTTATGGCTGCTGATGTCCCGCTACGGCGATATTCGTCTGGGGGATCCGCACGAAAAGCCTGAGTTCGGCTACTTCTCCTGGTTTTCGATGCTGTTTTCGGCGGGGATGGGGATCGGCCTG
>MAAC01014704.1_pt1 | contig 38640 bp, 32 predicted proteins | sample 1115981 | NCBI WGS metagenome assembly MAAC01 (sample SAMN04961126, study PRJNA320927) | seawater metagenome | isolation source: sample BD02T64 sea water enriched with oil for 64 days | place: USA:Gulf of Mexico | collected 2013-07-27 | reverse complement strand
GTTAAATAAGGGTAGTTCCAAGGAGCAATAACAAAAGCAACACCTAGCGGCTCTTGTTTAATATAACGAGAAAATCCCTCAATTTCAGGTAGTTCAATGTCTACCAAAGCTTTTGGTGCTGCATCGATCATATATTGAGCTCGCTCAATCATGCCGGCAATTTCACCTTTGGCATATTGTATAGGTCGTCCCATCATCCAAGTTAATTGCTCAGCTATTTGCTCCGAATTTTCTTCAAATACTGTCAGCATCGATAAACAAATATTACGACGTTCTTTAAGCGAAACTTTGCGCCATTGACGCTGTGAAGTAACGGCTAGTTCAACTGTCTTATCGATGAGTCGTTGATCTGCCAACTCACGTTCAACATAAACCGAACCATCAATAGGCGATATCGTTTGTTGTTTAGCTGTTTGTTTCATATCTTCTTCGATTGAGTTACTCATAAGATTGCCACGATTAAATTATTTCAAAATAACGGGATAATTCCCAGTCAGAGACATGTTTACGATATTCTCGCTCTTCCCATTCACGCGATGCACTGTAATGAGCAACAAAATCCTCACCAAACATTTCAATAGCCGCCTTTGATTGTTTTAAACGTCCCGCAGCTTCAAATAATGTCGCTGGCAACATTAATTCTTTGGGATGATCTTGTGCATATGCATTCCCTTTAACTTGTGGCAATGGCTGTAATTTATGCTCAATGCCATAAAGACCTGAAGCAAGTGCTGCGGCAAGTGCAATATAGGGATTAGCATCTGCAGCGGCTAAACGATATTCTACCCGCTGTGACTTAGCTGAACCGGGGATAACACGAAGCGCAGTAGTACGATTTTCAACTCCCCAAGTAGCATCTAGTGGTGCCCAAACACCGGGAACCATCCGACTAAAACTGTTCACTGTAGGAGAGATCATCGCTAAAAACTCTGGCATTAGCCGTTGTTGTCCGGCTAGGAAATGACGCTGAATATCACTCATATGATGTTCTTTATCTGCATCATAAAAGGCTGATGAATCATCCAGGTTTGTTAGTGACAAATGTATATGGCCACTTTGACCGGGTAGATCACCAGACCACTTCGCCATAAATGTCGCCATCATCTCATTACGTTGTGCCCACACTTTAATAAAGGTTTTAAATAAGGCCGCTTTATCAGCTGCATCACTGGCATTGTCATACGCTAATGCAGCTTCAACTACGCCGGGCCCTGTTTCTGTATGAATACCTTCTATTGGCATATCCATCTCTTCACAAAGAGATAATAACTCTTGGTATAATTCAGCGTGAACCGAATTTCTAATTATCGAGTATCCAAATAAGCCGGGGGAAATAGGCTTAAGGTTTTTATAGCCTTTTTCGCGGACTGAATCAGCTGATTCGTTAAACATAAAGAATTCATATTCAAAGGCAGCATTTACTTTAAAACCCATACTATGCGCTTTATTTAAGACTTTTTGTAAGATGCCACGAGGACATAATTTTTCAGCTTCACCGTCAAATTCGGCAATAAATAACAACATATCACCTTCAAAAGGAATAGATCGGCAACTATTAACAACAATACGAACAGGCGCATCAGGGTAGCCAGTATGCCAACCGGTATAGCTAACATTGTCATATAATTCATCATTAGAATCCCAGCCTAAAACCACATCACAAAATGCAAAACCGTTATCCAAAGCAGAATAAAATTTGCTTTTACTCATATATTTACCACGCATCACGCCGTCGACATCAAATAAACCTACTTTTATATGAGTTAAACCGCGTTCTTCTATAATGGCTTTTGCATCGGCAACACTGTTAACTTTCCTTGGATCTAACATGATCTTATCCTTTGAAATAAATAGACAACCAAACGAGAGAATTTCATTTATTATTGAGCATTTTAACCCGTTATTTAGAGTGTAACCTAGATTCAGTGTCTTTGAAGCAAGTGGAATGATTTTTTTAATTTTAGTAATGAAATTAAAGTGATAAGAGCTGGAGTGATGTTAAAAATAGTTACTACTGGAATTGAAAGGGATAACTTTCATAGTTGATATTTATTACCATTGTTTATTGCGAATATTGTCCAAAGTGCCATCTTGCTCTAACTGTTCAAAAGCCATTTGCAAATTTTGGTAAACCTCTGCAGAAACTTTTTTGCTTATGCCATAAAACACAGGAGCACTATTAACTATGAACGGATAAACAACTAACTGTTTATATTCTGGGTTTTCTTTAATTCGATGAGTAATAAAAGCTTTATTCTCAAAAAAACCTAAAATACGCCCACCTATCGTTAGTCCTAAGCTCTGTTTTAAATGGGTGTTGGGGGTGAACACTCCTTCAAATTCTTCTTGTTGTATACGCAACTCAAAATGTTCGCCATAAAAAGCCCCAACCTGCAGGCCAAAAGGAATTTTACGTTCATGGGCGATTCTAGCGATATCATCGAGGCTTTGGACATGGAAATCAATATTGTCGTTTCTGACAATTAACGTCATTTCTTCATTTCTAACAGGGCCAATCCAGTGCAAAAATTTAGACCGATCTTCAGTGTTAGACAATCCCATCATCAAATCTAACTTGCCCTGTTCTAACAACATCAAGGCACGCATCCAAGGCACGGAAAGGTATTGAGGCTCATAGCCAGCTTTATGGATAACAGCTTTAACTATTTCAACACCCGAACCTGTCCAATGACCCTCGGCATTTTGGAAATAATGGGGCGGTGCATGAGTGACTCGAACCGTAATGATTTCACTACTACAACAAAAGGAAGAAATAATGAAAAGCGAACTAAATAGCGCAAATAAATAAATATTTTTTGAAATACTCACCAAAACCTCCCTCTATATGTCAATGATGTCCATAAATTATAATATATACCATTACTATTAATTTTGCCTATTTTAATAGTAATGGTTTATATAGAATTCAAAGGTGGCTTAGTCGAGTGACTGACAACCAACAATTACTATTTTTATCATCCGCTTAAAATAACTTTCAACGAGTTACATTTGTATAGATATCGTCATTACCTGCTTGAATATCCTGAACCCAATCCCCCTATTAAAACCGAAAGCTTCCAAAGGAATAAATATAATAATCACACAAGGAATAGCATGAACATTAAAATTCAACATTAGGCCTAAAGAACCTGGATACTCATAAATTGCCCCACTTTTAGTAATTTAACCTAATCGATAGACCTTATATGTTATTTTTTAGAGGAGTTACTTGTACCAATTAAATTCTGATCATAGAATTCAAAGTCAGTAAATTTGTACCCCCTTAATAAAGGATTTACAAATAAGACGAAATATAACCTCAATTCAGTCAATTAAAATAAAACAAAAGAACATAATAATTGGGACTGAATTTACTTAAGGAATGATAATGAAATCTAAGCTCATTGCCCCACTAGCTATTGCTATTAGTGTCGCTATATCAGGATGCCAATCGGAAAGTAGTACGGAAAAAACTCAAACCGATAATGCGAAAAAAGAAACTACCGTCTCCATAGCTAAAGACAACCCTTTCTTAAACGATTTTGCGACACCTTTAGGTGTTCCGAATTTTACTAAGATTAAAAAAAGTCATTATTTACCTGCGGTAAAACATGGCATTGCATTAAATAAAAAAGAAATTGCTGTTATTACCAGCAATACCGATGCAGCTACATTCGAAAATACTATCGTAGCCATGGAAAAGTCAGGCGATTTTCTAAATTCAGTTGCTAATGTCTTTTATGGTCTGACTGGTTCAATGTCCGATAAAGAAATGCGTGCGATTGATAAAGAAATCTCGCCGATGCTTTCTGCTTTAAACGATGATATTGCATTAAACGATGAATTATTTAAACGAGTTAAATCGGTTTATGATAATAAAGAGCAATTTAATTTAGCAATAAACCAACTAACATTACTTGAAAAGGCTTATAAAGGTTTTGTGCGTGGTGGCGCTAATTTAAAAGGTGAAGATAAAAATACCTTAAGAGATTTAAACAACCAGTTAAGCAAATTAAGTATAAAGTTTGATGAAAACCTACTTAATGAAACAAATAATTTTGAAATGGTTATTGAAGATAAAGCTGACCTTGGCGGTTTACCTGACGATATTATCGCAGCCGCAGCCGCAACGGCAGTAGAGCGAGGTCATGAAGGGAAATGGGTGTTTACCACTCATCGCCCTAGCAAAAATCCATTCTTAACCTATTCAACTAATCGTAAATTACGTGAAATCATCTTTAATGGTTACACGATGCGAGGCAACAATGGTAATGAATATGATAACCAAGACATTGCGGCAAAAATGGCTAGCTTACGTTATCAGAAAGCTAAATTATTAGGTTATAAGAATCACGCAAATTTTGTCCTTGAGAATGCAACGGCAAAAACGTCTGAAAATGTATTTAATTTATTAGACAAAGTATGGCCTGCGGCACTTAGTCGTGCCAAAGAAGAACGTAACGACATTCAAAAAATGATTGACGCCCAAGGTGGTGATTTTAAAGTAGCCGCATGGGATTGGTGGTACTACTCTGAAAAAATTCGCAAAGCACGTTACGATATCGATGCCGCTGAAACGAAACCTTATTTCTCATTAGAAGCCACGTTAAAAGGCGTATTTTTTACCGCCGAAAAATTATGGGGTGTTACATTTAAAGAGCGTACAGATTTGCCAAAATACCATGAAGATGTTCGTAACTTTGAAGTTATTGATAAAGACGGCAGCTTTGTTGGTATTTATATGACCGACCATTTCGTACGTGAAAGTAAAAGTGGTGGAGCTTGGATGAGCAGCTTCCGTAAACAATACCGCATGTACGGTGAAGACGTTACGCCGGTTATCTATAACGTATTAAACTACCCTCGCCCAGTAGGCGACCAACCTACCCTGTTAACTTTTGATCAAGCATCAACCTTATTCCATGAATTTGGCCATGCTATTCAAGGATTATTATCTGACGGTTATTACCGCTCACAAACAGGCACGGCATTACCTCGTGATTATGTTGAGTATCCATCACAAGTGATGGAAAACTGGATGACAGAGCCAGAAGTTTTAGCAAACTTCGCTAAACATTACCAAACTGGTGAAGTTATCCCTCAATCACTTATCAATAAAATTCAAGCTTCAGGTAAATTCAACCAAGGTTTTGGTACCACTGAGTATTTAGCAGCGGCATTACTTGATATGAGCTGGCATTCACTAGAAACAGCTGAATTGCAAGATGCTAAACAGTTTGAAAAAGATTTATTAAACAAAATTGGCCTAATAGATGAAATATCACCAAGGTACCGTACAGGTTATTACGGGCATATTTTTGCAGGCGGTTATTCTTCAGGGTACTACGGCTATATTTGGTCAAACATTTATGATGCAGATACTTGGGTAGCCTTTAAAGAAAACGGAATTTTTGATAAAGAGACAGCTGATTTATATCGCAAAAATGTTTTAGAACCGGGTGGTTCAGAAGACCCAACAGTAATGTATCGTCGGTTTAGAGGACAAGATCCTAAAGTAGAAGCTTTACTTAAACGCCGTGGCTTAACCAGTAATTAATTCCTACTAGTTGAACATCTAATTTAGCAATATTAAAAGGGGCATCATTGATGCCCCTTTTTAATTAGTACCAATTAGATTAAATTTATTCCCACCTCAGATCTTCTCAATAATGACTTTATAGATGACATTAATCACTAACCCTCAATTAAAATGAAAAATTAATTTATCTCCTTATTTAACACACATTTTAAAATTATAGTTGATGTATTATTATTTTGAAGTGGGTGAGAGATGATGAATACATCAGAAAAAGTAAATGCAAATAGTCAGGAATATGGACTTCAGAAAATACATCAGGTGGAACGCCGCAGATTAAAACTATCTGGTGCTACTCATTACGAGAAACTATCATTAGCACAACAATATTCAGCCTCGAAATTACACCAGTATGGGTACCAGCTAATGTTTATACGAGGAAAAGGTCCCGATACGTTTGCCATATTTTTAAACAAAGAAAAAATGGCAGTTGTTAATTTAGAAGGAGAAATAACTTTATCAACGGATATTACGCTTAGAGGAGGTTCGGATTAAAAAATCCGTTAAACTTTGCCCCACTTATTGAATATAAAAAGAAAGAAGAATTCAAATTAAAAGTTAAAACAAACATCACTTTTACTTACAACAGATATATCTGAACCAAACTCTAGACATAAAAAAACCGACCTATTAGTCGGCTCAATTTGAAATGCATCTTTAATAAAAAAAAAGATGGTACCAGTGGACGGACTCGAACCGTCACGCCTTTCGGCAACGGATTTTGAATCCGTCGTGTATACCAATTTCACCACACTGGCTTTTCAAACACTCTACGTCCAATTAACTTGTAAAGCTTATTGAAGTGGCAGGCATTATACGAAAATCCATTCAATAGGCAACAACTTTTATAACTTAACGGTTTGTCTGTTGTTTATTTATGCAAATTGGTAACTATTCTCTTTATCACTATAAAGTAGGTCTGCTAAACTAGCGAAAATTTTTTCGAGCCTTTTTTATGTCTGCTGTTATTTATACTGATTTTCCTCGTGCAACTTTTCTTCGTCGCTTTGCTTCTTGGATTTATGATTTTTTAATTGCCATTGCGGTATATATGACCGCTGGGGCGATGTCATTTTTACTGATTGTTTTAGCTATTCATTTTGGTTTGTTTAGTATCCAAGGCTACGAACATGTCAGTGACGCTATTGCGAATATTTATTGGCTTAAATGGCCAAATGAAGCATGGAAATTGGCTTGGGTTGGTTACTTCTTTGTTTTTTTCTGGGCAAAAAGCGGTCAAACGCTAGGCATGAAAGCATGGCGTTTGCGATTACAGAATCAAGATGGCAGTTTGATTTCTAAAACAACAGGTGTGAAACGATTATTACCGACTTTATTTGGATTGGGCAATTTATGGGTATTGCTTGATTGGAAGAACAAACATAGCTTACAAGACAAGCTCACCAATACTGAAGTTGTGTTACTTTCACTTGAGGCCAATAGAGGGCGTTTATAGCCCACTAATTTAAGTCACCTGTTATTTTTTTTAATAAAAAACAGCGCAATACCGGTAAAAAGTATACTTGGCATTAAGGCACCAAACATTGCAGGAAATTGGTAAACCAAGCTAAGTGAGCCAAGCACTTGGTTGGTGATAAAAAAGAGAATGCCAGTAGCAACTCCCATCATTACCCTTGCCCCCATGGAAACAGAACGTAATGGGCCAAAAATAAAAGATAAGGCCACCAATAACATCACTGCAAGAGTAATAGGTTGTACGACTTTTCGCCAAAAAGCTAACTGATAGCGGCTAGAATCTTGTTGATTTTCTTCTAAATAATCAAGGTATTCCACTAAATCGGTTACCGATAATGATTCAGGCTTTACCGTAACCACTCCCAACTTGTCAGGGGTCAATGAAGATGTCCATTGCTTAGTTTTAACTTTTTCACTGATGATTTGATCTTGCTTAATTTGAGTATCGGTAACGTCAGTTAAATGCCATGCGTTAGTCTGATAAGTAGCTGTTTCAGCAGAAAGCCAGCTGGCTAATTTTAATTGCTCATTGAAGCGGTAAATTTGTATGCCCTTTAACGAGCCGGTATCTTCTACTTCATTAATATGAACAAAATAATCACCATCTTTGGCCCACGTACCTGCTGACGATGAAATTAAACTGCCGCCTGAAATAGCCTGTGCTTTGACTTGTCTTGATGAAGCTTCGCCAACAGGCGCCAGCCATTCGCCAACAACCATACTAATAACGATGAGTACCGTTGCTGATTTCATTACCGACTTTATGATGTCTAAACGAGATAAGCCAGAGGCTTGCATAACCACTAATTCAGAGTTACTCGCCAACATGCCGATACCAATTAAGCCACCAATTAGAGCCGCCATAGGGAAGAACATTTCGACATCACGAGGGATAAAATACAGTACGTACAATGCGGCATGGGATAAGTCGTAACTGCCCTTACCCACTGACTTCATTTCTTCAACAAATTTAATTATGCCACTTAAACTGACAAATACCGCTAAAGTTAAGAAGGTCGTTGAAGCGATAATTCGTCCAATGTAAATATCAAGTATTTTCATTTTAGACGGCACCTCTTCGAGGCAATTGCGGCAGTTTAGCTTTGAGTTTCAAACCAAAGGTTCGCCCTTTCATTAGAAAACTTGCACCTAACATTAGCGCGAGCATATGAACAGGCCATAAACCTACACCACTAGGTATCCCGCCACTTTCTACGGCTCTTTTAACCGCAGTTAATAATAAAAAGTAACTTAAAAATAACAACAAGGCGGGGAACATTTTGGCAAATTTTCCTTGCCGAGGGTTAACCACACTCAGAGGTACAGCAATAAAAGTTAAAATAATACAAGCTAAAGGAAAAGCAATTCGCCAGTGAATTTCTGCTTTAAATTCTGAGATATTTTCATCAAATAACTTAGTTGTGGGTATCGCTTTTAATTTCCGTCGCTTGTGTTCAACTTTTTGGTCTTGAATTTGAATATAATATTTGCCGAAGGCAACTTGGCCAAATGTGCCCGATTTAACATCATTTTGATAACGAGTTCCATCCGTTAATATTAACCGTTGTGAGCCAGTAACATCTTCAATCACTTCCCCCTTAGCGGCATAAACTAAACTCGAATTAATGATATTTTGATGTTTGTCATTTTTATCGGGCAGTTGAGCAACAAAAACCTTCTCAAGGCTATTATCTTCTCGGTTTTTATCATGAATAAAAACCACTGCTTTTTTATTACCTGTGGCTTGGAACCTACCGGCAATAAGTGAACTTAAACCAGATTCCGCCGCTAATTGTTCTTTTACTTGGTATTCATACTCTGCTGCCATGGGCGATAAATAAAGGGTGAAAATACCAGTAAAAATTGCGGTAATAAAAGCCAGTAGCAAAGAAATACGCACGATATACCACTCACTGACCCCACAAGCATGCAATATGGTCATCTCGTTATCTGCATAAACACGACCATAAGCGAGTAAAATCCCCAGAAAAAAGCTTAATGGCAAAATCATACCGGCCAAGTCAGGAATTTTTAAACCGATAAAGACCAGTATCATTTGTCCGGGAATGCCCCCTTCTGAGGCATCATCAAGCACACGAACAAATTTATTACTAATAAAAATAGTCATTAAAACGGTAAAAACCGCTAACTGCGTTTTAGCGACTTCTTTTAATAAATAACGGAAAATAATCACCAAGAACCTCGACAAAAACTATGTTTTTTTCTGACATTTAGGCAATTTTTAAGTAAACTGGTCGTTTTCATAAGTAAAATAATTTCAAAGCCTTTGGGTAAACTCGCTGAATCTAGCTATAATTATAGCCTTTTAGCTATATCAGTTGCTACAAAGTTGGTTAATTATTTGAATGAGTATCACATTAAGCTTATCTATTAAAGGTAGATTTAAGCAAGTTAAACTGCATTAATTTTAGAAATAATGCAGTTTTATCTCAATATAAGGAGAGCCCATGGAATTTAGTGTAAAAAGTGGCAGCCCAGAAAAGCAACGTAGCGCCTGTATAGTTGTTGGTGTTTTTGAACCAAGACGTTTATCGGCTATTGCTGAACAATTAGACGAGATAAGTGAAGGTTATATCAGTAACTTATTGCGTAGGGGCGATCTTGAAGGTAAATCAGGCCAAATGTTGTTATTACATCATGTGCCAAATATCTTAAGTGAACGTGTTTTATTAGTAGGTTGTGGTAAAGAGCGGGAATTAGATGAACGCCAATATCGCCAAATAATCAGTAAAACGATTAATACCCTCAATGAAACAGGTTCGATGGAAGCAGTATGTTTCTTGTCTGAATTACATGTTAAAGGTCGTGATAATTATTGGAAAGTTCGCCAAGCAGTAGAGGCAACACAAGACTGTTTATATAGTTTTGACAGTTTAAAAACACGTAAAGAAGAGCCACGTCGCCCATTGCGTAAAATTGTTTTTAATGTGCCTACTCGTCGTGAATTACCGCTAGGTGAACGTGCCGTAGCTCATGCTTTAGCTATTTCTACAGGTATTACTACCTGTAAAAATGTTGCCAATATGCCACCCAACATTTGTAATCCCGCTTATTTAGCCGACCAAGCAAAAGGTTTAGAAAACGATTATGAAAATATCAGCACCGACATAGTTGATGAAGCTCAAATGGCTGAATTAGGTATGGGATCATACCTTGCAGTTGGTCGTGGCTCAGCAAATGAGTCATTGATGAGCATTATTAATTATAAAGGCGCAGGCGATGATTCAAACCCAATTGTTCTCGTGGGTAAAGGGTTAACCTTTGATTCCGGTGGCATTTCCATAAAGCCAAGTGAAGCAATGGATGAAATGAAATACGATATGGGTGGTGCAGCTGGCGTATTAGGCGCTATGCATGCTTTAGCAGAGTTGAACCTTCCTATCAATGTTATAGGTATTTTAGCCGGTTGTGAAAACATGCCTGGTAGCAATGCTTATCGCCCTGGGGATGTATTAACAACCATGTCAGGTCAAACGGTTGAGGTATTAAATACTGATGCCGAAGGACGTTTAGTATTATGTGATGCACTTACTTATGTTGAACGTTTTGACCCTGAGTTAGTTATTGATGTAGCGACTCTAACAGGTGCCTGTGTAGTAGCCTTAGGTAAACATGCAACCGGATTATTAAGTACGCATAATCCTCTTGCCCATGAATTGCTCAATGCCTCTGATCAAAGTGGTGATAGAGCTTGGCGTTTACCGTTATGGGAAGAATACCAAGATCAATTGGAAAGCCCTTTTGCTGACTTTACTAACTTAGGTGGGCGCGCCGGTGGCACTATTACGGCAGCTTGCTTTTTATCACGTTTTACCAAAAAATATCATTGGGCACATCTTGATGTTGCTGGTACAGCGTGGCGCAGCGGTGGTAAAGACAAAGGCTCGACAGGCCGTCCAGTAAGTATGCTAACGCAATTTTTACTGAATAAATCAGGCGCAGAGCAAGGCGAGTAAACGGTTATTATGAATACTCAGGTAATGTTCTATTTATTAGATCAAGAAAGTAGCGAAGATAAGCAGGCCTTATCTTTGCTGCATGCCTGTTTTCAAGCCGCACATTATTATCGTCAAAATCAGCGGGTATTTATTTACAGTCAAAATGAAGAACAAGCCCATCAACTAGATGAATTGCTTTGGTCTTTTGAACCTGACAGTTTTGTGCCTCATAACCTTGTAGGAGAGGGGCAAAGAAATGGCTCAGCGGTTGAAATTAGTTGGCAAACACCGACCAACCGACGGCCAGTATTAATTAATTTAACGAGCACGGTGCCTAACTTTGCTCATCAATTCTCACAAATCGTAGACTTTGTACCCAGCGATGAACAGTTAAAGCAAAGCGCCAGAGAGCGTTTTAAAGCTTATCGCCAACTCGGTTTTCAGGTTGATAATCAACCTGCAACTCCCGTACAAACGTCATAAACATTATTAAAAGTTAAGTAGTTACTCTGATGGAAAAAACATTCAACCCTTCTGATATCGAACAATCGCTCTACCAAAGCTGGGAAGAGCAAGGTTATTTTAGTCCTACTGGTGAAGGTGACGGTTATAGTATCGCTATTCCACCACCTAATGTGACCGGCAGCTTGCATATGGGCCATGCCTTTCAACAAACCATTATGGACACCTTAATTCGTTATCAACGCATGCAAGGTAAAAATACCTTATGGCAGACTGGCTGTGATCATGCGGGTATTGCGACACAGATGGTTGTTGAACGAAAAATTGCCGCAGAAGAAGAGAAAACTCGCCATGATTATGGCCGCGATGCTTTTATCGATAAGATCTGGGAATGGAAAGAGCAATCTGGCGGTACCATTGGTAAACAAATGCGTCGCTTGGGTAATTCAATTGATTGGACACGTGAACGTTTTACCATGGACGACGGTATGTCTGAAGCGGTACAAGAAGTTTTTGTCCGTTTATTTGAAGACGATTTAATTTATCGCGGTAAACGGTTAGTTAATTGGGATCCAAAATTTCATACCGCTATTTCTGATTTAGAAGTTGAAAATAAAGATAAAAAAGGCCACATGTGGCAGTTACGTTATCCTTTAGCCGATGGCGTAAAAACGGCTGATGGCCAAGACCACTTGGTCGTTGCTACAACCCGTCCAGAAACCATGTTAGGTGATACGGGTATTGCCGTTAATCCTGAAGATCCTCGTTATAAAGATTTAATTGGTAAGCAGGTTTTATTACCACTGGTGAATCGTTTAATTCCTATTGTTGGTGATGATCACGCTGATATGGAAAAAGGCACGGGTTGTGTAAAGATTACTCCGGCCCATGACTTTAACGATAACGAAGTAGGCAAACGCCATAACTTACCGCTGATCAATATTCTCGATAAACATGCTGCGATTTTACCCGCTGCCGAAATTTACCAAAATAATGGCGAGCCTAGTGATGCTTATAGCACTGAGCTACCAAGTGAATTTGCCGGCTTAGATCGCTTTGTCGCCCGTAAAGCCATTGTTGCTAAATTTGACGAGTTAGGTCTATTAGACAGTGTTAAAGAACACGACTTAGTCGCGCCTTATGGTGATCGTTCTGGTGTTATCATCGAGCCATTATTAACCGACCAATGGTATGTCCGTGCTGATGTCATGGCAAAACCGGCCGTTGAAGCGGTTGAAAATGGTGAGATTGAATTTGTACCTAAACAGTACGAAAACATGTACAACGCCTGGATGCGCGATATTCAAGACTGGTGTATTTCACGTCAACTATGGTGGGGTCATCGTATTCCCGCTTGGTATGACGAAAACGGCGGCGTTTATGTGGGCAGAACAGAAAGTGAAGTACGTGCAAAACATGGTTTAGCCGACGATATACTTTTAAAGCAAGACGACGATGTACTTGATACCTGGTTCTCTTCAGCATTATGGACCTTCTCAACATTAGGCTGGCCGAACAGCCTTGAAGATCTTAAAAAATTCCATTCAACTGACGTATTGGTAACAGGCTTTGACATTATTTTCTTCTGGGTTGCTCGGATGATCATGATGACCATGCATTTCATTAAAGATGACGATGGCAAGCCACAAGTACCCTTTAAAAAGGTTTATGTTACCGGTCTTATTCGCGATGAAAATGGCGACAAGATGAGTAAGTCTAAAGGTAACGTTGTTGATCCCTTAGATATGATCGATGGCATTGGTCTTGAAGAATTATTAGCAAAACGTACTGGTAATATGATGCAGCCGAAATTAGCGGCCAAAATTACCAAGTTAACCAAAAAAGAATACCCTGACGGCATTGAAGCACACGGTACAGATGCGTTACGTTTCACTTTAACCTCGGTAGCGTCAACCGGTCGCGATATAAGCTGGGACATGAAACGTTTAGAAGGTTACCGTAATTTTTGTAATAAATTATGGAATGCCAGCCGATATGTATTAATGAATACTGAAGAGCATGATTGTGGCTTAACTTCAGCTGATATAGAGTTTTCATTGGCGGATCGTTGGATCAAAGCACAATTGCAACAAACCATTAAAACCGTTCATGAAGCTTTCGACAGTTTCCGTTTTGATTTAGCTTCACAGGCCTTGTATGAATTTACTTGGAATCAATTCTGTGACTGGTATTTAGAATTAACCAAGCCGGTATTATTTAAAGGCAGCGAAGCGCAGCAACGTGGTACTCGCCAAACGTTAGTAGAGACATTAGAAACCTTATTGCGCGTAATGCACCCTATTATGCCGTTTATAACAGAGACCATTTGGCAACGTGTTGTGCCATTAACGAACTTTGCAAAAACTGGCGATAGCATCATGATCCAAAGCTATCCTCAATACAATGGAAGTTTAGTCGATGAAAAAGCCAGTGAAGATTTAGAATGGGTTAAACAATTTATTGTTGCTATTCGAAATATTCGTGGCGAAATGGACATTGCACCAAGTAAGCCTTTGCCTGTTTTATTGAAAAACGTTAGTGCAGAAGATCAACGTCGCCTTGATGACAATGAACAGTTCTTATCGGCGCTTGCTAAGCTTGAGTCAATTGAAACTTTAGCTAATGACGATGAAGGTCCAGCATCAGCAACCGCTGTGGTAGGTGATTTATCACTACTTATTCCTATGGCAGGTTTAATTGATAAAGAAGCGGAATTAGCGCGTTTAAGTAAAGCTATAGAGAAGCTAGAAAAAGAGTGTCAAAGAGTTAAAGGCAAACTTAGCAACCAAAATTTTGTTGCTAAGGCGCCCGAAGCGGTTATTGATAAAGAAAAAGCCAAATTAGCTGACGCTGAATCGACACTAGCTAAAATGGTTGCACAAAAAGTGCAAATTGCCGAACTATAAGCATAATTAATAATGTAAATGCCATATTTCGGTAACTTAATCATCTAAAATACCGTTACGATAAAGATAAGCCAGTGATTTGCTGGCTTTTTTTAAATCTAAAAAAATCTCATTATTTTCATGTTTTCTCAAGATATTTCTGAACTATTGTGTTAACATGCTGTCGCGTTGAGTTTTTGCGTTTCGGGAAAAGGAAAAATCATCTCATCTTAACATGACATGATTAACCTGGCGCTGTAGTAATGTGTTAATGGAAACCTTTCTCTGTCTATACTTTAGGTAGAGGGCATTTACTCCGTGTATGGCTAAATATTTAGCTTATTTTTTTAATTTATAACCTGCGAGAAATGTTGGTATGTCTGATACAGTAACTGGTAAAGTAAAATTTTTTAACGAGTCTAAAGGCTTTGGTTTCATCGAGCAAGAAAATGGTCCTGACGTGTTTGTTCACTTCAGCGCAATCTCTGGTGACGGTTTCCGCACTTTAACTGATGGTCAATCAGTAACTTTCTCAGTAGAGCAAGGTCAAAAAGGCCCAGAAGCTAAGAACGTTATAGCATCTTAATTTAAAAAGATTAGCTTGGGTTTATCACATTGATCCTGTCAAATTGAGATAAACAGCTAATTTTTAAAAGCGAAGCCATGTGCTTCGTTTTTTTATGCCTAAAATTTACCACCAAAAAATATTTTTAACTCCCCTTTCCCATAGAAAATTCACAATAAATGGTCTAGCCTTAATAGTTCACATGGTGTGAATCAATACCAATATAATTAACTTGGTATAACTTAAAAGGACTTTATGATGCGATTATTATCTTCGAATATTTTTATTACTCTATTTTATCTACTATCAAACTCTTGCTCTGCGGCATTCATTTTCATTAATGAGATTCATTATGATAATGCCGGCACCGATCAAAATGAATTTATTGAAGTGACGGGTAAAGCAGGCATCGATTTAAGCGATTGGTCGCTGGTTTTATATAATGGCAGCAATGGTGAAGTTTATGACACCATAACACTGTCAGGAAAGTTAACTGATCAGAGTAACGGTTTTGGCTTTGCAGCTTTTTTCAATACCGGTATTCAAAATGGCATAAAAGATGGCATAGCACTGGTCTATCAAAATGTCGTTGAGCAGTTTATTTCTTATGAAGGTACCCTGATGGGAAGTAATGGAGTAGCAGCAGGACTAATAAGCGAAGATATTGGTATTAGTGAGTCAAGCGCAACGCCACTGGGATACTCTTTACAGCTCACTGGCACTGGCCTTCAATACTCAGACTTCACTTGGCAGAGCCTTGAAGCATCGGCAGGACAGATAAATAGCCAACAGCAAATTAATAACCAGCAAAGCATACCTGAGCCTAACTCAAGTATACTGTTGCTTAGCGTGCTTGTTTTGTTGTCATTATCAAAGAAGAACTGCTGAGAAATTTAACCTGCACTTATTTGTTGCTTAATTAATTCACTGATCGCCAAACAATGATCATCTCTATCATTTAAAGCAGCAATATAATGATAGGTTTGTCCGCCGGCATCTAAAAATATAGCTCTGTTTTCATGCTCTAATTCTTCAAGAGTCTCTAAACAATCAACACTAAAAGCTGGGCTGATCACTGCGACATGGTTGTTTTCAGCTTTAGCTAGCTCGATTAATGATTGGTCGGTATAAGGTTGTAACCACTGTGCCTTGCCAAAACGAGATTGAAAGGTCATCAGGTAATCATCTTCCGATAAGCCCAATTGCGCTATCAATAACTCGGTTGTTTTTTTACAAAAACAATAATAGGGATCGCCGCTTTCAAGAAAGTACTGTGGCATACCGTGATAAGAAAGTACTAATTTGTCAGGTTTACCATGCAAGGCAATATGCTCATTAATCGTATTAGCTAATGCATTGATATAGCTTGGGTTGTCATAATAACCATTAATAAAGTGTAATGAAGGCACCCAGCGCCATTGTTTAAGCTTATCCACAACCGCGTCAAAAGTTGACGCGGTAGTTGGGCCTGCATATTGTGGATACAAAGGTAAAACAATTAACTTATCAATATCTTGCTCACGAAACTTATTCAGAGCATCGGCAATGGAAGGTTGTCCATAACGCATCGCCATTTCAACCAATAAATCCTCATGGCCAGCGCTCTGCAATTGCTCTTCGACTTTGTGCTTTAACTGATTAGAAAGGGTTAGCAATGGTGAGCCCTGTTCAGTCCAAATGGTTTGATAAAGCTTAGCTGATTTCGCTGGACGGACACGTAAAACCACCCCATGTAAGATGATCATCCACAATAAACGAGGGATCTCAACAACACGTGGGTCAGATAAAAACTCACGTAAATAAACCCTTAACGCCGATGATGTTGGCGCTGAAGGTGTGCCTAAATTTGTTAATAACACTGCGGTTTTACTTTTGGGCTTATAAGCCGATTTATTACGTCCTAGATAGCGAGATTTCAAGCTTTATCCTTTTGTTTTTATTTTTTACTCAACCTACTCAACGAGGCTATTGACCACTAATGCAATTGAGCGTGTTTCACTGACACTAATATTTTTCAATTCCGCTTTAAAATCACCGGGTTTTATCCCGACACCGCCGTCAGCAGAAATAATGGCATAAAGGTTAACTTGTTCAACATCACTTAACTTTGCTTGCGGTGTCATCGCACTGGCATCGTTGAGCACAACATCTAGAGGCAAATCACTGGCTTTTACTTTCAGTGCAGCCAAAGGCATACGAGAGCCTTGCGTTGCGGTGGCATAAATGAAAACAATTTTATCTTGACCTTTTTCCAGCTCAGCCAAAATATCATCACTAACACTCACGGTTAATGATAGTTGTGGGCCATTGGTTGCTGCGGTTTGGTTAGAGACACCACCACTTAATGCTAAACGATTTTTTGCTTCGGTAATGGCACCTTTTAGTGCATTTATATTCACATTAGGCCGGTTATCTTCTATCACCATTTGCCAACGCGAAATAGCTTGTTGATATTGTTTATTCATAAAGAGATCCATACCCAATAAAATATTGGTGGAGGGATCTTTGGCATCTAACGTCAACGCCTTATCAATGAACTGTTGCACTTGTGGCGTTATTTTTTGTTTATTTTGGTAATAGCTTGCTTGAGCTTTAGCCCCAAATAAATCAGCATGTTCACCATCAATTTTAATAACTCTATCAAAAGCTTTTAATGCACCATCAAAACCGCCTACGCCAACTAACGCTTGGCCTAAGCTATACCAAGCCTTCGAATTCTCTGGCTCTTTTTCAGTCAGCATTTGAAGTTGTTTAATATTGTCGATTGCTTGCTGTTGACTATCTACGGCCTGAGTTTGCTGTCTAGCATCAGCCTTTGGCGTATTAGCGACTAACTCAAATGCACCATGTTGTGCGTAAAAGTAGCCACTAAAACCTATTAAAAATAATGACAATGTCATTGGCCAAATTAGTGATGGTTTTGCTTCGATAGCAGCAACGGCATTCGCTTCATTGGTATTGTCTTCAATATCTTGCAATAAACTTTGTTCTAATTCTGCAATAAGGTATTGATAACTTTCATCATCCATACGCCCTTGCTGAAAGTCTTTTTCTATCTCAGCTTTATGTTCGTGATACAAACGCACATTAGTTTGATCACGAAAGCTATTATCAACCACCATTTGTTGGCGATTTTGATTAATAAAATGTGCCCAAACCACTACCAAAATCAGTAGTATAAAGGCGATAACAATTACCAGAAATTCCATCATAAATTATTTGTCTTTTAAAATTTGGGCCAATTTATCTTGTTGTTCATTCGATAAAGTCTTTTTTAACTGTTTGACCGGTTTCTTACGTAAAATAAAGATCACCACAATGACACCAATTAACAACAAGAGTGCCGGACCAAACCATAGTATATAGGTGAGACTAGAGACTCTTGGTCGATATAAAACAAATTCACCATAACGTTTAACCATAAAGTCGACAATTTCGATATCAGCTTTGCCTTGTTGAAGTAGTTCGTATACTTCTCGGCGTAAATCGTTGGCAATGGCTGAATTAGAATCAGCAAGGTTTTGATTTTGACATTTAGGACAACGTAATTCTTTAACTAAGGCTTTATAGCGAATTTCGGTAACTTCATCCTCAAAAACATAGGTATCTGTTGTCCAAGCTTCGACAGTCAAGCTCATTAAAAAGAACAATATCACAGCAAAATATTTCACGATGTGGAGACTCCTTTCATTTCACTTTCTAATAACTCTAGAACGGGAACAAATTTTTCTCGCCAAACGTTGCCATCTATAGGGCCAACATACTTCATACGAATAAAACCTTTTTTATCAATAACAAAGGTTTCTGGTGCTGCTGTTACGCCTAATTCAATACCTAATTTACCTAATGGATCAAATATCGACAGCTGATAAGGGTCTTGATAATCTTTTAACCATTGCTTGGCGTCTTTACGATCATCTTTATAATTTAAACCATACAAGGAAACACGACCACTCTTGGCTATATCAATCAAGTACGGGTGTTCATATTTACAATAAACGCACCATGTGCCCCAGACATTTAACAAGACAATATCACCTGATAAATCTTGCTCTGTTAGGGTTACATCAGGTTTTAATAATTGCGTTAAGACAAAGGCTGGCATTTTCTGGCCAACCAAGGCCGAAGGCATTGCTTGAGGGTTTAACGATAACCCTCGATACAAAATAACACCCAACGCGATAAACAATACCAATGGAATAAAGCGAATAATCTTTGCCATTACTTAAACTCCTTCCATCGCTGTTGCCGTTTTCGGCTCAGCAACTTGGCTAGTTACGTTATTTTTGGCGGTTTTTCGACGACGATAACGTTTATCTAACATGGCAAAAACACCCCCTAATCCCATGAAAATAGCACCAAGCCAAATCCAACGAACAAATGGTTTAAAATGTACACGAATAGCCCAAGCGCCATCAGGCAAAGGGTCACCCAAGGCAACATAGATATCTCGAAATAGCCCAGGATCAATACCAGCTTCAGTCATACCCATAGTTTGCACAAGGTAGGTACGACGCTCTGGTTGTAATAAGGTGACAAAACCACCGTCATCATAAATTTCCATCTGCCCTTGTGAGGCACTATAATTAGGCCCCTTCACCGCTTTAATGCCTTTAAATGTCACGTCGTAACCCGCAACATGAACGGTATCATTGGTGAACATTTTGACACTTAATTCTTTCTCATAACTAGAAACCAAAGTGACGCCAACAATAGTAACGGCAATGCCAAAGTGAGCGATGGTCATGCCCCATTGGCTTAAGGTAATCTTGCTAAAGTCATAACTATCTTGATTATTTTTGGCCTGATTACGTAAGTCTTTAATCACCACCAATGACACCCAAAAAGCTAACATCATGCCAAAACTGGCTAAGAGGTTAAATTCACCGCCATAAGCTAAAGGAAATAATAAACCTAATACAATACTGATTATTGATGGTTTGGTTATTTGTTTACGGAGCTCACCTTGTTTCGCTTTTTTCCAACGAATCAAGGGACCAATGCCCATAACAATAAATAATAAACTCATGATAGGGACAAATACCGCATTGAAATACGGAGGGCCTACCGAGATTTTACCTAAGCCTAATGAGTCAATAATCAACGGGTAAATAGTCCCCATTAATACTGTTACACAGGCTATCACTAAAATAATATTACAAAGTAGTAATGCTGTTTCGCGCGAATAAAGTGAAAAACGGCTGAAACTTGCGACATTCGACGCTCTAAAAGCAAATAATATAAACGAGCCACCGACCGCTATTGCTAATAACAACAGAATAAATACGCCACGCTCGGGATCAGAAGCAAAGGAGTGCACTGAAGTAATAACACCAGAACGTACTAAGAAAGTCCCTAACAAGCTTAAGCTAAAAGCGAAAATAGCTAATAACACAGTCCAGTTTCTAAACGCACCACGCTTTTCTGTTACCGATAAGGAATGAATTAACGCTGTACCTACTAACCAAGGCATAAATGAGGCATTTTCAACGGGATCCCAAAACCACCAACCGCCCCAACCGAGTTCGTAGTAAGCCCACCAACTACCTAAAGCGATACCTAAGGTTAAGAAGATCCATGCCGCGATCACCCAAGGTCTTGCCCAACGTGCCCACGCAGCATCAAGCTTGCCACACATTAACGCAGCAATAGCAAAAGCAAAGCTGACAGCAAAACCGACATAACCAAAATATAACATCGGCGGATGAATGATCAGGCCAATATCTTGTAATAATGGATTTAAATCACGTCCCTCTGCTGGCACAACCGGCCATAATCGTTCAAAGGGGTTAGAGGTTAATAAAGTGAAGAACATAAAACCAACAGCGACTAAACCTAACACTGCCAGTACTCGGGCGATAAAGGCTTCATCAATGCCTTTACTAAATCGAGCTACCGCCATTGTCCATGCTGTTAGAGCAAATACCCATAATAAAAGCGAACCTTCATGCCCACCCCATACGGCGCTTATCTTAAAGTAATAAGGTAAATGTGAATTTGAATGACCGGCAATATATTTAACGGAAAAATCGTCTAGAACAAATGAATAGCCTAAAATGAAAAGGCTTATCGCAGTAAAAGCAAACATGCCAAACGTTAAAGGTTTTGCGTAACTGACTAATTGTTTTTGATCTGTGTATACGCCAATAAGCGGCACAATACTTAAACAAACAGCAAAGGATAGAGCAATGATTAAGGAAAAATGTCCTAGCTCAGGTATCATATAAATCTCCGAAAGTTATCGGGAATGATCGAATTATCAAAGACGATCAATAAATAACAGTACGTCTATTAAGGAAATTTTCCCAGACGACAATAAGTTTCTGCAATGTTAGCACTGTTTCCCACTAAAATTCATTAAAGAGTCACTTTCTCTGATAAAAAACACACCGCTGGTAGTAAAGCTTGGCAATGGTATGATAAATTCATTTTCTATAGTAGGATCTAGCGCAAAGCAATGAGTTAAATATATGACTATAATAACTCCAACAAATTCAATCAAATCAGATTATTATTAAAATAAATGTCAACAAGTCCATCAATATTACTTAGTGCCCAGCAACTGACTTGCATCCGTGAAGAACGCATTCTTTTTGAAGAGTTTTCTTTTTCTGTAAAATCGGGCGACATTATTCAAATCGAAGGGCCCAATGGCGCAGGAAAAACTAGCCTATTACGAATTTTAGCAGGCCTTTCTCAGCCTTATGATGGCTCTGTTAATTTCAAAGATAAGTCTATTCATGACGACAGAGAGTTTTTTAATCAAAACTTACTATACATTGGCCACCTCGCTGGTATTAAAGGTGAAATGACAGCGCAAGAAAATCTTGCCTTTAATCTTGCCTTAAGTGGTTTAGACCATACTACAGCAGAACAGACATTAAGTGAGGTTAACTTACTTGGCTTTGAAGACGCTCTCGCATCACATTTAAGTGCAGGACAACATCGTCGCATTGCCTTAGCAAAACTGTGGCAAAGTAAAGCCCCTGTTTGGATTTTAGATGAGCCGTTTACTGCGATTGATAAAAATGGAGTCCTTAAGCTGGAAAAACTTATTGTTGAACATGCGAAAGCTGGTGGTTGTGTTATTTTGACGACTCATCAGGATCTCAATATAAGCCAAGATTTGTATAAAAAAATAACCTTAGAATATCGTTTTTTTTGATGACTTTATTTCTGAAAAATTTGTCCAGACTAAATTAACTATGCCTTTATCGATGTCAGTAACTATGAAAAACGACCAAACATTAGCCAAACCACAGTCTTATCGTGCGACTTTTTGGCTGGTATTTAAACGTGACTTAACCATAGCTTTTCGTCATAAAGACGATATTTTAAATCCGTTATTGTTTTTTATTATCGTCATCACCTTATTTCCGTTAGGTATCGGGCCAGAATCAGCAACTTTAGCTCGCATAGCACCTGGGATTATTTGGGTAGCGGCATTACTGTCAACGTTATTATCTCTAGATCGTTTATTTAAATCAGACCACACTGACGGCTCATTAGAGCAAATGTTATTAAGTCCACAACCTTTATTTATTATTGTGTTGGCAAAAATTATCGCCCATTGGTGTTTAACAGGCTTACCGCTAATTTTTGTTGCTCCGCTGCTAGCGGTTATGCTTAATTTACATGAGAGTAGTTATTTAGCTCTGATGTTAACTTTATTGATTGGCACGCCAATCTTAAGTTTTTTAGGTGCTATAGGTGTGGCATTAACGGTAGGAATTAAGAAAGGCGGGGTACTCCTGAGTTTACTGGTATTACCGCTATATATCCCGGTATTGATCTTCGCTACCAGTGCTATTGATACTGCTTCATTAAACTTACCCTACGACGGACAACTTGCTATAATCGCAGCACTACTTATTGGTTCAATTACATTATCCCCCTTTGCAGTGAGCGCTGCATTAAAAGTGAGTACAAACTAATGTGGAAATGGTTACACCCATATGCAAACCCGGAAGTGTCTTATCACTTTACCAAGAAACTGATGCCTTGGTTTTCAACGTTAACAATAATATTTTTATCGATAGGTATGGTTTGGGCGTTATTGTTTGCGCCAGCTGACTATCAACAAGGTAATAGCTTTCGTATTTTTTACTTACATGTTCCTGCTGCAATACTTTCGATGAGCATTTATGTTGGTATCGCCATCGCTGCGCTTTCAAGTTTAGTGTGGCAACTTAAACTCGCCGACGCCTCAGCTGCAGCCATGGCGCCTGTTGGCGCTGTGTTTACCGCTATTGCATTAATTACTGGGGCAGCTTGGGGAAAACCAACATGGGGGACGTGGTGGGTATGGGACGCTCGATTGACTTCTGAGCTTATTCTATTATTTTTGTATCTGGGCATTATTGCCTTGCATAACGCTTTTGAAGATAAAGCACTCGCAGGTAAGGCGGCAGGTATACTGGCGCTGGTAGGCGTTGTTAACATTCCAATTATTAAATATTCCGTTGAATGGTGGAATACCCTACATCAAGGCACTACCGTTTCAAAATTAGGTGCGCCTTCAATGTCTCCTGAAATGTATTGGCCGTTTGTATTTTGTTTTATTGGTTTTATTGGTTTAGTTACTTGGGTGATATGTATACGTTTTTGCAGTGAAATTCTGGCTCGTAACGCGATGCGCCCTTGGGTTCGTACGCTAGTTAATGATACGGAGGAAAAATAATGCAATTTAGCAGCTTTGCAGAGTTTATTGCTATGGGCGGTCATGGCTTTTATGTCTGGTTATCTTATGGCATAAGTGCGAGTTTACTGGGTTTGTTGGTATTATTTAGCTTGCGAAATAACCAGAAGGTAATAAAACAAATTCGCTTGCGACAAAAACGAGAGCTGAAATTAAAACAGGCCGCACATCTACACCAAGATCAAGATCAAGTTCAACAAAATAATGATTCTCAAGAGGTTAGTTCATGAATCCACGTCGTAAAAAGCGCTTAACTATCGTTTTATCAATACTCACAGGGGTTGGTATGATCCTTGGTTTAGTACTTTATGCCTTAAGCCAAAATATTGATTTATTTTATACCCCATATGAAATTGTCCATGGTAAAGACGATACCGGAGTAAAACCATCACTTGGTCAACGCATTCGTATTGGTGGACTTGTAGTTACCGGCAGTGTAAAAAGAGACCCAGAAAATTTGCATGTCCAGTTTGACTTAACTAACAAAGGCGAAGTGATCACGGTTAAATATGATGGAATTTTACCTGACTTATTCCGCGAAGGACAAGGGATCATTGCCAACGGTAAATTAACTAACGATAAGATGGTCATAGCGTCGGAAGTATTAGCCAAACATGATGAAAATTACATGCCTAAAGAAATAGCAGACTCATTAGGTGAAAACCATCAAGCTCCCAGTTATTCAAAAGAACAATTAGAGAAAAATTAAGAGCAACACGTCTTTGTCAGATAGAAAAAAACCTTAACTTCAAGAAGTTAAGGTTTTTTATAAAACTTTTATTCGCTGTCTTTTGACTCTTCCTTTCAAGCAACTACCTGAAAGGGTAACGCGCGTTCACCCATTTTATTCAATATGGTAATTTCGCCTTTGCAGACGGCAATAATTGATTTACCTAATTTAAATTCTTCAGAAATGATCACTCGACCAGAATCTAATTTAGGGAACGTGCATACTTGATGCATTAATTCTATAGAGTTATCACAATAATAAATAATTGTGACCACTTCTTTTTGACTACTACTCATAAATAACCTTGCTGCTTATTATTTGGGTTATTAAGGATTACTTCAGTCCCGTCCGTTTGAATCTAAACGACCTTAACTCATACCAACTGGTATTTTATGCAAGTGATAATACTAGATGTATACTTTTCAAACAACTTTTATTTGTTTTTTTTATTGTACTTTACCCTAATTAAGTTGGTTTTACTTCATTGCTGCCCCTACCAGATCAAGGCATAACCGATTGATAACAAAGGAATTAACAACGCATTAACATATAAAAAAACTAAATATAAAGCTTAGAATGACAAAATAACATCTGGTTGACCTCAAGTATACTACCAAGGTCAACCAGTTATTAGAGATGTGCTAACAAAGACATTGAAATTAAAGGAGATTTAAGACCAACTACGCATTTTATGCCCTTTAACCGCATAAAATAAAATAAACAAATAGCAGGGTAGCATCACAACATAGGCCCCTTGTTGACCAATCGAAGTGCCGCTTGCTAATCCCCAAAATAACGGGCCAAACGCGCCACCTGCAATACCCATCACTAATAGAGCTGAACCAGTACTGGTTAATTTCCCCATACCTGAAAGCGCAAGTGGAAATACCGCTGGCCAAACAATCGCATTTGCCAAACCTAGGAAAGCAATCATCAATAAAGTATCAGGTAATTGCGCACCACCTAAAGGTACCAAAATAGCATCAGCAATAACAAAGGAGTGATTATCACCTAACAAAATACCAATTGATAAAACAATGCCCAAAATCGCTGAAACCATCAATGCTTTAGCTTGAGAAACATAACGAGGAATGAGTGCAATACCTAAGATATAGCCAACAACCATGCAGATCATAGTATACGAGGTCATCACACTATAGTTTTGTATTCCTAATGATAAGGCAAAAGTACCGATAGTATCACCCGCAATAACTTCAACGGCGACATAAACAAAAATAGCCAAAACACCTAAAGCGAGGTTTGGGTGTGATAACGCTTCTTTAATTTGTTCTTTACCATTGGTATTTTCATCGTCATCTTCATTTTCTAACTCGGGTAAAGATGATTTTTTAACGGCAAAAGCTAACAAGCCAATAAAAATGGCCATGCCCAAATAAGGCATAACTAAGCCATTGGCCATTTCATTAACTTCCTCGGCAGTTAATTCTTTGCCAACAAGGTCAGTAAAGTTACTTAAAATAAGCGCAGTAAATACCATTGGAGCAATAACCCCTGCTCCTTTGTTTAATATTCCCATAATACTAATACGAGCAGCGGCTGACTCTTCAGGCCCAAGGCGTACTACGTAAGGGTTTACTGCAGTTTGCAATAACGTTTGTCCAGCACCCATCACTAATTGAGCTAACAAAAATAAGGCAAATATTTGTGATTTGGCGGCAGGAATAAATAACAAACCAGCAACCATCATAGTTGCCATGCCGAGTGCCATGCCATTTTTATAGCCAACTTTACGGATCAAGGCGGCAGACGGTAAGGCAGTAAAAGTCACCGCAATATAAAATGAGAACAGAATTAATGACGCTTGAAAAGGCGTTAATTGCAGTATTTGCTTCAAATAAGGCATCAAAGAGCCATTAAGCCAAGTTGCAAAACCTAAGATAAAAAAGAGACCGGCTACTATTGCCATGGGTATTGCATTGCTTTGTTTCTTTTCATTTGGCACTGTTATTTCCATAATTTCCTCATTCATTTTGTTGTTATTGTTGTTTGATTATTTAGAAGATGTATCACGCGATTCTTTATAAATAATTTGCCCTGCGATCCAAGTAGACTGCACTTTTAGTTGGTCATTTAAGACAATGAAATCTGCTTGACTGCCTATGGCCAAATTCCCTCTGATATCACCTTGGTTAATATAATCAGCAGGATATTGAGATGCCATTCGAATTGCTTCTTCTAGACTAACACCTAGGTGAGTAAAAGTATTCTCTACAGCGCTGGCCATATCTAAAGCCGCGCCTGCCAATTCACCCGTTGTTGATGTTAATCGTCCATCGTTGAGATAAACCGTGCGATCAAAGAAAGAGAATTCTGTTAATGCCGTTCCTACCGTTGGCATAGCATCTGTGACTAAGAATACCTTTCCTTTAGGTTTGGCTTTTAAAGCTAATTTAGCAATGTTGTAATCTACATGATGTCCATCAATGATGATGCCACAACTCGCTTGGTCATTTAATAGTGCACACCCCGTAACACCAGGTTCACGACTTTGAATCGCAGACATAGCATTAAACAAATGTGTATAGCCATCAGCCCCTGCATCCATGGCGGCTTGAGCAGTTTTATAATCGGCATTGGTATGCCCTAAACAGACCTTAATACCCTGCGTTACCATACGTTCAATGTCTGCCACTGAAACGGTTTCTGGAGCTAAAGTTACAATTATTTGACCTATATCTTTGCGTTCGAGTATTCGCCACTCATCATTAGAAATAGCACGAATATACTGCTGAGCATGGGTGCCCTTTTTAGCGTGTGATAAATGAGGCCCTTCAAAGTGAATACCTAAAATACCCGGCACTTTTTCTGCGATGGCTAATGCCATGGCATCAGCGGCTTGCTCCATTACGGATACTTGGTCGGTGATAAGCGTCGGTAACATACCTGTAGTACCGAACTTAGCATGAGCGGCGATGATGGTTTCTAGCTGATTTAAAGAGGGAGAATCATTAAATAAAGCACCACCACCGCCATTAACTTGTAGATCAATATAACCTGGGGCAACTAACCCCTGAACAACTTCATCCACTGTCGATACATCACTATCGATGGCAACAATTTTGCCATCTGCAATAGTTAATACTTGATGAACTGTGATGCACTGACCATCAAAGAATTTATGTGCATGAAGACGAAAGCTAGTCATTATAAAGTCCGAGTCACTTTTTTAAGTCCTTTAGGCTCATCAGGATTAAAACCTCGTGATACCGAAACTTCAGCAACGTCCAAATAGAAGCGTTGTAATACCACTAAAGGTGCCAAGCGAGGATGAACAGTCATATCCGTTTGACGTAGATGAACTAAATCAGCACCACGTAGCGCCATTTCATCTATTTGCTCTTGATGTGATGCGGCACTTTCGTCGTTCACTTCACAGTTTAATATCGCTAATCCTTGTTCAACTAACGTTACTGGACCATGTAAAAACTCAGCACTACTGAAGGCTTCTGCATGAATAGAACTAACTTCTTTTAATTTAAGTGCCATTTCTTTACTCACGGCATAACCTAAACCACGACCTAAAATGACCATGTTTTTAACGCCATCAATTGACGTTGATGTCAGTTGAGGCTCAGAGTCAATGATGGTTTGCATTGCTGCTGGTAAAGTATCAAGAGCTGAAATTAATGTTTGGTTTTCAGTCCAGTAAGCCGTTAACTGTAATAATGCAGACAAGGTTGCCAAGTAGCTTTTTGTCGCAGCCACTGAGATTTCTGCACCCGCTTTAAGTGGTAAAACATCATCAACGATATCGGTAAGTGGTGAGGTTTCATCATTGACTAACGCAACACAATAAGCACCAGCTTTCTTGGCCATTTCAGCTTGAGCAATAATGTCAGGGCTACGGCCAGATTGCGAAATAACAATCACTAATGCTTGTTCAAGCTTTAATTGTTTTCCATAAACACTTGAAACTGATGGAGCCGCCGCAAAGGTGGGTACACCTGCTTCAATTTCAATTAAATATTTACCAAATACACCGGCATGATCCGATGAACCGCGACCAATAATCATCACCATTTTAGGGTTAAAATCGCGTAGTTTAGCACCAATAGTTTCTGCTAAAACTTTGTTTGCGCAAAGTTGTCCTTCAACAACTGACGGGGCTTGTTTAGCCTCTTTTTCCATAATGGTTTGTGACATGTTTACACCTTACTAATGACTAAAATTTAATTACAACAATGCAAGTTGTTGTTGTGCATAGATAACTGAACCAACCTCTGGAGGACATAAGGGTTCAGCTAATTTATCTTGTACGTCTTGGTCTAACCAAGGAGAAATTCTTGGCGTTAAACCACCAATTAATGAGATACGAGGTGGTTGTTGCTTGGCCAATTGTCGAGCAACACCACTGATGTAACCAGCACCTTTTTTAACAATCTCTATTGCTGGATCATCTCCAGCTTCTGCAGCATCAAAAACTAGATTAGCCATAGTGGCAAAAAATGCTGCAGGTTTTCCTGCGATTAACTCAACCATTTCTAGGCTGGTTTTTATCCCTAATAATAAAAATACCTCGTCATTCATCATCGATGGTTGTTTTAAACCGTCAAGAGACATCAGTACATAATTAACCGCCTGAAAACCAAACCAAGCACCACTGCCTTTATCACCATAGGGAAAGCCATGACCGCCTAACGTGTACGCGTCTCCATTAACATATGAAAATCCACAAGAGCCTGTTCCTGTGATCATCACCGCGCCATCTTGACCTTGATGTGCCCCTAAACAGGCAATCAATAAATCGGTTGCCAAAAATATTTCTTTAAACGGGTGTTGCCAGTTCGACATTTGTTCGAACAGTGTCGGTAAATTAATTCCCGCTAAACCAACACCAGCAATAACATTTTTTAGCTCGAGATCAGTTAATCCTGAATCTTTGATTGCTAGAGTAGCGGATTCGGTTATCGAATTAACTGCTTGTTCATATCCATGAAGTGGATTTGCTGGACCAGAAATTCCTGTCCCTAGAATATTTTTATCAGCATCGACAAGTATGGCTTTGCATTTACTGCCACCACCATCAATACCTAAAAAATATGTTTTCTTGTCACTGCTACTCAGCATGTTGACCTCATGTCTACGATATTATTTACCAAAGTCATTGATGTTAATCAGCGCTTTTGAAGTTTGTCAGATTTCATCTTAACCACAAATGACAGCGTTGTCATTTCTTTTTTAGTGTAAAATATAAACTTTTTAACCTCTCAATATCAATCAGTGTTTATATGTTTGATATTTATCGCTTTCTCATCAAATCAATCTGTTGAATTTTTATATACTCAATCGCTATTCACTACGACAATTCGACCTTTACGGCTATTATCCGCGGTACTGCTACGAACTTTTACCTTGCCAGAAATGCTTACTGGCACAATGTATGTTTGCCAAGCATTTCCTTGTTCTTGATATTCAATCTTTAACCCCGGAAACGCTGAATTTGTATATAACTTGCCCTCAACAATTTTTGCTCCTACCGTGGGTAAACGGTATTTCACCTGAGCTAAATCGAGCTTAGCAAATTCTTTTTGACCTAATGTATTGGCAAAGAGTAGCCATTGCTTATCACGTTGAGCCTTTAATTCTTCACTAAAAACCTTGCTCTCTTGGCTATATTTATAACCATCGTAATTGTAGGGAATGGCCCACGAAGCTTTATGCCAAGCACGCTCAGCAAGGGCAATCACCCGTGGGAAGATTTTATATTCAGCAATATTATCGGTGCGGACATTTTCACTCCACAATTGCCCTTGTATACCTAGAAAAGCCCTGCCCTGCTGAAGTGGTTGGTGAGTGATATTTCCTTGTTCATCAATTTGTTGAGTATCGTCAGCGATATACGGATTATCTTGCCTGTCTAGCCAAAACTCGGCATGAACAGGTAAATTCTCAGGCATAAATTGAAAAACTTTTTCAGTGTTAGTCCTACGTGAAGCCCAATAATAGCCATGTTCTTTTGGGTCCGCTTCATAAGGAAAATCAAAATACGTAACATCTGGGATTGATAATACAACCTGCCAATTTCTATTAGCTAATTCGTTAACACTATTATGTGCCCCCCAAGGTAAATGCCCCCAAGCATTTGCTTGAACAACCGCAGGCATATTTTCTTTTTTGGTATGAGCTAAACCATCGCTCCATGCTGCAGGCTCAATGCCCATGTCTGAGATCATATTGGCGACCCTTTCAACAAAATACGCCCCCAATTCCTTCATTTCGGTAACACCATGATCATTTTTAGCAAGGAAAGCTTTGCAGACATCAGATTGCAACCAAGCACCCGCCGTTTCATCCGCGCCAATGTGGTAGCGTGTCAAAGGTTGTCCAGCAGCTACATGAATTTTTTGTACTTCTGTCATTACTTTCTTTATGAATCGATATGAAGATTCCTGACAAACGTTAATGGTATTGTCATGATAAAATTGTACTGATGAATATGGAGTGATGTCATTAGGATCATGCAGAAGATATTGCTCAGCTTTCTCTTGGTCTTCCAATAAGCTGTATTTATTATAACGAGCAGACATTGCTTTAATTGCAGCTCGTGAATGTCCGGGCATATCTAGAGAAGGTAATACTTGAATATGCCTTGCCGTTGCCGCTTGCAAAATTTCACTATAATCTGCGACGCTATAAAAACCATTAACAGAAGAACCGCTATCGACCCCTGCACCAAGTTGTGGCAACAAACAAGACTGCTCGGTTAAGTCTAAACAGCGTTTACTACTGACTTGGGTTAATTCAGGTAAACCGGGGATTTCCAATCGCCAGCCTTCATCTTCTCCCATATGTAAATGCAATTTATTTAACTTATATGCGGCCATTTGGTCGAGTAGCTTTAGGATGAAAGCTTTGCTACGAAAGTTACGAGCGACATCAATCAGCATGCCACGAAATTCGTATAAAGGTTGATCAATAACACTGATGTAAGGGATAGACTGGCTATTAAGGCTCAATATACTTGCTAATGATTGTAAGCCATTAAAGACACCGTTGTTATCGACCCCTTCGATGATAATACCGGATGCATTAACGGTAAAAGAATAACTTCCGATCATTTTTGAGTTGTCTTGGTTTATTGAGAGGTTGACTAAAACCCCTGCGTTATTTTCTTTCAAACCCAAAGTTGTTAAACGTTCAACAGCCGCACTCACTAATACCTTTTCGACATTGCCATATTGAATATTTAGCCCTGTTGCTAAATCAAGGAGGTTATCACTAGTTGTTTCCGTTTCAGGGAAAGTAATTGATTTAGGCGTAGGAATAATAACCTTACTCACATCAAGGTGCTTTTCACCTAAAGCCAGATTACGTTGATAAAAGTCTGCACTGTTTAGCCAAGGAGTCGCATCATCATTTGTTCTTTGAAAATGATCTTTATAACTGCTGTATTCTTTGACATGTGGAAGGTATTCCATTTTGGTATTAGCGTCGATTTTAGCTTGAGTACTTTCAATCACTTTGGCGGTTAAGTTTTTACCAGTAATAATGAAATTTGGCATAATATCGGATTCAGCCAACGACCAATAACTACCGCGAAAAACAATTGTTTTGCTCACCCCTTTACTAAAGCCGTTGAATTTATCCGTTGGTGTTAATTTATGCAGATCACCATTAAGGTGATCCAAACTAAATTCTTCGCTATCAAAGTTATGCAGAGGCGCAATTTGGCTATAATAAATTTGCCAATCAGTTGCTAAAATATCTTGCTTGGCGGTTAAAATAAGTTTTGCTTCAAAACACAAACCATCGGAAAGTGTTTTTTCACACTTACCTTTACCTTCATTGCTAACCAGCTCTACTTTGATGTCCAACGCTTGTGCCATTAGCTCAATATCACCTTGCGTGACAGAGGTTAGATTATTGATTTTTTGTTCAACGGGATCAGACGGAAGCAACGGCTCTGTAGTGTCATTACAACCTAACAATAAAATAATAACCACGGGAAATAAGGCTAGTGATTTTAGATTCATAATCAATTCTCTTTAGTGATAACAGTGCTATCTTTACCAATTTTGACAGCGCTGTCAAAATAAACTTTCCTTCCCGTTTAAATATGGTGTATTTTACCCACTGTCTTAAAAGTAAATTATACCAAACGTATTAAGAGAAGAAGTGAAATGTCTGAACCCATAAAAAAAATAGTGATTGTTGGTGGTGGCACCGCCGGTTGGATGAGCGCCGCTAGCCTAATAAAATATGTACAAGGTTCAGACACTAGTATCACCTTAATTGAATCATCAACCATTGGTACTGTTGGTGTTGGTGAAGCAACCATTCCTAATATTGTTGATTTCAATCGTAATCTAGGCATTGATGAAATTGAATTAATCAAAGCCACTCAAGCTAGCTTTAAGCTCGGTATTCAATTTGAAGATTGGGCAACCGTTGGCAGTCAGTTTTTTCATCCCTTTTCTGATTATGGCGTTAAAATCAACAACATCGATTTTCATCATTATCTTAATAAGATGAAGGCAGCGGGAAAATCTGTTGATATCAATGATTATTGTTTCCCATCAGTATTAGCCAAACATGGTAAATTTGCTCAACCTCACCCTAACCCATCGACACCTTTAGCCGACTATCAATATGCATATCATTTTGATGCGGGTTTATACGCCAATTTTTTAAGAAATTTCGCCATTAATCTTGGAGTTAATCGCATTGATGCCCTTGTCAAAGAAGTGAGCCAAGATCAAGATAGCGGATTTATTCAGTCAGTGACCTTAGACAATGGTGACGTGATTGAAGGTGATTTGTTTATTGATTGTTCAGGCTTTAAAGGTTTATTAATTGAAGAGACTTTAAATACTGGCTATGAAGATTGGAGCCAATGGCTTATTTGTGACAAAGCGTATGCTGTGCAAACCGAACTCGGCGGTGAACCAACGCCTTATACTCGTTCTATTGCCAAAGCGAATGGTTGGCAGTGGCGTATTCCATTGCAACACAGAATGGGTAATGGCTATATTTATAGCAGTAAATTTGAAAGTGATGAAGATGCAAAACAAGTATTGTTATCGAGCATTACTGGCAAAACCATCAATAAAGTCAGAAATTTCAGCTTTAAACCCGGACGACGTAAACAAGTCTGGCATAAAAACTGTGTCGCGGTGGGCTTGTCTTCAGGATTTTTAGAACCTTTAGAGTCAACCAGTATTTCGCTTATTCAGTCGGTGATCAGTAAGTTATTGACTTTTTTCCCAGACAAGTCATTTAATCAACATGATATTAATGAAGTGAATCGTTTACATAATAGTGAAGTAGAACATATTCGTGACTTTCTGATATTGCATTACAAGTTATCAAAACGAGATGACAGTGCCTTTTGGCGTTACTGTCAGGCAATGGATGTGCCTGAAACACTCAACCACAAATTAAATTTATTTGAAAGTCGTGGCCATATCATTGAACGTGAAAATGAATCTTTTGAGCCCGCAAGTTGGTTAACCATGTACGATGCTTTTGGCATAATACCGAAACGTTACGATGCTCGTGCCGATAATATTAAACTTGATGTTATCACCACTAATTTGGCACAAATGAAACAGTCTATTGAACAAGCAGCGCAGCAAGCTATCTCACATCAAGCGTTTATTGATGAGCATTGTAAGGCGACTCCAGAAAGCAGTTAAATACAATCAGTTAGATAAAAGGCCCGTTAAATTTGTTGTTTAACGGGCCTTTTTATTGAGTGGTTATATAATTAAATCTTCGGCGCTGGACAATATTGTTGTAAAAATTCATCATGGCTAGGTTGTTGTTTGGTGATATCAATTAAGCCTTGTTTACCCTGCTCCATTATCCCTTTTAACTTTTGATAATCCCACGTATCTACCGTTGGATTATAACTGTTGGGCTCAACCCCCATTCCAGTAAACACGGCGTACCAACTGGTGGGTTGGAATAACTCTTCAGTGCCCGGAATTAAGCCCCCTGAAGCTTTGAAAAAATCGAGTTTCTTTTGTAATGATTCTGGGATATCCATGTTTTTACACCAGCGCCAAAATTCGCTATCGTCACGCTCGGTAGTACAATAATGCAGTACTAAGAAATCTCTAATTTCTTCATAATCGGCACGCACACGACGGTTATACTCATCAATCAAAACGGGATCACATTGTTTCGTTGGAAACATCCGAACAAAATAAGCGATGGTTTTCGACACTAAATGAATCGCCGTAGATTCCAGTGGCTCAAGAAAGCCTTGTGCTAAACCTAATGATAAACAGTTTTTGTTCCACGACTTTTTACGTATACCGGTTTTAAAAGGAATAATGCGCGGTGTCATCAATGGCTCGCCTTCTATCGCATCAAGTAATGTTTGTGTCGCTTGTTCATCACTGACATATTTGTCACAAAAAACATAGCCGTTACCGGTACGATGTTGCAGAGGAATTCGCCACGTCCACCCCGCTTCTCTTGCGGTTGAAATAGTATATGGTGTGGTTGGGCCAACATTCTTGGTTTGCACTGTCACGGCTTTATTGCAAGGGAGAAATTCTGACCAATCGTCGTAACCTGTTTGCAAGGTTTGCTCGATCAATAATCCACGAAAACCAGAGCAATCGATAAAAAAGTCACCCGCTATGGTATCGCCACTTTTTAAAGTCACTGAAGCGATTGAGCCATCATCATGTTGCTGAACTTTTTCAACCAAACCTTCGGTACGTTTTACGCCGATATTTTCAGCAAAGGTCCGCAGGTATTTTCCTGCTAAACCTGAATCTAGATGTAAGGCATAAAATGCACGGGCTAACGGAGTATTTTGCGCTTTAAAGGGCAGAAAAAATTTCCCTTGTTCAGATAAAACCGCTTCAGGAGAATGCGCCATTAATGGCGTATCATCGCCTTCCGCTTTACATTTAAGCCAACATTGAAAAAAATCATAACCATCAATCGGTTTGCCTACAGAGCCAAAAGGATGAAAATAAGACTCGCCTTTGGTATGCCAATCATCAAATTGAATACCTAACTTAAAACTGCCTTGGGTGGCTTTAATAAATTCAATTAAGTCGATGCCTAAACTATCTAATATGGTGATCAAAGGTGGTATTGTCGCTTCGCCAACACCAATAATGCCAATATCATCGGACTCCACTAATTCAATTGCTAAATCAGTATTTTTATAAATATTGCCAATGGTTGCCGCGGCTATCCAACCTGCGGTGCCACCACCAACAATGACAATTTTTTTAATTGGATCTTGTGTTGTTTTCATCAATAACTACTCTGAATAATATGGCTTAATGTGTTAGCTTTTTGCGACAAATTGGCAATGTTTTTTTAGAAACTCACCATGCGAAGGCGCTGCATCGACCGATTTTTTCACCCGATCTTTCATATAAGCTAAGTTTTGTTTGAGATAATCTATTTTCATGTTATCCGCTTTTGAATGATAACGTTCAGGATAAATTTTAAAGCCATCGAGAATGGCTAACCAACTATCTTTACCAAAGATTTCCCAAGGGTATTGCTTAACTTCACCTTGGTTCTTATAGATATTGAGTTTTTCTTGTAAGGTTGCCGGTAATGTCATCTCACGACAAAATTTCCACATCGGTGAATCATCACGCTGATTGGCTTGATAATGAAGAATAATAAAGTCTCTGACTCTTTCGTATTCTAAGGCGGTAACTTCATTGAATCTGGCGATGTCTTGCTGGCTGTATTGTACGGGTTGCTGCGTTTGAGGAAATGAAAGACAAATTTTATCAATGGCGGTTTCCACTAGAGCAATACTGGTGCTTTCTAAAGGCTCTAAAAATCCAGCAGCTAAACCGACGGCGATACAGTTTTTATGCCACGCTTGTTTAACTCGACCAGGAGTGAAAGAGAATTTCCTTGGTTGATGTAAAATTTTGCCATCAATATTCGCTAATAAACACTGCTCTGCGTCTTCATCACTGATATATTTACTAGAATATACCAAGCCATTGCCCATTCTATGTTGCAAAGGAATTTTCCATTGCCAACCTGCCTGATGTGCTTGTGAAACGGTTCTGGCTAATGGTTCACCTGTGGTTTCACTTTGCACTGCCACAGCGCGATCACAAACTAACCATTGACTCCAATCTTCATATTCTGTTTTTAATGCTTCGCGAATTAACAAGCCCTTAAAACCAGAACAATCAATGAATAAGTCACCACTGAGAGACCTTCCATCTTCAAAGGTTAATGATGCAATATTACCGTCATGCTCTGATAACACTGCCTTAGTTATTTTATTATCTACAAGTTTTACACCATTATTTAATGAAAACTCTTTCATTAATTTAGCAAATAATCCGGCATCAAAATGTAATGCCCAATCAAAGATTTCCAACTGACTCTCTGGTTTATCACTAGGTAAGGTGAAACGACTCTCTTCGGCTAATTTAACCCCGAGAGAATATTCACTTAAGGGAGTTTGATCACCACTTTGTTTAGCTTTCAACCAGTAATGATGGAAACCTACTTCGGGTGTACCTTGGCCATAAATACCAAAGGGATGAATAAATGAACACCCTTTTTGATACCAATCTTTAAATTCTATGCCTAATTTACAGGTTGCGGCTGTTGCTTTGATAACATCTAGATCGGTTAGGCCTAGCTTATGATAGAAGCGACGCAGGGTTGGAATAGTTGCTTCACCCACACCTATAGTGCCTATTTGTGAAGACTCCACTAAGGTAATGTTTACCGCTTTACCTTTAAAATGATGGCTTAAAGCTGCGGCAGTCATCCAGCCAGCAGTACCTCCACCAGCTATTACAATATCTTTAACTTTCATATTTTATTTACCACAACTGCAAAACCACAAATGTAACCGCTTACATGCACTATATACTGCGCTGTGCAAAAGTTAAATGGATAGTATCTATATTTGTACCATAGCTTGCTCAATAACAAAAACAATCAGATAAAGAAAAGCCGATACATAAACATGTACCGGCTTTTTATAATTTAGCAGCTAAAAGCCTTTGCTAATTAAAACGATACGCGAGCACCTACAGTCCAACGAGCTTCATAGACGTTTTGGAAAGCTTTCTGTTTCTCAAAACCAATATAAGTTTGTTGATATTCTTCAGTGATATTTGAACCATTCACGTAGAAACTAACCGTTTCGCTAAAGTTATACGAAGCATTGAAATCAAGTTGTGAATAATCATCTTGGTACAATGATTGGCCACCTGTTCCAGCGCTACCCGTAGTGTGTAAACGTGGGCTACGAGAATTCCATGCTAAACGAGTTGAGAAAGTATCGTTTTCATACCAAACCACTGCGTTATAAGTATCTTCAGACATGCCACCAAATGGTAAATCATCGCCGTGAACATCTTTTGCTTCTTGAGAGCTATCAGCATAAGTGTAGTTTAAGTCAAAACCAACATTAGCAAGAATGCTGTCTTCACCTAAGAAGTCACTTAATGCAACTTTACCACCAACTTCATAACCTGAAACGTCACCACCTTCACCTTGCGTAGTAGCATTAAAAGGATGTGGACCACGTCTGATACCATCTGAATCTGGCTCATCAATCATAATGATTGTGCCTTCAGTGAAACTTTCAATGTCGATACCATAGGTAGAAACAAAGAACATTGAAGCATCGCCAGCATACCACTCAGCAGAAAGTGAGTAGTTATCTGAACGCCATGGGTTCAATCCAGGGTTACCATTTAAGGTACCGTTAACAACGATCAAATACGCGAAGAGCCAACACTGAATACTACTTTTGAAAGACAACATAAAAACTTCCCGTAACGTTTAATAATAAATATTAACGTTGCAAGGAGTGTTCCTGTTTTTTATTTGTTTATTTTTCAGTTGATTAGGTTTTGAGTATTAGGTTTTCTTGCAAATTGCAAAGCAATATTCATATTCGGAAGCGAATTGTCCTACTTTAGTAAAATCATAGATAGAAAGGCCACCTCTTTTATAATTAAGAGGGTTGGCCCTATTTATGAATTAATTCACATTAATTACCAGTCGAGTTTTTTTCGATAAATTGTAGAAGGACTCACTTCTAACATGGCTGCAGCCTTAGGTATATTACCCTGACAATAGGATATTGCAGCCTCAATAGCATCTTTTTCTACTTGCCATAGCGGTTGAATCGCGGTGTTATCTTTTATTGGCTCAGGATTATGATGATAATTAGTTTTGTCTGCTGCGGGTTGGGGGGGCACAGGTTGAATTGCAGTATAGTTTTTTACAGTATTAGATAATGATTTAATGATCATTTCAGAGGTTATTTGCTCACCAC
>MAAC01006003.1_pt1 | contig 38683 bp, 29 predicted proteins | sample 1115981 | NCBI WGS metagenome assembly MAAC01 (sample SAMN04961126, study PRJNA320927) | seawater metagenome | isolation source: sample BD02T64 sea water enriched with oil for 64 days | place: USA:Gulf of Mexico | collected 2013-07-27 | reverse complement strand
TAATTCCATTCGATTATCTCATGCATTGCCTAGAACAACTCACCAATCCTGCACTTGATATCGAAACATTATTACCTTGGAATGTAAAACTTAGCTAAGTGCTTTCCCCAGACCTTCACTCTTATCTTGGGTTATATGGCTATTAAATACCATGTCCCGGTAATGTACCTTTTTTAATTTTCTCCCCCAAGTCGTAAATCTCTTTATCAATTTCACGAATACGCTTTTCACGAGTTATCTTCGAGTTCTCAAGATCTGTTTTTCTTCGAGTTATTGATTTACTGTTTTCTTTTCTCTCTCCTTTAAGTCTTTCTAACTTTTTTTTATGATTTTTCTTAAGTTCTTCACGATGTTCAATTTCCTTCTGAATTTCATTAGCCTTTTTTTCATAACGCTGTTTATCATCAATTGTTACATCTTGAGTTAAGCGAGCAATATCTTCTATTTCCTTCTCATTTTCAAGGTTGCCTTGTTCTAGTTCTTTGATTCTATCATCATTTTTTTTTTTTGCCTTTTCATAATTCTCAATGCTATTTTGTTCTTTTTTTTCATTATCTTCTAATTTAGAATCTAATTTTTCTATATCTTCATCCAAATTATCAATCTGTTGCTGTTTACGTTCTCGTTCTTCTCCAAGTTCCTTTTCCTTATCCATTATTTCAGGCAAAGACATTTCGTTCGCACTTGCATTTGAACATGATTGTACAGCTGTTATGTTTTTGTTCTTTGACTTTTCAATTTCCAAATTCATCTTATCGAAGGCGTCTTTTCCTTCTTTTGATACTATTATTGCAGTTAACGTAATTGCGGTCGCCTCAAGGGCTGCTAATGCGGCTGGAACAAATGGAGCTAGTGCTAATGGTAAGGGCATTGCTACAACTCCAAATTGATATTTATTTTTTTAAAAAGAATGTCAATTACTTCATCCGATAAAAATAATGAATCCGAGAATGATGCTTTGAAATTTTTATCTTCATAAATGGTATTATCGCTTAAGTAACCAATTATTATAAATTTCTGCAAAGCTATTTTTGTTTGAATATCGTATTGTTTAGCAAAAACACTAGCCTCATACACCTTCTCCGTTGTAGCAGGTGATGTTATCTTTGAATTGTTGATTTCTTTTTCTATTAATTCAGTTATCTCAACTAATGCACCTGCGTTCATTGAACTTTCAAATGTAATTAATTGCTTTTCACTTATAGTTATCATTTTGTCCATATTCCTATAAATAATAAACAATAAAGGTGCGTTCTCATTATCTGTAATTAATCACATTCTTTTATGTTTAACCATTAAAAGAAAAATACACAGATTCTTCCGACAAGTCACTCTTTAATGATGTCATTCCATTTTCATTATCTTGAAATGATATATTGTTCAAACCAGTGAAAATTTCTTTTTTTTGTTCCTCATTCCACAATGTTTTAAACACCTCCATCACTCTAGGATCATAAAACCTAAACACCATATTCTGCCCTTCAGGTGACTTTACTAAGAGCAACTTTCTGATCTGTTTTCTAAATGCTTTGAAATCTAGTTCAGAAGTGATAAAAATATTCCAGTGGTTATCCCAACCTTCAGTAATAAGCCAGTCGGTAAAAGTAGAGTCACGATCGAGTAGTACCATATAAGGAGCGACTTCTTGCATATCTGGCTCTAGTGCCCCACTCCACAAACATACGCTTTGAGGTTCCCAATCGTATATTTTAAAACGTAACTCAGGGCATGCTGCACCATCAATAATGGCATAAGTATTTAGCTCATCGGCAAATAAGTGTTCTTTAATTTTTTCAATTGCTTTTTTATCTAGCATTTAACACTCCTTTCAGTTGCCTCTGTGAGGTACGTCATTCCCGTAGTCACTTAAATCGGGAATCTTGGTTAATTAACACTAGACCCTCGATTTACACACTTCGAGGGTGACGGTGAATAGTTGTCACTAATTAATGCTCAACTCACTTACCTGCCGATAGATTTATTTTTTCGCTGCTTCGCATTGCTCACAAAATGGTGTGCCACTTTTGGCTGCTTGCTGCATCACTTTAGCTGCAGGGCTATAACTTGATGCCTGAACAGGTTTTAATTTAACTTTTTCTTGCTTAGCTTTTTTAGCTTTGGGTATTTCTGCTTTTCCTGGTGCAGTTGCATTGTCGGCTTCAATTGCTTTTTCTGCTTTATCTGGCGAAGCAGGTTTTGAAGGCTTTCCTGGGCTAGCAGGGCTGGCAGCGCCACCGCTATTAATCATGATCATTGGCCCACTTATGGCAACACCACTTGGGCCAATTGAAATAAAACTTGGGCCTGCTTTTAAGTTAATGGTCATACCTGCTTGCAGGTTAATATTCATGCCGCCTTTTAGGTCAACATTCATACCGCTTTTTAAGCCATAGTTCATTGCCGCTTCTTGCTTAATATCCTTACCTGACTTTAAGCTTTCATCACCACTTATATCTTGATTTCTGTCGCCACCAATGGTGTAGTTCTCATCAGAAGAGGTTTTTTGATTTAAGTTAGCCTCATATATCTTATGAGCATCTCCGACAACATTAGTTAAGGCATCACCTTCTACTACTAAGTTGTCATTTTCTTTAATTAGCTCAAAGCGGTTCTTTTCTACATCTAAATGCCGTTCATTACCTACCCACTCAAAATGATCGTTTTTCACACGAATATCTTGATTCTTTTCGGCATGCATAAAAATTTGTTCTTCGCCCTTTTTATCTTCAATACGAATTTCATTAAAGCCGCCACCACCTTTACTTGAGCGGGTTTTCAAACCTGAACGCGTGGCATTTGCAGGTAAATCGTAAGGTGGCATTGCTGAACCATTAAAAACACTGCCTACAATAATAGGCCTGTCAGGGTCACCACCTAAAAAATCCACTAGCACTTCTTGACCAATTCTAGGCACCTGAATATGTCCCCAATTTTTTCCTGCCCACGTTTGAGCCACACGCATCCAACATGAACTTTGTTCATCAGCTTGAGCATAACGATCCCAATGGAAAAGTACTTTAACTCTACCGTATTTGTCGGTCCAAATTTCTTCTCCTGCTTTACCTACAACCATGGCTGTTTGTGGGCCAACCATTTCCGGTTTTTTGGCGCTTAGTTGTGTTCTAAAAGAAACGTCCGACGGTATTGCATCAAAGTGGCAAGTATATAGTTCAGTTTGCATTCCACCACTATTTGACAAAAATTCATCAGATCTTAAGGTACAACGATATTTAGTGATTAAGTATTGACTGTTTTGGTCATCTCGAAAATGATCTACTAAGGTGAAGTGGGTACCAGCAAAAAGCGTTCTTAAATTACTACTTGCCAGTTTAGTTTCATACGACACATTTTCTTTTTCCATCAGCAATCGCGTGTAATCTGTGCCTTTACCACGTTCTTTATATTTCCCTGGGTAGTTAAATTTTTCTAATGCAGAAAGCGAAGCAGTTTTAGGCATTGAAGAAACTGCTTCTAAGTTTTTTGATGGTGTTTCAAAGTCATAATCAGATAAGCGAACGCCACCAGTCCTAATTCGACGAAAATTTTCCCAACGGCTAATGCCTTCAACATTAAATTGGTTACTGGTATCTTCTGCTTGATAAAAAGGTACTTCTCCGCAATCGGGTAATACCGCGGCGTCATCAACCATAACAAGGGAATGCTTGCCATTGCTATGCTCAAAATAATAATAAATACCTTCTTGTTCCATTATCCGCGTAACAAAATTGAAGTCACTTTCATTAAATTGAACAACGTATTCTTGAGGTTGGTAGCTTCCAGATAATTGGTTTTCGTAATCAGAAAAACCCAATTCATCAAATACTTCTTTAATAATATCAGGGTAGGTTTTTTCTTGAAAAATTCGACAATTTTCACTCAAATTAAGCAACCAAAACCACGGGCGGATTACTGCGCCATATTTGGCGTATCTATCGGTATTGGATAATTGAAAAAACTCCGAAACAAAGCCATTAAAATATCGACTTTCTTCCTCTTCTGTCTCTAACCTAATAGTAACATTTTGCCCAATTAGATCATCCAAAGAGATGCTGTCATTCTCACTAATCAATTCAACCGTGATAGAGAAAGGTCGACCTAGCTCCTCAGTAATATCAGCTGTATGTAGAGCTAATTCCTCATCGCCAAGGGGGGTAGATATAGCTATCAAGCGATGTTCTTGTATGGGCATTCTATCTTCCTTAATCCCTAAAGACATACAGTTTTAGTTATTGGTGGCTTTTGAAAAACACTACCATAATATAGTGTTTTCCATCTATATTATTGTACTTATACTAGTTGCTTTGTTATATTTTTACTACTATAAAGTAGTTGGAAATATAATAAATTACAAAAAAAACGAATACTCAAAACATTTAAGACAAGGAATACTTATTATGTCACTTCGTAAATATACTCCCTCACTTATTACTCTAACTACTGTTTTATCATCCTCTTTATTGTGTAATAGCCTAAATGCGAAAGAAATCGTTTTCGCCGGAATTGCAGGAGTAAACTACGCTAATTTTGATATTTCCACCAAGCAGTTTGGAGGAGATGAAATATCTCTTTCAACATATAAAGCAGGTTTATTGGCCCAACATGGTAACTGGACAATAAAATGGACAGTTGAAAACGCAATAAGTACGGAAAATGTCCAATTTAATGAAGTGATGGGAAATAACGAATTTGACTTCTCATCAAGTGACGTTTCTATTGCTTATAAAGTAAACGATGAGATTAGTATTTACAGCGGATATCTAAATACAAATTTTGAATTTAATAATGAAACATTATTTCAAAATTTTGGAGGAAGTGGCACCTACCATCAAAATTATGATGAGTTAGGTTTATACCTTGGTATGAATTATCGTATGACTTTTAAAAGCGGCGCACTAAGTTTTTCTATCGCTTATGCATATTTAGATGCTACATTTGAAGACAATATGTATAAAGCGCAACTTCCCTCATTAAAAATTGATGGAAATACTAAAGGGTTAAGTTACGGGGTAAGTTGGCAAGGAAATATTAGTAAAAAAATGAAATATAGTCTCGGCATAAGTTCGCGTCGATACGAATTTGATAGCAATTACAAATCAGGCATTCCCGAATTTCCGGGGTTAGGAGTAATTGATGACACTTCATTCGACTCTGACTGGAATATAGATTCTATTTCAGCCAATATTATTTATATTTTTTAATATAAATAATATTTTATGAGGAGATAACCTCACTATTGACCAACTGATGAGGAGATTTTATTTGTTACTTCCATCTGCTAATAATTGTTTTCAACTCAGGGGTAAAGACTCGACATGATTAATTATCTTAATTATACTCGATGTTTTCTTCTTGTTTTTTGGTCAAAGCATTGGAGCGTATATTCAATTTTTATCCCGACCTTAACTCCATAGCCTTTTTTATATCTAATATTAAACAGAGTTCTTTTTGTGGAAATTATTCAAGTAAAAGGATTTAAAGTCCTAGAAAAAATTGGCGTTGGTGGCATGGCTACTGTCTATAAAGCTATCCAATTAAATCTAGACCGCGTTGTTGTGCTGAAAATAATGGACTCTTCATTAAATAAAGATGAATCCTTTAAAGAACGTTTTTTAAGAGAAGCCAAAATATCAGCCCGATTATCTCATCGAAATATTATTCAGATATATGATGTAGAGTGTGATAATGAGCTCTGTTATTTATCTATGGAATATGTGAATGGTGGCGATTTATTTGACCTTCTAAAGCAACCTATCAAATTAGATGTTGTGGTTAAACTGGTTGGAGATTTATGTTCTGCATTGGCATTCGCCCATAGTCGAAACATTATTCATAGAGATGTTAAGTCTAGAAACATTCTAATTAGAGATAATGGCTCATTCTTATTAGCTGATTTTGGTATTGCTAAAGCTGCAGATATTGGCACACAGATGACTATAGTAGGCAGTATAGTAGGCTCCCCTAAATATATGAGTCCAGAACAAGCTAATGGAGGTGAAATAGACGGACGCTCTGACTTCTATAGTTTAGCGATTGTTCTGTTTGAGGTTTTGACTGGAAATGTTCCTTATATTGCAGATTCGTCTATTTCAATAGCCTTAAAGCACTTAAATGAAGATATACCTCTACTTCCGAATAGTTTAGAGAATTTTCAAGTTTTTTTTAATAAATCTTTAGCTAAATCCCCCAAAGATAGGTTCCAAGATGGAAAGGAGTTTTTTAAAGCATTTAGCTCATGTTGCAGTAGTGTTGATGGTGAAACAATAATATTTAATCAACAAGAAATGACAGATAGGTTAAATGACATATCCCAATCTAAGTCTTATTCAGCGCAATTTATCAAAAGAAAGTCCAATTTTTTATTTAAACCTTACATGGCATTTATTGTAATTTTCGCAATTATATTATTTATGGCTTCCAATTATTTTTTTCAAAACTCAGAACAACAAAAATTATTAATAAGTCAAACGCTATCAAGTGCATATAAAGCACTACGATCGAATAAAATGGAGGAAGCGCTAAATCGTTTTAAAGAAGTTATTAACATTGATGAATCTAATCAAATGGCGATAACGTCAACAAAACAAGTAAAAGCAATATTTATAGACGATATTCAAAATTTACTAAAGATTGATAAACTCGATATTGCGCAATCAAAAGTAGCTAAGCTAAACCATCTTTACGATGATGATTATGAAATTATTGAATTAAAAAATACAATCGAAAAGGCTCTTGCTAATAAAGAACTGTTAAATAATAAAAACAATAAAATACAAATGCTAAAACTTAAAGCATCTTTAGCATTAAATAAAAGAAACTTTCTTACCCCTAAAGTAGAAAGCGCAGCATATTATTTCAGCGAATTAAATAAGATTGTTAATGATAAAAAATTAAATGATAGGCATATGAATGAATTAGCGATCGACTCTGAAACCAAAATATATCAATTGATACAAAGTGGTATGCTTAATCTTGCAAAAATTGAACTTGAGCAGTTTAAATATTACTTCGGTAGCAATTCTTCATCAAACAATTTGAGTGATGCTCTTGAACAAAAGCATATAGAACTTTTAGCTGTAAAACAAAAACAAGAGAATTATAAACGTCTACAGTTAAGTGCAATTAATAAGATTCAAAACCGAATAGCAGAGTTCTTCGAAACTACTGAAAGCATTCAAAATAAATTTGAGTTGATTACTCTATACATCGAACTAAAAGAATTAACCGATGATAGCGTAACGTATATCCCTAAAGTCATAAAAACGATTGATTCTCTTCGTGTCGATTTTGAACGTGAATATAAAGACATATATCAATTTGTTACATCACCTATTTTGCATAAAATAAAAGTGCTAGAAAACGATGAAAAGTTCAGCGAAAGTATAAGGAAATTATTATCTACCATATCCACTAAAGAACGTTTATTTAAAAAATCGACTAATATGCTAGCTCAAGTGCAATTAAAAAAACATGAGGATGGTCAGTCTTCTGAATCATTATTGAAAAGACACATAATACTAGAAGAAGTGAAAAAAATAGGTATGCATATTGAACAAGCTGAGCAAGAAAAAAAGAATATAGAGTATGCAATTTTTAATAATGCCAAATTACATTTTAATACTGAAAACTTGAGAGAAAGTAAAAATGATATTAATTTGTTAAATAGAATATCGCTCATTGATACTACCGACTTAGAGAGAAAAATTAAATTTAAAAAAGCTAAACTAGAAAAAAACACTCAGAAGCAGTCTTCTTATACAACAAAAGCTAAAATGCTAGAAAAAAAGCAACTATTATTTACTCCTAAAGGAAATAATGCGTTTGAGCTCTATGTGAAGGCACTTAGCTTACAAACGACAATGAATTCAAGAATTGAAATGAAAGTACATTCTTTATACAGAACAACTCTTGAGTCTGTTAAAAAGAATATTGAATCACATAATTTTAATGAAGCAAAAACCTTTCTCGAAGAAATAGCTAATGCTTTTATTTCTATTCCTCCTGAAACTAGTACATATGACTTGCACACTATGTATATGAAATTGTATAAATCTGAGCAGAAAAAAATTAAAGAGCGGAAAGGGAGATTTGATGATATAGCTGCTAAAGTAAATGGTTCGATTCAATCAAACAATCATATGCTTGCTATAAATCAATTTCAAAGATTACTTGTTGTGGCATCAGGTATTGATAAATTTGAACAAACTGCTGAAGACTTGAAAAATAAGTTGATTTACCTAGTTATAAAGGAAACCAATAGATTAATTGATGATCAAGAGCTAGAAAAAGCAGAAAACTTAATATTAAAAGCGATGGGCCAATTTGATAACAAACTACTTATTAAGCTAGATAAAAAAATAACCAAGTTAGTTTTAGAAGAAAATATTTCTGTCATTAGTTTTTAGAAAAATATAAATATAGTGTCAATGATATTATCTTGTTTTGTATAATAATTTTCAACAACTCAAATAAACATCAATCAGTGCCATTAATAGCTTGCAAAATAAAAAAAGCACCACTAGACTGAAGTTCATCTAGTTGTTTGTTTATAAAATATACTACAAAAATTAAATAATACCTTTTGACGTATAAAAAACAAAAACCTTAATATAACACTTTGTTATATATAACTAATAAGAAAAATATGGATTATTTTCTATTAATAAGTCAAGAAATAAGTGAAGAATCACCGTCAGGTTTAAACCATGAGGACGATTCAGAGTTTCAAAATTTCTTTTTTGAAGCTGAAGGTATTCCTGAGAAGTATGATGGTCAAAATACAAGCCCCGCCGAGCCTCCCGAATGGCGTAATATCAAGAAAAAAGCACTAGGCTACCTTAAATCTACTAAAGACTTAAAGCTTGTGAGTGTATTAGTTCAGTCTATATTAAATACTGAAGGACTATTAAAATTTGAAGAAAGCCTATCAGGAATTTCCAGCCTTATTATAAATCAATGGAGCACCCTTTATCCTGTGCTTGATGAGGATGATGGTGATCCTATTAGAAGACTTTCTTCTTTGGGTTATTTGTCTGATAGACCTTTTATTATAAATATTCTAAAAACAATACCTTTGGCAAAATCAAAACGTTTAGGCATTATTTGTCAAAAAGATATTGAGTCTGCAAACAATTTTTCATCTGACGATAACGACTTTGAGCAGGCTATTCTACAAATTAAAGCCATTTTTAAAGATTGTGATCAAAACGAAATACTTTCATCTTCAAAAGCTATAAATAACTGTATTGATCATTTAAATACAATTAACGATACTTTTATAACCAATTCATCTAGCAACTACTCTGTAGATTTTGATGCTTTAATTAAAACATTAACTCAAATGCAAAGTACTTATGAAAAGTATTCTAACGTTGAAATTCAAAAAGAAGAAACTTCAACTCAAATTAGCGATGATTCAAATATGGACACCACTGGAGAAGAGAAATCCAATTCACACAACTTTAAAAACACTAAATTATCTTCAAGAAAAGATATTGAAATATGTCTCGATGAAATGTGTGAATACTTTGCTAAATATGAACCTTCAAGCCCAGTACCATTGTTACTCAAAAGATCTAAAAAACTATTACACATGAATTTCATCGATATTATGAAAGAAATTGCAACGGATGGATTAGAACAAGTAAACAACCTTGGTGGAATACCTAAAGAATAAAAGCGTAACAAACAAAAGTATAATTAGGAGAGCAATAATGTCTGGAAGTGGTCAAAAATTTGTAGGTAGAAATAGAGCACCTAGAGTACAAATAGAATACGATGTTGAGTTATATGGTGCAGAAAAAAAAGTACAACTACCCTTTGTAATGGGTGTTATGGCCGACTTAAGTGGTAATCCATCAGAACCTCTAGCGTCTATTTCTGAAAGAAAATTATTGGAAATTGATGTGGATAATTTTGATGATAGATTAAAGTCGGCAAAACCTAGAGTTCAAATGACGGTTCCTAATACATTAACCGGCGAAGGAAATCTTGCTGTTGAAATGAACTTCGAAAGCATGGATGATTTCTCTCCTGCCGCCATAGCAAAAAATACAGACGGATTAAAAGAACTGTTAGAAGCAAGAACTCAACTATCTAACCTTATTACCTACATGGATGGTAAAGAAGGTGCTGAAGAGCTAATAGCAAAAGTACTTAAAGACCCTGCTTTACTTGCATCACTTACTGCAGAAGCAAAACCTAAAGATGAGTCTGGAGAATAAATCATGGCCGAACAACAAATAAGCGAAGCAGCAGAAGGTGCAACCCAAGAGCTAGATTCAAATTCATTTTCATCTTTATTAAATAAAGAGTTCAAACCGAAATCAGACCGCGCGAAGGCAGAAGTTGAAAGTGCTGTAAATACTTTAGCTGGATATGTACTCAAAGATGCTAATATAATTTCTGAAGATACGATTAATTCTATTGAAGCAATTATTTCGCAGATTGATTCAAAACTATCAGAACAAGTGAATTTAATACTTCACCATGAAGATTATCAATCGTTAGAAGGCACTTGGCGTGGACTGCATTATCTAGTCAACAACACTGAAACAGACGAAACGTTAAAAGTTAGAGTTTTTAACATATCTAAAAAAGAACTTGCTAAAAACCTTAAAAAGTTTGAAGGCACTGCATGGGATCAAAGCCCTGTATTTAAGAAACTCTATGAAGAAGAATACGGGCAATTTGGTGGTGAACCTTTTGGTTGTATTGTGGGTGATTACTATTTCGATAATAGCCCTGCAGATGTTAACTTGTTAACTAATATGTCAAAAGTTTGTGCCGCTTCACATTCCCCATTTATATCTGCTGCTTCTCCATCTATGCTGCAAATGGATAGTTGGAGTGAATTAACAAATCCTAGAGATTTAACCAAAGTTTTTTCAACGCCTGATTATGCTTCTTTCCGTTCTCTGCGCGAAACCGAAGACGCTAAATACATAGCATTAACTATGCCTAAAGTATTGTCTCGCCTTCCTTACGGAGCCGAAACCGAGCCAGTAGATGAATTTGACTTTGAAGAAGATACTTCAGGCTCTGACTCTAGCAAATATGCATGGACTAATGCTGCATATTCAATGGCGGTAAACATTAACCGATCCTTTAAAGAATATGGTTGGTGTTCTAGAATTAGAGGAATAGAGTCCGGTGGTGATGTTCAAGGGCTACCTGTTCATACATTTCCAAGTGATGATGGTGGCGTTGATATGAAATGCCCCACAGAAGTTGCCATTAGTGACCGAAGAGAAGCTGAGCTGTCAAAATGTGGGCTAATGCCTTTGATACACAGAAAAAATAGTGATATGGCTGCGTTTATTGGCGCTCAAACCCTGCAAAAACCTGCGGAATATGACGATGATGACGCTACAGCAAATGCAGCACTTGCAGCACGTCTACCATACTTATTCGCAACATGTCGATTCGCGCATTATTTAAAATGTATTGTACGCGATAAAGTTGGCTCATTTAAAGAACGTGATGATATGCAACGTTGGTTGCAGTCATGGATTAATAAGTATGTCGATGGTGATCCTAAAAATTCATCAGAAGAAACAAAGGCACGCAAACCTATGTCTGCTGCTGAAGTAGTAGTTGAAGAAGTAGAAGGAAGTCCTGGATATTATAATGCTAGGTTTTTCTTACGTCCTCACTATCAATTGGAAGGTTTAACCGCATCATTACGTTTGGTGTCAAAACTTCCTTCAGAAAAGCAATGATTAAAATTTAATTTATATTAAGGAGAATTACAATGGCTGTTGACATGTTTTTAAAGTTAGAAGGAATTGATGGAGAAGCTGTAGACAAAACGCATGCAGATGAAATAGATTTATTAGCTTGGAGCTGGGGAATGTCCCAAAGTGGGACTACCCATGTAGGTAAGGGCGGTGGTGCCGGAAAAGTAAACGTTCAAAATATTAGTATTACTAAATACGTTGATAAAGCGTCACCTATTCTAATGAAGCACATTTCTGAAGGGAAACACATCGCTGAAGCAACTTTGACGGTGAGAAAAGCAGGAGAGACCCCTCTTGAATATATTATAATCACAATGACGGACGTTATGATTACTTCTCTATCTACCGGCGGCTCAGGCGGTGAAGATAGATTAACTGAAAATATAGAATTAAACTTTGCAGAGTTTAAAACAGTATACGTACCTCAGGCAACTGATGGTTCTGGCGGAGCAGAAGTAGAATTCGCTTTCAACATAGCTGAAAATACAACTGTATAGATATTTAAAACCAACTTTTATAAGTTGGTTTTATACCTTATACCATTATTCAAACATAATGGTATAAGGTATAAAACCAAGGGATTATTACAATATGAATGCAGAAGGCTTCCTACGTTTAGACGATCTAGACTCTTGTAAAAAAGATTTATTTGATCAAATCAAAAAATCTCCAGGTGACGTAAAATTACGAATTTTTCTTTTCCAGTTATCATGTATTACGGAGGATTGGAACAGGGCTTTAGGACAACTAGAGGTAATCAGAGATCTAGATGACTCAGCCCTTGCACTTGTAAATACTTATACTCAGTTAATTAGCTGTGAGAAAAAGCGTCAAGACGTTCTTCAAGGAAAAATTAATGTGACATGTTTTGGTCAACCTCCATCGTGGCTTGCTTATTACACTCAAGCATATGAACAAACACTAAACGGTAAATTTGAAAGCGCTATAGAACTTATAACAAAAGGAGCCGAGCATGCCCCCCAGATTTCAGGCTTTATTGATAAAGAAACCCCTTTTGAGTGGTTATGCGATGGGGACCTGAGATTTGGCCCAGTTATCGAAATAATATTAAATGGTGGCTATTACTGGTTACCAATGGAAAACATTCTTAAACTAGAATTTGAGCCTGTTGAAGACTTACGAGATTTGGTTTGGCGGCCTGTTAATTTAACCCTTAAAAATAAAGGGACATTGATAGGGTTCGTACCTGTAAGATACCCCATTAATGACATGGCAACAAATAGTCATCTATTAGCAAAAACTTGTGACTGGTCAGAACCAACAGAACATTTATATATAGGGACTGGTCAAAGAATTTTCATCTCTGAAAGTAAAGAATTTCCATTACTCGATATATCTTCAATTGAGTTTAATTTAGTGTAATGCCTGAACTTTCACAACAAGAAAGGTTGCAATTATCGTTATTAGATAGATTAACTGACGATGAACCTTTACAAAAAACCGAATCCAGAGAAAAAAGAGTGATCTCTTTATCTCGTTTACGTCAACTTGTACAAAGAGATATGACGTGGTTATTAAATACTACCTCGGCCTCATCAAACATAGATTTTACTGATTTCCCCGAAGTAGCAAGCTCTACATTAAATTTTGGGGTCAAAGACTTAACTGGTTATTCTGGTGCAATGTTCAATCCAAAGCAAATTGAAAGAGAACTTGCAAAATGTATTAAAAATTACGAACCTAGAATTATTGCCAGTAGCATTAGAGTTAAAGTGAAAGTTAACAAAAAGGAAATGAATAGTAATAATGTAGTTTTTGAAATTATGGGGGATCTGTGGGCTCAACCAGTTCCATTACAGTTATTCCTAAAAACAGAAATAGATTTAGAAGAAGGTAGTGTATACCTGAGTCAATGGAATTAAATAGGTTATGGATAAAAATTTTCTAGAGTTTTATAATCAAGAATTAAAATTTATACGTGAAATGGGAGCTGAATTTTCTAATGAGTATCCCAAGATTGCAGGTAGATTAGGACTTGATGGATTTGATTGTTCTGATCCTTATGTCGAAAGACTTCTTGAAGGATTCGCTTTCTTATCCGCTCGAATTCATCAAAAATTAGATGCATCATATCCTAGGTTTACTCAGCATTTAATAGAACTGCTGTTCCCTACATTTCAGCACCCCTCCCCCTCAATGTTAATAGCCCAATTTGAACCGGACCTAGAAGAAGGAAGTTTAGCGGAAGGGGTACCCATTAAACGTGGGACCGCTTTACATAGCCTTCTTGGAAAAGGAGAGCAAACAGCTTGTGAATATAGAACTTCTCAAGATGTAACATTATTCCCCATTTTCATTGATAACGTTGAATACCTAAATTCACAAGAAATTGTTTCTTATGTAGCGAAAAACAAGCTTAATTACACCCCCAAAGCTGGCGTACTAATTAATCTTAAAGCTTCCGAAGGACATCTATTTAATGAACTTAATTTAGATTCATTAGACTTACACATTAGAGGCTCGGAATCATTTCCTTTATATCTATTTGAAGCAATTTATAAAGGGTTTAAAGGGTGTCTGTATAAAACAGGAAAAAAGCTCTGGCGATATGAAGAAGCTAAAACATCTATTCATGCAAACGGTTACAATCAAGATCAATCATTACTACCTTACACATCAAGACAATTTGACGGATTTAGATTATTAAAAGAATATTTCCTTTTTGTTGAGAGGTTTCAATTTCTCTCTATTAAAAATTTAAAGCCTACCGTTAGTTGCTGTCACACAGAAGATTTTCAATTAATTATTTTACTTGATCACCATGATCAAAGGCTTGAAAAGTCAGTATCTAAAGATAATTTCGCCCTATTTTGCACGCCTGCCATCAACTTGTTTCCCAAGAAAGCGGATAGGATAAATATATCTAAAGAGAAAAATGATTTTCATGTTGTGCCGGATAAACTTCGACCTTTAGACTTTGAAGTATGTTCTATTGAAAATATGGAGGGCTTCAGTACAGGAATCGACCCAACAACACAATTCACGCCACTGTACGGTGAAGTGGAATCAAGCAATAAGCCTATAAAAAAAGCATTCTATACAGTAAAAAGGGAAACAAGACGACTCAATGCCAATCAACGAAAATTTGGCCATAGATCAAGTTACATAGGCTCTGAATTATTTGTATCATTGGTTGACCCAAAAAATGCTCCCTATTCTGATAATTTACGTCAGCTATCTATCAGTACTTATTGTAGTAATAGAGATTTGCCTCTGATGATGCCGTTAGGCAAAGGTAAAACTGATTTTACGATTGAAACGGGTGCTCCATGTAATTCAGTTCGTTGTTTAGGGGAGCCAACAAGACCTCAAGCACCTCCTGCAAAAGGTAGTGCTTCATGGGACCTCATAAATCAGCTGTCGATTAACTTTCTTGGTATGAGTGAAAACACTAAGCAAGAGTCGCTTAGTAACTTAAAAACATTATTAACTTTGATGATGGACAAAAATGATTTTTCTCAAACAAAACAAATAGATGGAATTATTAATGTAGATATTGAGCGTATAACATGTCGCTTACCATTTGATGGGCCTTTATGTTTCGGCCGAGGCGTAGCAATTAAATTATTAGTTGATGAATTAGCGTATGAAGGCAGTAGTGTATTTATGTTAGGTATGGTGCTAGATAAATTTTTTGCACAGTATGTAAGCGTTAATTCATTTACTCAAATGGTACTAATTTCATCAGAAAGAGGGGAGATTTTCAGATGGCCAATTCGAATAGGCTTACGAAATCCTATTTAGCCGATCTAACAAGTAATCCTGAACTATTACATAAAGAGGGTTTTTCTTCTTTAATTAGATATTTAGAAGCTAATGCTCCTTTATCTCCTAAAGTCGGCTATTCTTTATCCCCTAAACAGGACTTTGCTCGCTTTGGTCAACAGCCACTATTACACTTTTATCCTGCAGCATTCTACAATGCTAAATTTTCCAAAGAAGTTGGCGAATATAAATTAACGAATAGCTATTTCGGTATGCTAGGAATTAACGGTCCGTTACCTACTCATCTTACCGAGCATGCTATTGAGCGTTCTTACAAATCTAATGATCACACCTTTTCACACTTTTTAGATATCTTTAATCATCGATTTATTTCACTTTTTTACAGAGCTTGGGCTGATGCTGAACCGAGCGTCAGTCATGACCGGCCAAAAGATGATAAATTTATTTCACGACTTTGCTCAATATCAGGAAATTCAATTGAATCCGATAAAGGCTCTTCGACAAAGCAAATAAACCAATATTTATCTGGATTATTAAGTCATAAAAACCATAGTGCTAAAGTATTAATACAAGCACTATCTCAATACTTAAAAGTGAAAGTTGATATAGAAGAGTTTGTAGGTAAATGGTTAGAGATATCTCAAGACGAACAATTAAAACTTGGACATATGAATAGTACACTGGGCCTAACAACTTTAGGTTCACGAATTTATCAACGTATGTATAATTTTGACATACTTATAGGACCTATTTCGTTTTCAACCTATAGCAAATTTCTAGTTGATAGAAATAAAATTAATGAAATTATCCGCTTAACACGCCAAATTGTTGGGAATGAATATGATTTCGCAATAAGAATTTATTTGGATTCAAATCAAACTAAGCCATCACGATTAGGAAGTTCAATGCTTGGACAAACATCTTGGTGTCAAAATATAAATGCACACTTAGAGCAGAATAAACCAGTTCTAAGTTACATAATAGAATGTTAAATAATCCTAAAAGGAGCAATTATTATGACAGAAATTAGCCGCGTTAATTTATTTGGAAAACTGAACCCTCTTGCTTATAAGGCAATAGAAAGTGCTACCGTTTATTGCAAACTAAGAGGCAACCCGTATGTTGAATTAGTTCATTGGTTGCAACAAATTTTACAATTACAAGATTCAGATTTACATCGAATAATCAAATTTTTTGACCTTAACCCATCTTCACTTGCTAAAGATTTAACCGATTCTTTAGAACAGTTACCTAGAGGTGCATCATCTATATCTGATCTTTCCGCTCACATAGAAGATTCAGTAGAACGAGGTTGGGTTTACGGGAGTTTAGTCTTTGGTGATTCAAAAATTAGATTAGCATACTTAATTTTAGGTATGTTAAAAACTAGGGAGCTTAAACATGCATTAATAAGTATATCTAAAGAATTTGATAAAATAAAAATAGAACAGTTTGGTGATGACTTACTTAGTATTGTTGAAGGTTCGCCAGAAGATAAATCATTGGCTAATGACGGCACTAATCTAAGCAATGCCTCTCCAGGAGAAGCTAGTAGCGCAATATCTCCAGCTGAAATGGGAAAGCAGGACGCTCTTAATCAATTCACAACAGATCTAACAGAACAAGCAAAAAATGGAAAATTAGATCCTATTATTGGTAGAGACGACGAAATAAGACAGTTAATTGATATATTAATGCGTCGCCGGCAAAATAATCCCATTTTAACTGGTGAAGCTGGTGTAGGTAAAACAGCAGTAGTCGAAGGATTTGCCCACCGGATCAATAAAGGAGATGTTCCGCCTTCATTAGCTGGTGTGAAACTACTATGTTTAGATATTGGCCTATTGCAAGCTGGTGCGAGCATGAAAGGTGAATTTGAAAATAGACTAAAACAAGTCATTGAAGAAGTCAAATCGTCTCCAACACCTATCATAATGTTTATAGATGAAACTCATACCTTAGTTGGTGCAGGAGGTGCAGCAGGAACTGGAGATGCTGCAAATTTATTAAAACCAGCATTAGCGCGCGGAGAATTACGCACCATTGGTGCTACTACTTGGGCTGAATATAAGAAATATATTGAAAAAGATCCCGCATTAACTAGACGCTTTCAAGTGGTTAAAGTTGAAGAACCCAGTGAAGAAAAAGCAATTCTGATGTTAAGAAATCTTTCAAGTGTGTTGGAAAAACACCATCACGTTGAAATGTTAGACAAAGCAATTGAAGCCGCTGTCAAATTATCTCATAGATACATTCCAGCAAGACAATTACCAGATAAAGCTGTTAGCTTATTAGACACTGCAGCTGCTCGAGTAGCAGTAAGCCAATTTGCAACTCCTGCTGAATTAGAAGACTGTAAGCAACGCATTGAAAACTTAACAGTAGAGCAAGGTATTCTAGAAAAAGAAGCCGCTGTTGGTATAGTTAATCAAAAACGCATGGATAGCATTGTTGAGTGTTTAAGCTTTGAAACTAAACGAGAACAAGATTTATCTGAAAAATGGCAACAAGAAAAAGAAGTAGTGGATGCTGTTTTAGAATCTAGAAGAAAATTACGAGAATTACTTGCAGCCCAAAAAGCATCTGAATTAGATACCGATATAGAAGCTATTGATAATACTTCTGAAGTCAGCGAGATTCGTAAAAAGTTAGACCAACAATATATTGAACTCGAGTCTTTACAAGGTGAAACACCACTTATACTACCCGCTTGTGATGAACAAGCGGTAGCTTCAGTCGTGGCTGACTGGACAGGTGTACCCGTTGGGAAAATGGTTAATGATGAAATCAATACAGTATTAGCCCTTCCTCAAATATTAAAACAACGTGTCATCGGGCAAGATCATGGTATGGAAATGATCGCAAAACGTATTCAAACATCACGTGCAGGGTTAGATAATCCTAATAAACCGATTGGTGTATTTATGTTATGTGGGCCATCAGGAACAGGTAAAACAGAAACAGCATTGGCTCTTGCTGAAGCCTTATATGGTGGCGAACAAAACGTTATCACAATTAATATGAGTGAATTCCAAGAAGCTCATACAGTATCAACATTAAAAGGGGCTCCTCCTGGGTATGTAGGATATGGCGAAGGTGGTATTTTAACTGAGGCTGTGCGACGTAAACCTTATTCAGTAGTATTGCTTGATGAAGTTGAAAAAGCGCACTCAGATGTACATGAAATATTTTTCCAAGTCTTTGATAAAGGAGTAATGGAAGATGGTGAAGGGCGATTAATAGACTTTAAAAATACTTTAATTATACTCACATCAAATGTGGGTAGCGAGCTAATCATGAACATGTGCAAAGATCCTGAGTTAATTCCTGAACCAGACGGAATTGCAAAAGCACTGAGGGAGCCTCAGCTTCAAGTTTTTCCAGCTGCGCTATTAGGTCGTATTGTAACTATTCCATACTACCCTCTTTCTGATGAGATGATCAATGCAATCACACGCTTACAACTTGATAGAATTAAGAAACGTGTTGAAGATGGTCAAGGTATAGAGTTCAACTATGATGAAGATGTTGTTAATCTAGTCGTTAGTCGTTGTACTGAATTGGAAAGTGGAGGAAGAATGATTGACTCGATACTAACAAATACTTTACTACCGGAAATAAGTAAACAACTACTTACTCATTTACTTGAAAGCACCAACGTTAGTAAGATCAATATCTCAGTCGAGAAAGAAGAATTCAAATATAAGTTGGAAGCTTAGGAATTGCCACGAAAACAACAATAAAATTATTGTTTTCCAAGCATTTATAAGATTAGAAATTGAAGCGAATATATGTATTGAACTAATATGACCACTTGAAAGTAACTTACTATAAACTTTACGTTTATAGTAAGTTAAGCCTTCTTTTTTAGCCACATTTAACCTACTAAATAAATTCAAACAACACTTTCGATGAATTCTTCACGTTCTGATTTTTGTGGTATCTTTTCTGCTAATGCAACAATTAAGTCTTCTTGATTTCGATATTTTTTCAGGCTTCGACTAACTATCATTGGAGCTATCGGCCCTATATATATAGCAAGTTTTTCAATAATTAAAGTAAGCTTTTCTTCTGACATTTCAATTGAAGAACTGCCTTGTTTGACAGCGCTTGTCGATTGAGCTTTTGAAATAATACTGCTTTTTTCATATTGCTCATCAAATTTTTCGATGAACTTGGTACGCTGTTCTTTATCAGGAATATGTTGAGAAAGTTTATTAATTATCTGACTTAAGTTCGAGCAGCTTGAAACTGTACGTTTAACCAATACTGATGATAAAGGGCCTATGTAACTAGCAAGTGATTGTTCCACTACAGAGAGAATATTATCATTGCTTAACGCAGATTCATTAGTTTCTTTGCGTATATTTCGCCCCGATAATGACTCCATAATCATTGTTTCGTTGTTATCCGATAACGGCATTTGTAATGAAATCGCGTCTTTTTCGCTATATTCATCTTGTAACAATAATGTCAATTTACTCGCAAAATCTTTTGCACTTTGAAAACGATGCTCTGCTTTACGATGTAGAGCGCAAACAAGTATATCTAGCAAATTTTGTTGAAACGTAGCCGAAATATTAGCAGCAATAATTTGTTCCGTTAAAGTATTTCTGTCCATATAGCCTGTTATTGGTTTCTCGCCCGAAAGCAACTCTAAAAGCACCAATGCAGCTGCATAAATATCAGAACGTGCATCAACCGTATCTCCTCTTAATGCTTCAGGAGACATATATATAGGAGTGCCTACCATATCACCAACATTAGTCAATTCAGACGAGTCTATTCGTGCAATCCCAAAGTCTGCAACTTTAATTTGTCCATTGTTAAGTTTAATAATATTGGCTGGTTTAATATCGCGATGAATAACACCATGTTCATGAGCATAATGCAAAGCATTGAGTACCGCACAGATAATGTTTATCGCAACTTTTATTGGCAAAGCACCTTGATTATCCAAAATGGACCTAACGTCTGATCCTTCAATATATTCCATCACCAAATAAGGTGTATTTTCGAATACGCCAAAATCAAAAATTGTCACTATATTAGGGTGTAAGCACCTAGCTGCTGCAGTAGCCTCCTGTTTGAACCTTGCTTTCATATCTTCCCACACATCTTGCTCTAAAAAATGCGGATGGATAATTTTAATAGCGACAATTCTTTCTATGATTTCGTCTTTACCTTTAAAGACTTCGCCCATAGCCCCTTTACCAATAGAAGATAATATCTGGTACTTACCTATTTTTTTCATTGTACCCTTACTTCAATTTAAATTTTCCGAACGAAAATCGATAACTTCTTTATTATGAGCCATCATTCTCTAATAAAGATACTGCATTTGCTAAACTTCTATGCATTCTGTTAAATGAATGACCTAATGAGGAAATCTCATCATTACCTTTAATTGATAATTCTTGCGCATCGAGTGCACCTAAACTAACTTCATTTGCTTTATTTGCAAGCGCTGTGACAGGACGAATAACAACCCAATAAAGCATTAAATTAATAATAGCAACAATGCCTAAAAATACAGTAACAAGCGACAGCATAAAGGTAATATAAGTTTGGTTTGCTCTATCAAGTGGCAAAGACATAGGCACAGTAACTATTTGTGCCCCTACAACTTCATTGTGTTGCCAACCAAACCCATTCGCATTACCGTATGCTTTAATCATAGTCTTTGGTGCTTCATCTGGAGTTGAATGACAAACCAAGCAGGCCTGATTAGTAATTTTGATAGGAATTCCTAAATAAAGCATTTGACCAGTTTCAGTTTTACGTTCTCCTACCTTTTCTTTTATCGAGTCATTACCTCTAAAATGATTAATGATATCGGTTTCCCAATCAGTAGCTCTATCAGCAGGGTTAGTAGGGTTTAAGGTCGCTTCTTTATAATTATATTCTGGATATTTCTTACGCACTGCTGAAATATACTGGCGCGCCGCATAAGCTGGTACTGTTTGTTTAATGAAAGAACGTTGCTGTTGCATTGCTAACAATGGTTTAATTTCACCAACAGTATATTTTCTAACTGCTACAGCACTTTGCATCATTATACGAGCTTCCTCTAAGACTTCTTCACGTGCATTATCTTGTAGTAATTTATTCGTAAATAGGCTAACTATAAAGGCGCCGATTGTCATCGCGACAATCAGTACTATGTTAAATTTTAATATAAGTTTCATGGAACTGTCCTTTTCTTTTAAAAAATGTTCAACATTTAAATAACATGATCAAATATTTTGATTACTTTAACTCAGCGTGCAAAGCGTTACACTTTTCCTGTAATGCGAGCATCTTCTCACGTTGAGAGAATAAAAGTGTAATTACCGTCGTTTTGGTTACTGGCCAAGTAGGCCAAAAACCTATTTTGACAACCAGTTCTTCAACTGTAGTTAGATTAAGCTCTTTATTAATGTTTGCTATTAACGAAGTAGGTTTGTGGCTTGGTATGATTGAGAAATAAGTTTCCAGCCCTTCTTTGGTTAAAAAATAAACTCCTACATCAGGATAACTCAAATCGAAATTAGAAGCGCTTTGTAGTTCCAATTTGTTTTTTTCTAGCCAAAATCTAAGATTGGTAACCTTATAACCATCATGTAATTCCCTCACCTCATTTACAAGTAAACAACGGATGTTTTTATTCATTGGGCTAGCTGCATAAATCAATTGCCAGCCATCTTTCATCATTAAAGGTAGGATATCCAAAGAAGTTAACAACACTACATCAAGAGCAGAAGTATTTGCACTAGGCAGTCGAGTCACTTGATGAGAATTTGAAGGTTTCTCAATCTCACTGGAAACTATTAATGATTTTTTTGCTGAACCAGCACGTTTCATTACCGCTACCTTTTCAACAATTTTATTTGTTTTACTGATAGAGCCTTTCTCGTTATTTTTCTTTACATCTACTCGAACATTTTCTTTATTAGTTGATTTACTTTTTGTTTTTCCATTCGATTCTATAGGCTTATTAACTGTAATATCGGGGCTAGTTACTTTTTCAACTGAAGGAGTTTGTTTGTTAACTAGAACTGGCAGAGCTAACTTTCCTTCACTTGTTGACCCACAGGCTGATAGACATGTAACAATCAGTGCACTTAAAATGTATTTATCGAATACTTTAACCTTGGTTTCGTACTGAGTTAAAAACATGCTCATCATTTGCTGTACCTACTAATTACCAACGATAGCTATGAGCTTACTTCAAAATACAGTTTTTTTCATTGTATTACTTCGTTTTAAAATAAGCTTTCATGCTTCTGAATAATCTTCAGAGGTGAACTAAACTTAAAGTAGAAACAGCCTACTTTTGTGAGAAAATCCTATAAACACTCCAGAAGCTAGTTTTTAACAATATCGTTTATCAGGCACAATAAAGCACTAATGGTACTTTCGTTGATCAAGCCTCTAAGTCGAATCTTTATCTGCGTAGAGAGGAGTTACTATTATTTGGGTTCAGGAGTAATAACAATCGGTCAGCCTATTGATAAATACCAAAGACACATTATTAATCTCCGTATCTAAAATAATAACTCGTGCTAATAATTTGCTATCATTAACTCATCTTGCTATTTATAGATGAAGGTTTCAGAGAGAATTAAAGGCTTATAGTCAAGACATTGATCGAAAAGAGTAGTGATTCTATTGTCGAAATCAATAACGCAGAACATACGCCATTAAAACTTATCCTGAGGGGGCTATAGAGCAAATAATGCTCATCGTTGCATCTATTTTAAAAGAGTAACCCTTAATAAAAAGATGCACCGTGATGAATAATCGATCTATAGTGCTGAATTTCGCACCTTAAAGTATCATGGGCATATGCTTTAATACCTCTTTTTTTCATAAATTCTTATTAATAGTAACTTTAACTAATGCTGCGCTGCTGGACGTGTAAAAATGGGTAACAATAAAGATGATTCCTTTGAGAATGCAACTATACATCAACCACGAGATTTGGAAACAAAGCTACAGCCTGCGTCTGATCCCCAATTGGTCAATACTGACAATAACACCTGCCCAGATAATAATGCCACCATAATTAAAGGTAACTCTGCAGCCCACTTGGCCAGCAATAGCTCAACACCATCCCTAGGTGAAGGTTCTGTAGTTAATAACCGTTTTATCTTGGAAAAAGTACTAGGTTTTGGTGGTATGGGGGTTGTTCATCGAGCACTGGATAAACGGAAGCAGGAAGCCAATGATGAAAACCCCTATATAGCGATAAAAATCTTAGGGGATGATTTTAAACTTTATCCCCAAGCTTTTATTTCATTGCAACGTGAAACCAAGAAATCACAAAGTCTAGCTCATCCTAATATTATTACCGTTTACGATTTTGACCGAGACGGTGATGAAGTTTATATGACTATGGAAGAGCTACAAGGCAGCGATTTAGCTGATTATATTAAAGAGCATCCTTTTGGCGTACCAATAGAAAAAGCTAAGAAGATAATTCATGCAATTTGCCAAGGATTAATTTATACCCATTCAAAACAAATTATCCATTCCGATTTGAAGCCATCTAATATTTTTATCACTTCAGATGAAACCGTAAAAATATTAGATTTTGGTATTGCTAGAGTAGTAAATGACATAAAAAGTGCCAAGGCTAGTAATAATGATGAAGACGATATCACCGCATTAACCCCTAGTTATGCGAGCAATGAAATGCTAGAAGGTAAACAACCGCTTATTATTGACGATCTTTATGCATTAGGATTAATCTGCTATCAATTGCTATCAGGTGAACACCCCTTTCATTTACAACCCGCCAACAAAGCATTGCAAAAAGGACTTAAGCCTAAACGAATCAAAAAGCTGAAAAAGTACCAGTGGCAGGCCCTTGAAAAAACATTAGCGTTTAAACAACAAAATAGAACGGCTAAAGTAGAGCAATTTCTTCATGCATTCGAAGGAGTAGATAGAGCCCGTAATGCATTAATTAGTACATTTACACTGATCACTTTAATTTTTATCAATGTGATAATTTTTCGTCCAGAAAATAACGGGCCAGACATACCATTTATTAAGTTGCCAGTAAAATTACAAAGTAAAATTTCATCAACATTAACCAGTGGTGCAGAAGCATTAACATTTAATGATTACAATGCCGCTTTATTTCACTTTAATAAGGCCTATGAATTACACCCCAGAAACCCTGATGCGCAACAAGGACTTGAAAAAGTAGTTGAACAAATTGTTGCCAGTATAGAGAAAATACCGTTAGGTGATTTAACGATAAATCAGCTCAACCAAGTAAATATCCTGCTAAAATATGATGCTCTAGCCGAAAACAAACAGTTGGTTAACATGAAAAGTCACTTAGAAAAGAGTTTGTCGCACTAAATTTGCAATTCTTTCACTAATTTCTGGCCAATCATCTTGCCAGCAACACAAGTGACCATAATTATCATAGCGCCACACTAAACCACCATGTTTTTGCACAAAAGCTAAGGTTACTTCATTGGGTACTACCCTATCTTGTTTACCGATTAAATGAATACCGGTAATATCTTTATTTAGCTCTACAATCTCAATAGGATTTGAAGAATCATATAAAGGTTGGAATCCTCTCACTCTTGTCCATAAATCTATATCAAGATTAGCGGCAATGGTCACTAATGCCACCACATTGGCTATTCGATTAGCGAGTAAGGTGGCAATGACGCCACCGCCACTATAACCAACCAAAACTAGTTTGGTTCGGGGCAATTTAGCCAGTGTTAATGTTAAGACTTCTGCCATACTAGTTAGTACTTGTTCAGAATAACGACCATTAGTCCAAAGATCAGGCCTGCATTGAGCTTGAACCAGCATGCCAAAATAACAGGGACGAGTAATGAAGATTGCGGGGTGATTTTGTTTAGTCATCAAAGTTAACGCCAAATGGTTTTGTCCTGTCGGATCTGAGGCTTTTTCTCGACCATTAGTCCAAGGCTTACCATCACCGCCAAAATAAACATAAAGTAAATTGTTTACGACTTTATCATTTCTAAACAAAACATGGTTAAAATATTTAGTTTTGATGATGCTTTTTGTTAAACCAAAGTCCGTTACTTGGCTTTCTAATTTATTTGTTTTTATTGAACAACCACCCAAAAACATTAGCAATAATAAAAAAATAAAGATGTTATTAACTTGCAATATATAGATCCTATACTATTTTTAATAACTTAGTTTGTAGTAAATAAATTTTAAAATAAAGTGTATCGTTCCCTTGTTTTTTAACGTTTAGTTTGCAGTAATTAAATACTTGTATAAAAAATTTCGATCCCATACTGCTATTTAATTTAGTTCATTCTAGCAAAATTATTGAATAAAAGAGCTTATAAATGGAATTCACTCTTAAAAACTCACGTTGTCCAAATATAACGGACAAACGTCTTAATAGTAAATTAATGTTACTTATTGTCACATTTTTTTTACTGCCTGCATGTGAGAACACTTCCAAACCGACCTTAGCAACGATCCCTCCAAAAAACCTAATGGTTGCTGATTTACAAATAGTAGACTGTTTATTACCAGGGCAAGTTAGAAGTCTAGGAAATAATACCTATTTAACACCCCGTCGGCCAATAATGACGACAGCTGTAGATTGTAAAATTAGAGGCGGTGAGTTTGTTGCTTACGATCGTGCTGACTATAAATCGGCACTTAACGTTTGGCTGGCCTCGGCAAAGCGAGGGAATTTGGAAGCACAAACCAATGTCGGCGAAATATTTGAAAAAGGCAGTGCAGGCAAAGCTAATTATCAAGCTGCAATCATTTGGTATCAAAAAGCAGCTGATGCCGGATATGCCAGGGCACAATTTAATTTAGCAACCTTATACGAACAAGGCCTTGGCGTAGAGAAAAACTCTTTACTTGCTTTAAATCTATATCGAAAATCTTGGGGATTACCAGAAAACGACTTAATTTATCAATCTGCCGCTTATAAAGAACAACAACAGATCAAAAACCAATTACAGCAAGAAATAGAGAGCAAAGCAGGACAAATAAAACTACTCGAGCGACAAATTCAACAATTAAAGCGTGACAATAGCAAAGATACTAACAATCAATATAAAAAAGATATTCAACAGCTTAGTGACTTAGTCAACAATCTTAAACGCGAGAAAAAAAATACAAAACGAAATTTTTTAAACTTACCTATTTTTAGAGAGCCTCAAGCAGCAAAATTAACCGAAAATGAAAGTGTTAATATAAAAGATAACAATAAGAATGGCCTAAACTTTGGTAAATATTATGCTCTCATTATTGGTAATCAAAATTATGCCCGTATTGGCAATTTAAATACCCCCCACAATGATGCTAAGCAATTGGCACAAATATTACAAAGTAAATACAACTTTTCCGTACAAACACTACTTGACGCTAACAATATACAGGTTATGCAGGCGATTAACGATCTTAACTCTATTTTAACAGACAAAGATAACCTACTTATTTTCTACGCCGGCCACGGCACACGCTTACAATCGGGTGATGTTGAAGATGGTTATTGGTTGCCTGTAAATGCCGATCCGCCACCGACGAATACTTACTGGGTTTCTAATGAATTTATCACTCGACATTTAGCTCGATTAAAAGCTAAGCGAGTATTAATTGTTGCTGATTCTTGTTATGCCGGTTTGTTGGCCAATCAAAAGAACAATTTGCTCATGGGTGTAAAAGCTAATTACACCAAGGAATACCTAAAATATAAACTGTCTAAAAAAGCTCGGTATGTTTTATCTTCCGGTGGTGATCATCCTGTACTTGATAATGGCAGTAATGGCCATTCAATTTTTGCCGCTGCTTTCCTAGAGCAGCTTAAAAATAATCAACGAATTATGGCTGGGCCTGATTTATATTTAAAAATATCTGAACAGGTAAGCAAAAAAGCAACCGCAATGGGAGTGATTCAAGTCCCACAACTAAGTGCTATCAAAGGGGCAAACCATGAAGCGGGTGACTTTTTCTTTATTCCAACCAATTTTTATAACAGTAAAAATTAACGATGAGTAATTAATCATGAAAATTATGCAAATAATAATGGCTAAAAAGTTTCCTAGTGATGTTTTAATCAAATCAATATTGGCATTTATACTGTGTTCGATACCTTATGCTAAAGCAGATTTAACCACGTTTACTGGTTTATATGCCAATGACTTGGAAGAAGCATCGGCTAGAGCCAACCAGGCTACCTATACCTCTCTGTTAGTACAAGGTTGTCTCGATAGGCAAACAGAAGAAAGTGACACTTGTTCGGGTACAGCATTCAACGTTTTTAGCAATGTTAGAGAGCTAGTTCATACTACCAATGAGCTTTCAGGTGAAGGACCGAGACAATTTAGCTTAGGAACCGATATTGAAGGATTAGGTTTTGCCTTACGTTGGACTGCTGGAGAAGAACTTGCCGGACAAGCCTCTATCACCAAAGACTTTGCCAATGGACAATTATCGGGTTTAGCTTCAAGGTTAACGGCGTTACGATTTGGCGCAACAGGTTTTAGCTTGACCGTTTATAATCAAGATTCTAATATCTTAGCATCAAATAAAAGCTCACCTGCTCTTGGTGGCGGTGCGAGTGCCGATAGCATTGAAGGTTTTAGTCGCTGGGGAGGATTTTTAAATGGCTCTTATGGTAGCGGAGATAGAGCGCCAACAGCACTTGAAGATGCTTTTGACTTCGAAGGATATCAAATAAATGGTGGTATTGATTATCGATTCGATGATCAAATCGTTGCAGGCGCTATATTAGCGATTACTGATCAGAAAATAGATTTTGACCCGAGTCAAAGCATCGTTGATGGTGGTATTAAATCAGATGGTTATAGTTTTATGCCCTTTGCCTTGTATCAAGCGGAACAGCTATTTTTAAGCATATCACTAGGTTATCAACGAATGGATTTAACCACAGATCGTGCAATTAGGTACCCATCTATTAACCCCGATGTTGAAAGTGTTAACACCCGTACTTTAGGGGCAACCAACTCTACCACCATTTCATTTTTCAGTAGTATTGGCTATAGCTTTAGCTATAACGCCCTTGCTATAGAACCTTATATTTCTTTTGATTATTTGGATATTTCAATTGATGGCTTTAAAGAAAGAGATGTTAATAATAGTAGTTTCGATCTTACCATTGCAGATCAAAACATAAAATCGAACGAAGTTGCTTTAGGTATTAATGTACTTTATACCTTCACCCCTGAATTTGGCGTAATCACCCCCTCAATAAATATCCAAATGCGAAATCAAATGGAAGATGGCAGCAGAAATATATCCAGTGCCTATTCTGGGAGCAACGTTGCAGAAAATTTTAATTTAGCCACCGAAAAACTAGACAATAAATATTTTGTTATTTCTTTCAGTCTCGCCAGTGTATTGTGGGGCGCCTCACAACAAACCATTGATGGAGATGCAAGTGGCGGCTTTCAGACATTTGTTAATTATAAATATATTGAAGGTTTAGATAATTTTTCACACGAAGTCATTTCGGCAGGTATGCGTTACGAATTTTAATAAATAAAGCTAATCACCATTAATAAATGAGATTGACCCTTGGGTTTAAGGAATCAAGATATGAAGACCGAGTACTCGCAATTCAATAGACCTCTAATAAAAGTAATTTTATTGTTAACTATTTCATTAGGCCTTTTTTCCTGTGGCAGTGATAATTCATCTAATAGCCATGCAGATTTGCCCCCTATAGCTAAAGCAGTTGTTATCGGTGCCCCATTAATTAATAATAAGTATATGGTACTGGCAGGGTCAGATATACTTATTTCAGCCAAAGACAGTGACGGTATTGACGATCCCATCCTTCAATTTAACTGGTCTGCCACTAGCAGTTCCGACGCTTCATTAACACTGAGTCAAATTGAAGCATCTTTAATTGAGCGTACAAATACCACCAAATTATTTAGAGCGCCTGCAGTTAAACAATCAACTCAAGTGACCTTTGAACTAACGGTTATTGATGGCGATGGTAGATCAGCAACAGACAGCATTGATATCACTATAAACCCCTTTGCCAAAACCAAGGCATTCTTAAACACTAATGCCATTAATAACACCAGCAGCAATCAATACGAATTAGTGGTTGCCTTAGCACTAGAACCTAACGAAGTAACGGCATCAACATTTGAAGTACTGATTGAAACCTTAGCCCAATGGAAACCAAGAAGTGCCGATGACAGCTGTCAATTTGGCAAAAATCACAACCAATGTCAACTTGTCATTAATGCACAAACCCTTAATGGGGAATGGCCACCGCAACTTGATTATGATGAAACAAATGATGAAAACGTTGCGACAGCTTACTTCAACCCCCACTTTCTAATCGATATTCCAGCAATAGATACGGATATTATCAATAAAAAATTCGAAGATAGCAATCGCCATAAACGTCTTGAATTACACCAAGTTAACAGTGCGTTTTTGACTCAACGATTTTCCTTTATTTCTGCCGATAATACTGCCCGACTCCTTATTTTAAATAATGCAAGGAATGATGATTCTGGCCTACTAAATCATACTAGCACTTCAGTCGATTCGACCACGGTTAAAGTTGATGATTTAAGAAACGAAAAAAATATAGAAAGTTACCGCTCTGCCACCGCTTATTATCAATTTATTGACCCAAGTTCAGAACTAGATACCCTAGAAAAATGGCGAAATCAAAAAGGTTTTAATGATATTTCCAGTAATGCCAGCAGTATTAATCACGCTATTTATACCAATAACTATGATTTGGGTTTTGGTCGAGATATGTTCATGCGCACAGATAACTGTGGCAACGTGTATTCATACGTAGATAACTATCCAACATTAGAAAATGCTATTCAAAAGCGTAATAATTTTGCCACTGTGGTAATGGAATATAGCGGTTTATTACCGGAGGATAATGGTAGCTGCGCTCAAGGAGATAAATTTGTTAAGTTTTACGCTTATGTGCCCGATAAAACTACAGGAGACATGGTACGTGCTACCAGCATGAATTTTGATGGACGAGGTGAAAAGTTTATGCCCGGCGTATGTACCTCTTGCCATGGCGGTACAACTAACAATGTTACTCAATATATAGCAGGGTTAGCATCACCTTCGGCTGATAACAGTGAGATAAATGCCCTTACCGATTCGCAAAAGTTAGCCATTGCCGACTTAAATAGCACGTTTATGCCCTTTGACTTAGATGCTTTTTTATATACCAATGCCAGTGATATTAATTTAGTCGACCCTGCCATTAATTATGACACTCTGACTAGTGAGCAAGTGACTCAATATGCCAGATCCTCACAACAAAATAGCCTACGAGGTTTAAATAAAGCCGTTTTACATAGCTATTTGCATAAACAAGAGAGCTTAGCTGAAGATGATGTCGCACGGGAAAGATGGCAGGCACCAATAGATTTAATTAATACTTGGTATAGCAGTAATATTGACAGTTCAGCTGATTTAGACCAGCTAGATCAGCAAATTTTTAATGGAGAAAACACCCTAATAAATTGGCAAAGTGAACAAGGAATTTACCATGAAGTTTTTGCTAAATATTGTCGAGCTTGTCATATTCAATCATCAAATGTGTCGATTAACTTTGCCGAAAGCGAAGAATTTATTGACGCGGCCAGTAGAATAACCACGCAAGTTTATAATGATTACAATATGCCAATGGCACGTTTAACATCAGACAGGTTTTGGTTAAATTTTAATGGTACAACTTCTGCGGCAGCGATACTGCAAACATTTTTAGAGGGTCATGAGCAAAGTATTGAAGCCTTCACAGGTTTGCCCACAGCAGCCTTCAATATTACAGATACCGTAAGCAATACCATTGTCAACACCATAGATGAAATTAACCATCTAATTGAATTTGACGCTAGCACCAGTCTGTTGGCAGATAACTACCTTTGGTCAATGACTAACGATTGTGCCAGTGATGAATTTTTAAACAACAATAGCAGTATACAAGCTAGCATGATAAACGATGCTTCACCGTGTAATTATGTAATTACACTCGATGTCAGTAATTTTTTCGGTCAAGACAGTTTAATCAAAACATTTATTGTTGACCGTAACCCCGAAGCGGTGGACATTACGGTACTAGTTAATAATAGAAACACTAATTTGCCTGCGAGTGAAAATGTCGGGGCAGAAAGTTATACCCCAGGCAATAGTGCTTTGACCATTGACATCAATGCTGAAATTGTTGAACGCGGTGACAATGTGGGTAATAACCTTGATATACCGATGCAATTGATCATTACCGATCCGACAGTTGATGATTTATTCGTAAACAACAATGACGATGGCACAGTAACTGTGTCCTTCCCGCCTTTATCAGGCATAGAAGGTGAATTTGACTATCAGGTCGCCGATTTTAATGGCAGTACCTCTGATGCCAACGATAAAGGCACAGTATCTTTCACCATTAAAGCGATAATTCCCACCTTATCACAAGCAAATATAACCATATCCAGCGTGCAGCTTAACTGGCAAGTACCAGCAGATTTTACTGCTGACAGTTATAACTTAATGCGTTCAGGCACTTGTGCCAGCTGCACCGAGACTTTTACCAATATCAATGGTAGTGCACTTAGTTATCAAGACAATGGACTTATTGCTGATACCAGTTATCAATATATTTTACAGGCGGTAATTGGTGATGACAGCAGTGAATCTACTGCCTTAGATGTCACGACTATTTCGGGTAAACCTTCTGGGCTGGTACTAAACCAAGCAATTGAGTCACTGACGTTAACATGGGACATGGCAAGTGATGCCAACCATACCGGCTTTGAAATATACCGTAGTGCTAATGATACCGGTGCTAACCTGGCATCGATCACCAGTTTGGCCAAAACTGCGCGCAGTTATACCGATCAGAATTTAACCGCTAACAGTCACTATAGTTATAAAGTCAGGGCTTTTTATGCCAGCAGCAATAATCAAGACTCAACGCTAGTAAGCAAGCCGACCTTAATGGCAAAACCGACTAACTTGACAATCAGTAATAAAAGCGAAACGTCTGCCTTACTCACTTGGCAAAACGACAATGGTACTAATGACCTTTGTTACCTTATTACCAACGGCTCAAGTCCTGTGGAAGAACAATGTGAAGATGATGTAACACTATTCCAATACCAGTTTAATAACTTAACCACAGGAACAACTTATCAAGTGACACTTCAAGCTAAGGGCATCGATGGTAATAAATCAGCTATCGCTAGCACCTCATATAACACCAACGCTGTAGTAACGCCTCCTACATCATTTATAAATGATGTTTATACCCCCTTTTCTAGCTTTTTAACTAACTGCTCTACTAGTTGTCATGATGGCACTAGTGCTCAAGCCAATGCCGCTTTTGATACTTCTAATATGAGTGCGCCTGCTTTATTAAGTGAATTAAAGTCCGGTGCTACTTATTCACGACTCCTTAACTGCGTCGAAAATGGATGTGACTCTGCTGCTACTGGAAGTATGTCTGCTAGTGGGGACGTAAATGATACACGACTAGTTGAATTTAAGAAATGGATTGGGACGATACCTTTAGTTGATTAACTTACTCTACTAAAAATAGGAAAGTATGTTACCAACAAACAGCGTAAATAACTCAACATACAATTGAGCTATTTACGAGTATAGGTAGAATAAACGTCCTTTTTGTAATATCTAAAATTATATTCACTTAGTCATTATTTGGTATATATTTACTACAAATAAAGCCTTTGGTTTTGGCTTACTTCTTTTATCAGTGAATTGGGAACTTCTTGTTCTAAGGCGAGCTTATCCCACTGTGATACTCCTTTGAATGGCATTGAAGTGGCATTGAAGTGGCATAGTTAATTTGGCCACCTACTTGGAGATGTTATTATGCATCTCATAATTGTTAGGTGAAACAAATGACAAAACCAAAAAAACCAAATTTCAGTCTAGAATTTAGATTAGAAAAGGCACAATTAGTTGTCGATAATGGATACACTCATCAAGCTGCCGCTAAAGCGATGGGCGTTGGTTACTCGACCAAAAGAAAATGGGTTAATACTAAGGCTATCTCAATCACTAACATCAAATCTCTTAGTTTGTTGTTTATTAAAGTATGATTTTACCTTATGATCCCTGAGTGTCACAAACAACTCCTTATCACTGGGTACACAATTAAAGTAATACAACGAAAAAAAACGCTACTAAAAGTTACATTAGAAAACAAGAAACTTGAATAACCTGAAAACTGGATAAGAGTTGAACTAATTGCCCACCTAGCGATCAGATCTTTCTACTAAAAACGATTTGAAAGCACAAAACGGTGGGCTGATGGATAAACTAATAGATATATTTTGCGATGTCGATGATTTTTGTAATCTATACTGATTTAAATTTACTTAAATGAATATTAATTGTAAGTAAAATATATTTATAACCCGTTAAATAATAACCTGTCTTCTCGTTAGGGTTGATTTGTCACTACATATAAAGCTTGTGTCATTATACTAACAAAAAAATATTGGCTCAAAATAATTTTCAGCGTCTAGTTAAAAATTGGGTGCTAATATTTGGGGCTATTGACCTTTCACATTGCCAGTAAAATCATTGCACACGCCAGTGCCAGCATACTCTCGAACTGTAACTTCAATTTATCGTACCTAGTAGCTATAACACGGATGTGCTTTAGTCTTATGCCTAAAAGAAGTAAAAGTATTTCTTAGTGGTCAAAAACAAGTGTAAATAATGTACTTTTTATTGCAAAAACAGCCAGAAATACATCTCATATACACTACTATTCATCAAAGATAGACTCACTAATTGGTAAATCCATTGAATTACGAATAAACTAAACAATATCACCTAAAAGTTTAATTGATGAAAGATTAGCGCCACTTTGACTTTATAGCTCTACTAGCAAGTTAAAAAGTGACCGTCCTCAAGGATATTGTAATGCCGCTTAACAGAGTTATTGTCTTACTTTTCACCTTATCAATATTTAAAGCACATTCTGTAGAAATCTATAAAGTAGGATTACTAGAAAGCTATCCTTGGGCTTACCGAACAGAATCAAATTTAATTGAAGGAATATACCCTGAGCTATTTCGTGTGCTTGAGAAAAAGCATAATTCAAATATTAAATTTGACATTCAATTGAAGCCATTGGCTAGAGTCATCCATGAGATTGAAAAGTCACGGATTGATATTACATTTATATCACATCATGCAAACATAAAAATTAAGATGGCCAATCAATTGCCTATTTACAAAACGCCGTTTGTATTATTCACACGACTTAATTCGGATATTAAAACGATAGCGGATATTAAAAACAAACATGTCTCAATGCTTATTGGTGGTTCGGGATGCCCTTGCTTAAGTAAAGATATTCCTTACAAAAGAGTAGAGATATCTAAACATTTACAAGGTTTGAAAATGCTGTTAAAAAACCGTATTGACGTTGTATCTGGCCCCTATATAAGATTAAATGAGCGTATTAAAAAGTTAGATATTCAAGCACAATTAGCAAAGCCGATAGTTTATGAGTGGAGCACTGTGTCATTATGGTCATCTAATGAGTTAGCGCTAAATAACAAAAAACTTAGATTACTCACCAATGAAATCAATAAAGCACTTAAGACGGGTTTATTTCAAAGGTTACTTAGTGCTTACTTTAGCCCGAGGGAGTTAGAGTACATAGTAACCTCTGAGTACTCTTCAAAAAATTAGTTTATTCACTTATATCGCTGTCCATACTGCTGAAACTATTTCTGTATTACCGCTAAGTATTCTAGCTTTAAAACATGCACCCGCTACTATCAAACCAACTCCCTTAGGGGTACCAGTCATAATAATATCGCCATCGTTTAAATCTATAAAAGTCTTTAGTTCAGCCAGAATATCTGCCGGTTTATACATCATTAATTTGACGCCACCTGCTTGAATAATTTCATCATTGATTGACAATTCAAGTGATAATAGCTCGTTAATGTCAGTCGGATTAATTGAAATAAAATCACTAAAAACGGCTGCGCCATTAAATGCTTTAGCTCGTTCCCAAGGCAAACCTTTTACCTTAAGTTTACTTTGCAAGTCGCGTTTGGTGAGATCTAAACCAAAGCCTACCGCACAAAGTTGGCCGCTTTTAATGACGAAACACAGCTCGCCCTCATAGTGAAGTTGCTCTTGATGATACGAAAGCAGCTCAGCTGAAATGGCAGAATTAGGTTTATTAAATACCACCATTTCATCAGGTACCTCATTACTAAGCTCAGCTATGTGTTCGACATAATTACGGCCAATACAAATAATTTTAGAGGGCGTAATAGTGGTTTTATCGACAATAATTGATTTCATAGCTCACTCCAATTTATACCAAATATACCAAACGGATTAATATGGTTTATAGACCAAAAAATGACGTTGCATTTTTTCCTAGAATTTTTCGTTTACTGCTATCAGAAAGTTGCTTATGCCCACGCACTAAGGTACCAACTCGTTGTTCACCTAATGGAAAGGGTGAATCAGAGCCTAGCATCACCCTATCATCTCCCATAATATTAGTTAATAGCTGTAATGATTCATCACTAAAGACCGCTGAATCAACATGAAAACGATCAATGTAAGATGAGGGTAAATTAGGGCAGTCTTCACGAATAATATCTCGGTGCCTCCACGCATTATCGACTCGTCCAATTTGAAAGGCAAAGTTACCGCCACCATGAGCAAAACAGAGCTTTAAATCTTTAGAGATACGTTCAAACGCACCCGACAATATTAATGACATTATTGAAAGCTGAGTCTCGGCAGGCATAGCAACTAACCATTGCAACATATATTTTGGCATACGCTCACCACCAAGCATATCCCAAGGATGTACTAACACAGAGATATTTTCACTAGCGCAATGCTGTAAAAAGGTCACTATGCCTTCATCATCCATATTTTTGTTACCAACATGGTTTCCAATTTGTACACCAACATGACCATTTTTGGCCGCGCGTGAAACCTCTAGACACGAGGCATCAATATCTTGCAATGGCACTTGTGCTAACGCTTTTAAACGATTGTTATCATGAGCACACATTTCCAGCGCTAAATCATTAAAAATTTGCGCGCACTCATGTGCTTGTTTTGCTGGTCTTTCGTAGGCAAAAAGTACTGGTGTTGCGCACATGACTTGTATATCAATACCATCTCTGTCCATTTCATTAAGTCGGACAGCCGGATCCCAACAGGCTTCATACACTGGACGAAACTCTTTGTCACCCAGCATAATCATTGCCTTTCCTTGTTCGGTATGTTTCAACGACGGCCAGTTTCCTGTACCAAAACGTTTCTCTAAATCAGGCCATTGCTTAGGCAAGAAATGGGTGTGCATATCTACTACTTTCATTTTCTTACTTCCTTAATCTTCTAAGCTGGATGAACTGCATTACAACTTGGACATGTACGTAATGATTCATTATTTCCAAATGCTTTAAACACGGGCTGTAAGTCTTTAGAGATATCATTCAATATCATTTCGGCACGGTGTACTAAATGATCACATTCCTGGCAATACCACTCAAATGCATCTTTCGCGCCATCAGGGCGTTTAGGCTCAATTACCAAACAAATACTACCTTCTTCAGGACGCTGCGGAGAGTGGCGCACAAAGGCTGGTAACAAAAAGATATCACCTTCTTTCATGTGAACTTCTTCAGGTCCATTTTTGGTCATAATTCGAAGAAAAGCGTTGCCTTTCATTTGATAGAAAAACTCTTCAACGGGATCAACATGATAGTCGTAACGTTCATTAGGGCCACCAACAACGGTAACCATAAGATCAGCATTTTCCCAAATAAGTTTATTATTCACTGGTGGTTTCAATAAGTGTTCGTGATCTTTAATCCACTGCTGAAAATTAAATGTCGATAATGCAGATACATTATTAATTAACTCTGTCATATTATTCCCCTAAAATTTTATTCATCTACTTAAAGTGGCTTATAAGCAATAGCTTTTATTTCTATTAACAGGTGAGGATGAGGCAATTGATGCACCGCAACTGTTGTACGACTTGGGCCAGATGCATCAAAAAACTCACTGTAGACTTTGTTGTATCCGCCAAAATCATTCATGTTGACTAAATAACTACTAAGCTCAACTAGATTTGAAAGGTCGGCACCCGCCGCTTTTAAAATATCGCCAATGTTATTGATAACAGCGCGTGTTTGCTTTTCAATAGAAAGATTAGTGACACCCATTTCATCTACCTCAACGCCATCAAAGCTGTTGTCAGGCAAACGTGAGCTAGTACCTGATACATAGATAAAGTCACCAGCACGCTTATAGTGTGGAAACGTACCTCTCGGCTTAGCTTTGCCCTCAATCACTTCTGAGTTAGTTACTTTTTCATTTTTAGTTTTCATATTTATACCTTTTTCAAATGGCATTTAGCTTGAAAGAACACATGTTATTTAACTGTAAATTCGGCCACACCTAACTTCTCACAGTTAAGACGCACATGTACGCCAGGCTTTAGTGCATATGCTGCTGTTGAAGCGCCAGCTAATACAATAGAGCCTGCAGGTAAGACTTTTCCAGCCTCGCCAGCAACACGCGCTGCTGCGGCAAGTGAGCGCCAAGGATTACCTAAAACACCCGCACTTGAGCCTATTTCTACGGCTTCACCATCAAATTCCATCACCATGCCTAAATTCGAAATATCGGTTTCTACACTTTGCCATGCACCAATAGTAAAACCTGATGAAGAGCAATTATCAGCAACCACATCTTCAAGTGAAAATTTGAAGTTGGCGTAGCGTGAATCAATAATCTCCAATGCGGGAGCTACACCTTCTACACTAGCTATGACTTCTGCCAATGTGACATTACCTGATAACGGTTTTTTCAGTAAAAAGGCTATTTCTGGTTCAACTCTTGGATGAACATATTTTTCCCATTGCGTTTCACCGCCTTCTTCGATAAACATAGTATCGGTCAGCGGGCCCCAAATCATGTCATCAACGCCCATTTGGATCATTTTGGCGCGACTAGTAAAACCCATTTTTATACCAACTTGCTTTTCTCCACGAGCCAAACGATTAGCAACGGATTTTGCTTGTACTTGGTATGCTTGCGCTAACGTTAATTGGTAACCTTGCGCTGACAATTGCGAAATAGCTTCTGCATTTACTGCTGCATCATCAACTAACTGTGCAATTTCTTTAATATTAATG
>MAAC01017526.1_pt1 | contig 38713 bp, 32 predicted proteins | sample 1115981 | NCBI WGS metagenome assembly MAAC01 (sample SAMN04961126, study PRJNA320927) | seawater metagenome | isolation source: sample BD02T64 sea water enriched with oil for 64 days | place: USA:Gulf of Mexico | collected 2013-07-27 | reverse complement strand
TGAAAATAATTAGCACATTTTATATACGATTCTATGTTTTTTTTAATTCTGATTTATATTATTATTCCATGTGATGATACTGCACAAAATGACGGTATGCATTTGATCTATAATGAAGATCATAGCAATATCCAAAGGAAATATGTTGATTCTGAAGGGCGAATTAATTTTTATATTAATAAGGAACATTTTATTTCTTTGAAAAAGGAAGAAAATTTATGTGATTCTGAAATGAATAAAATTGTTGCTGTTGATATCAATGCGTTTATTAATATTGCTGTTAAGAAAAGGCAAAAAAAAATTGAGGAAGATGAAAAGAAAGGAAACACTATAAGTATTGTACCTAATGATCGTGTTTTTGATTGTATTTTTATTTATAAAAAAAAGAATAACACTTGGATGAAATATCCTGTTCAGTGGGTTGATGAAATTATAAATTAGAAAACATAAAAGGCAAGACACTATACTAATACCAACGCTTCTTTTTCTTTTTTGAAGCTTCCGATTTTCGTCCTTTACGATGTTTGCTGCCTTTCTTTTTATGAACTTCAGGTTTCGCCTTAGGATCTAATGGGTACGGATGATCTTCTTCAACAGTGATTGTTGTATGTATTAATTTTTGAATGCCTAAAACATAGGCCTTTTCATCTGCCGAGCAAAAGGAGTAGGCTGTTCCAGTATTACCAGCTCTACCTGTTCTACCGATGCGATGTATATAAGTTTCAGGAACATTAGGAAGATCAAAATTTATGACCGCATCCAGATTTTCAATATCAATACCTCGTGCTGCAACATCAGTAGCAACTAAGATATTAATATCTTTATTTTTAAGTTTGTTAAGCGCTGTTTGTCTTGCACTTTGTGTTTTATCACCATGAATACTATCAGCCCTATAATTATTTTGTAGAAGCGTTTTTTCCAACTTGTCAACACCATATTTAGTACGTCTGAAAATGATAATGTTCCCTTTAATCGTATTTCGTAATAAGTGTAAACACAGCTCTATTTTCTTAGGTTTAGGCGTAAAGTATAAACGTTGTTCTATATTTTTAGTTACTGGGGTCTTAGATGAAACCTTAACTCTAACAGGGAATTTTAAAATAGTAGTGGCTAATTGTTCAACTTTATAAGGCATCGTAGCCGAAAACAACAATAATTGTTTTGACTTCGGACAGAGACGTTCAATTTTTTTTACATCATCAATAAAGCCCATATCCAACATCAAATCGGCCTCATCCAAAACCAAGATTTCAATAAAATCTAGATTTACAATATCCTGCTTGTGCAAGTCGAGTAATCGTCCTGGAGTAGCAACTAAAATATCAACTCCTTTTTTTAAAATATCAATTTGTGGTTCAATTGAGGTGCCCCCAAATACAACAGTACTTTTTAAATTGGTGAATTTGCTATATGCTTTAAAGCTGTCATTAATTTGACTAGCCAACTCTCTTGTTGGACTTACAATTAAAGCTTTTATTTGCTTTCCTTTTTTTGGAGCTTCTTTCTTGCTAATTAACTTTTGGATAATTGGCAAAGCGAAAGCGGCAGTTTTTCCAGTTCCTGTTTCAGCAGAAGCGATTAAGTCTTTATTTGCTAAAACTATTGGAATAGCCTTTTCTTGAATAGGAGTAGGACTACCATATTTCTTTTCGGTAAGTGCCTTTACAATTGAATTGTGTAATTGAAGCGCTTTAAATGGCATACATTGAGTGATTTTAGATTATGAATCTAAAATATGTTTAACGCGACCAACTTCACCAGATACTAATTGAACTTTAATACCGTGAGGATGGTTTGGCGATTTCGTTAGAATTCGTTTTACAATACCTAGTGTTAAAATGCCCGTACGCTGATGATGCTTTTGGACAATTTCAACATTTATACCAGTTTGGATGTTTTTTCTGTAGTCACCATCCAATGCAGCATCTTTCATCACTTAAAATATATGTAATGTGTTAACTTTGAGGCTATTTGTTAACGCTTTTTCCGTTTTTATATTCGCCTAATACGATAACATCTTTTGCTTTTTCGTATTCTTTTATTGCGAATTCCATTTGTTTTTGATTATCTCTTCTAATCTTTATTCCAGTTCTAGATCCTCTATTTCTTATCTCAATATAAAATCCATCTTTTAAATCTAGTGGCTTTGTTGCTGGTCTTCCCATAGTTATAATTCAATATAGTGTTTAAATTCTCACTTTAGTATAAAAAAATATCGGACAATATATCCAATATAAAAATCAATTGGACAAAGGTACAATAACTTTAGCTTATATAGAAAACAATATAATAGATTATCGTTATTGTTTCATAGTGTTTTTGATTTTAATAGTAGCTTTACAGTGGTATTTCACAATTAATCTTTCATTGTAAATCCTACTTTAATGGTAACTTGCCATCTACCAATATCACCATCAATAATTGATCCCCGTGTTTCTACAACTTCAAACCATCTTAAATTGTGAATGGATCCAGAGGCCTTGGCTAAGGCATTTAGTATGGCATCATCGCTTGATTCTTCAGATGTGCCAATGATTTCAATTTTCTTGTATACATGATCATCCATAAGGCGTAACTTTTAGATTAAAAAACGACTTTAAGTTACGAAATTTATAGGATAATCTTTGTCTATTCAGGATATATATTAGCCATTTGAACCGAGTAATTCAATGGCCGCTTCTGCACAGCGTTCGCCATCCATAGCAGCAGATACAATCCCCCCTGCGTAACCACCACCTTCTCCACAAGGAAATAGACCTTTCACTTCCGGATGCTCTAAATTAGCCTTTCTCGGAATGTTCACCGGTGATGATGTTCGGGATTCCACACCAACAACATTGGCCTCGGCAGTGAAATAACCATTCATTTTCTCTCCAAAGGCCGCAAACCCTTTTCGCAGTCGGCCACCAATTATTTTGGGCAATAAGGAATGTAATGGCGCCGATTTCAATCCGGGCTGATAGGAGGTCTCATTTAATGTGTTTGATAATTTTCCCTCTACAAAATCGGTTAATCGTTGGGCAGGAGCAACCTGACTTCTTCCACCCGAAGTAAATGCTAAGCGTTCCAAATCTTTTTGATATTCCAATCCTTTTAATACGCCAAAATGTTCGTATTTAGGAATGTCTTTATCCACATTTATTTCTACAACAATCCCAGAATTTGCATAGGGATTATTACGTTTGGAGGGCGACATGCCATTAACTACAACCTCCCCATTGGCTGTTGCAGCCGGAACAATGAATCCGCCAGGACACATACAAAAGGAATAGACACCTCTATCATTAACTTGGTGAACCAGGCTATAGGATGCAGCAGGTAATAATTCATCGCGTTCTGCTTTGCAATGATACTGAATAGAATCTATAATGTGTTGTGGGTGTTCAACACGAACCCCCATAGCAAATGACTTTGCTTCTAGAGCAATATTCTTTTTATTTAATAAATAGTAAATATCTCGAGCCGAATGTCCGGTTGCCAGAATAACGGCTTCAACCGTCATCTCAGTATCGTTTTTAAGCTGAATGGCTTTGATCTGATTATTTTTAATAACAAAATCCGTTACCCGACTTTCAAAATGTACTTCACCACCACAATTTAGAATGGTCTCGCGAATATTCTGAACAACTTTTGGAAGTTTATTGGTACCAATATGAGGATGAGCATCAATCAATATTTGCTCTGTAGCCCCATGAAATACAAGATTTTCAAAGATGCGTCTTACATCACCTCGTTTCAAACTACGGGTATAGAGTTTTCCGTCAGAATATGTTCCAGCACCACCTTCACCAAAACAGTAATTAGAATCTTCATTAACATCGTGAAATTGATTTATGGCACGTAAATCACGGCGTCTCTCTTTAACATTTTTACCCCGTTCTAGAACAATTGGTTTATAGCCTAATTCTATACAACGTAATGCGGCATACATTCCTGCAGGACCAAAACCAATGATATGTATTGCCTTTGCTGTTGAAACATCTTTATAGTCAAATAAATATTTTGAGGATTCAGGGGGGAACTCGTTGATATAAACAGCCACTTTATAATTGAAAACTATCACCGATTTTCTTGCATCTATAGATTTTCTCAATATTTTGACTGCTGAAATTTCTCCGGTTTTTATATTTAAATGCTGCGCAGCCTTTAGTTTTAGAATGCCCTCTTTCTTTTCCTGTTTGAGCGGAACTCTAATCTGAATTTCTTTAACCATAAATGCAAAATTACTTAAATAAAATTAGCTTATAAAAAGATTTAAAAAATCAATCTTTAATTTGGGTTATCATTGAATATATGTTTGTATTTTTGTGAACGATTTAATAAAATTCAACTACAAAAAAAATCATATGAATTCATACGATGTAGCCGTTATTGGTTCTGGACCTGGAGGTTATGTAGCAGCAATCCGTTGTGCACAACTGGGAATGAAAACTGCAATTATTGAAAAATATTCTACCCTTGGAGGCACCTGTTTAAATGTTGGCTGTATTCCGAGTAAAGCGCTTTTAGATTCTTCACACCATTATGAGGATGCCGTTAAGCATTTTGAAGAGCATGGTATTGAAATCCCTGGAGATATTAAAGTGAATCTTGAAAAAATGATTGCCCGTAAGCAGGCTGTCGTTGACCAAACTACTGGCGGGATCGAATTTTTAATGAAAAAGAATAAGATTGATGTATATGTAGGCATGGGAAGTTTTAAAGATGCAAGCCATATTACTATTACCAAAGCCGATGGTACTTCAGAAGAAATTGAAGCTAAAAATACAATTATAGCAACAGGAAGCAAGCCTTCTAATTTGCCATTTATTAATCTAGATAAGGACCGTGTAATTACCTCTACTGAAGCTTTAAAACTTAAAGAAATCCCTAAGCATTTAATTGTTATTGGTGGTGGTGTAATTGGATTGGAACTCGGACAAGTTTACAAGCGTCTTGGCGCTGAGGTGACCGTTGTAGAATATTTAGATAGAATCATTCCAACGATGGATGCTGGTTTATCTAAAGAGCTTAATAAAGTATTGAAAAAACAAAAATTCAAGATAAATGCCTCACATAAAGTGAAATCTGTGGAGCGTGTTGGCGATGAGGTTGTTGTTAAAGCCGATAATAAAAAAGGTGTTGAAGTAGAATTTAGAGGAGATTATTGTTTAGTTTCTGTTGGACGTCGTCCATATACTGATGGCTTAAATGCTGAAGCAGCAGGAGTAAAATTAAATGATAGAGGACAAGTAGAGGTTAATGATCATCTACAAACCAGTGCTTCTAATATTTATGCGATTGGTGATGTGATTAAAGGCGCAATGTTAGCACATAAAGCTGAAGAAGAAGGGGTTTTTGTTGCCGAATCTTTGGCGGGTCAAAAACCACATATCGATTATAATTTAATTCCTGGTGTGGTATACACATGGCCAGAAGTTGCAACTGTTGGTAAAACAGAAGAACAACTTAAAGAAGCCGGAATAGACTATAAAACTGGGCAATTCCCGATGCGTGCATTAGGAAGAAGTAGAGCGAGTATGGATTTAGACGGATTTGTAAAAATTCTAGCCGATGCTTCAACTGATGAGATTCTTGGTGTGCATATGGTAGGTGCTCGTGCAGCCGATATGATAGCAGAAGCAGTTGTAGCGATGGAATACAGAGCTTCAGCCGAAGATATTTCAAGAATGTCTCATGCACATCCAACATTTACTGAAGCGATTAAAGAAGCCGCATTAGCAGCAACAGATAATCGACCACTTCATATCTAACATAGTATACTATTGTATATATAAACCCCTTAATGCACCTGTATTAAGGGTTTTTTATGAATCGACTTGAAAGTTTACTGGCTTAATCTGAAAAAGTGATTTAACAGAATAATACACCACGTTTACAGATTAAAGTTTCATTAATGAGACTCCAGTTTCATATTTGCATTCTAAATAATAAATAGAAAGCACAAATGAAAAAATTAGTAGCACTTGTCATCTTCATAGCGATATCAAGTTCAAACGCTCAGGCTCAGAAAATACAATTAAAAGGGGTCGTTGTTGACGCTCTAACTCAAGAGGAAATTGCTTTTGCAACCATTGCAGTCTATGATAATTTGGAAATTGTCGATGGAAATTCTGCTGATGAAAATGGCCGATTTAATTTAGTAACACATAAAAAGTTAAGCCATATTGAAGTCAGTTTTATTGGCTATAAGCGCAAACAATTACGAATTTCAGATTTCGAAAACACGAATGAATTGCGCATTGAATTGGACATTGATGATCGCAATTTAGAGACCATAATAATTGAGGGGAAACCCAGTACTACCCAATTAAAAATCGATAGAAAGATTATAAACTTAGGAAGTGATATACAAAATTCAGGAGTCAATGCACTGGAAGCTTTTGGTCAAATTCCAGAAATTGATACAGATGTTGCTGCAGGTACTATATCGTTGAGGGGAAGCGATAATGTCAGGGTTTTAATAAATGGAAAACCCTCATCATTAAGCGCTGTAGAAGTACTTCGGCAATTACCTGCTTCAAATATTAGTAAAGTAGAGTTAATCACTTCTCCTTCAGCTAAATATCAGGCAGATGGTATTTCTGGGATTATAAATATTATATTGAAAAAGAATAGTAATTTAGGACTAAACCTGGCTATAAATAGTAGCGTTGGTACAAAAAGACATGGTTACGGCTTCTCAGGGAATTATAATTTAAAGTCTGTAAATTTCCGCCTAAATGCATCTAAGGCAAATAGTAAAATGATTGATAATCAATCGATCGCTAGAGTGTTTGCTAACGGGAATACCGAAGATATTATAACCCCTTATAAGTTTGATGGTACGGTTTATAATATTTCTTCTGGAATTGATATTTACATTAAAGACAAGCATGAACTGTCAATTGAAATAGATTATATAGAAGACACTCATGATTATTTTAATAAGTCTAGCTATACAAATGTTACAGATGCTGATGATTTTCAAGCATTGAGAGCCATGGATCATTTTCATTACAATACCATAATAAATACCAATTATAGATTAAAATTTAATGAAGATAACCATTTCCTAGAGTTCGATTATAATTTGAATATTAGTAATAATGACTATCCTTTATCTGATTTTAATGATGATGTTTTATTGAGCAAACAGTTTTTAACTGAAGACTTTGTACTTCAAGCTTTGGCAATAGATTATACTTTACCAGTTAGCGATAAACTCGTTCTTGAAACAGGACTTTCACGGAATTCGCAGGCTTTGGAGAGTCAGCGCTTATTTTCTGCTGCAAATGAGGTCGAAACCAAGGATGTATTTAATTATGACGAGCAATTGATAGGCGCATATGGGCTTGCAAAATTTTCATTAGGCGCATTAAATTTACAAGCGGGCTTGAGGTATGAATATTTTAAATCGACATCAAAAAGTGATACTGATGGTTTTGATACCAAGCAAAAGTTTTCGAATTTATTTCCATCAGTACATCTTTCCTATAGCATTAACGAAAATAACACATTAAATTTGGGCTATAGTAAACGTGTTTCCAGACCTAATTTTCATCATATTAATGCATTTCAAGTTGTAAATCCCCTCTTTATTTGGGAGTATAACCCCAATATAACTCCGGAGTTTAGTGATAATATAGAATTGAGTTATCAGAAAAATATGAATGGTTTAAATTTGGGGTTAAGCACTTTCTACAGATACCGAAAAGATGTTGTTTTATGGACAGAATCTGTTCTTGATGATAAGCAGTTATTTAGGTATGAAAACGCAGGAACCAATAACTCCTATGGTCTTGAAGCTACGGCAAAATATAAAGTAACATCGTTTTGGGATTCGAGACTTACTGCAAATTATTATTTCACTAAAATAGCACAGCACAATGTGGTTACTTGGGATGAAACTTATAATTCGACAATTCAAGTTAAAAATACATTTCAAATTAATAAAAAGATTACTGCGGATGTGAGTTATCTTTATTTACCAAAACGACAGAGTGCGTTTAATTTTGTAAAACCGAGAAAAAGACTGGATTTATCTGTTCGTGGAAAATTCATTTCTAATAAATTATTAGTTAATTTACGCCTTGTAGATGTTTTTAATTCATATAAGTTTAAAAGATTCAGTAAAACAGAACGTTTAAATCAAACGACCAATTGGGATTTTCAATCGCAAACGTCAAATGTTTTATTGAGTTTGAATTATAAAATATTTGAAAATAAGGGTAAAACTAGACAGCGAAAAGAACGAAATTATAGTGAGGCACCAATAGATTAATATCCTATTCATGACAAAAGAGGGCACAAAAGAAATGAACGTTTTAAGGTTTATGCAAAAGAGAGAAGGTGTGATGCATGCTATGTTTTGGATCATCTATTTGTTTTTTCCATTTTTAAAAGCAATAGGTAAAGGGGCATTTCCTTCTTTTTACAGCGAATTGAATGACCTGTTTTTTGGACTGATAATATTTTATGTTTCTTACCTCTTATTTTTTCCTTCAAGAAAAAAAATTCGTAATGGGATATTGCTTTTTGCCCTATTTTGTATTGTTGGCTATTTGAATTTAAAAATGCATAACTGGATGTTTCAAGGGTCGCATGCAGAGGCATTTTGGTATTATTCTTTGAGTTATATTTCTACCTATTCAATTTTGGCATTATTCGCATACGTACTTTATTCATTGAAAGAAGCCTATAAAAAGCAAGTCGCTTTAGATACTGCCAATTTAAAAAAGCAAGTCGCAGAATTGGAAGGCTTAAAGGCCCAAATAAATCCGCACTTTTTATTCAATACTTTAAATACAATTTATTCCAGCGCCTTAAAAACCGATGCTAAAACGGCAGAATTAATTTTAAAGTTATCTGATAATTTTAGATATATGTTACATGAAGGACAGCACAAATATGTACCATTACTAAAGGAAATTGCACATTTAAAAGGATATATTAATTTACAGGAGGAGCGTCTTAGAGATAAAGTGATTGTGAATTTTACTGTGGAAATTGATGATGAAGAACAGGAAATTGCGCCATTATTATTAATTTCCTTTGTTGAAAACGCATTTAAATATATAAGTTTGTTAAAAGGAAAGAATCACAGTCTGAACATTAAAATTAGTTTAATAGATCAATCCTTTAAATTTTATTGTGAAAATCCATTTGAGGAAAATAATAAGCAGCATACAGATGTACAATGGCAGGAAAGCGGCATAGGGATCACCAATACTAAAAAACGACTGGCCTATTTATATGCTGACAAACATGTATTGAACATTGAAAACGAAAATTCATTTTTTAAAGTAAACCTTCACATACAATTATGATCCATTGTTTGATTTTAGAGGATGAAAAGCCGGCACAGGAAGTTTTACAAGACTATATTGATAAGACCCCATTTATTGATTGTATTGGCATTTATGAAAGCGGGTTGGATATTCCACAAGAAAAATTACAACTAGCAGATATCCTATTTTTAGATATTCAATTACCAGAGTTAAACGGGCTGTCTTTTTTAAAAACTATTGATTCCCCTCCAATAGTGATTGTAACCACTGCTTATTCCAATTATGCCGTTGATGCATTTGATGAAAATGTATTGGATTACATGGTGAAACCATTCTCGTATGAGCGTTTTTTTAAGGCCATTACTCGTGCTAGAAACAGCATTCAATTTGAACATAAGGAGGCCGACAAACAACTGTTCTTATATGCCGATAAGACTATTTATAAAATTTCAGCGCAAGATATTTTGTTTTTGAAAGCTGAGGTAGATTATGTAAATGTTGTCACTAAGTCACAATCAATTTTAATATTGGATAGTCTGCGTCATTGGGAAGAAAAATTATCAACATTTAACTTTGTAAGGGTACACCGTTCTTATATTGTCAATATGGATAAAATTGAAAAATTATCAGGCAATCAAGTCTATATTTCAGAAATGACAATTCCGATAGGGAAAGTATACAAAACAGATTTGTACAACCGCATCGGTTATAAAAAATAGACTATCGAAAAAGGCATGATCAAAGAACGTAGAGCTTTACTTTTCTAACAAGCTATTTTTCTATTCTATTTCAAAATCTGCAGTCGCCCAACTCGTTTCAATAAGTTGTTCCATTATCAACACATTATCCGTGTCATTAAGCCCTTGATAAGCTTGTTTTAATCCATGATAAGCCCAACCGTTTTTAGGGAGGCGTTTCAGGTCTTCGTCATAGGTGGCAATGGCCTCGTTGAATAACTCAGCTTTAATTTGCATGGCTCCCAAATGATGGCGGATGGAAAAAAACCAATCCGGTGGTTCGTTATAATTTAAAGCGTCTTCAATGGCAACAGCTTCTTTAAGTAATTGAATACTGATTGCATAATCTGATTCTGAAGCCCATATTTCCGCTTCCAGAACTTTAGAAGCAATCAGGACAAGCTCGTATGTGGTGTTGATATCCCAAATGGTGATTTCTTTTAAACTTTCATCCTTCGCCAGTGTTAATAATTGAATCAATTCTTTTTTAGCACTTTCAACATCGCCCTTTCCTAAATGTGCCATCCCTTCAGCATAATTGCGAATAGCCTTGACATATTTTAAATCGTATGTCTCCATTTGCATGTTTAAGATTTCATCCCATTTATTAAACTTTACAGCTACATAATACGGAATGGTATAAAAATGCTGTAGCGTGCCCCATCCTGGTTGTTTCATGATTTCTGGATGCACATGTTCAGAGACCTTATTAGCACCAATCATAGCCCAATGACTATTCCCCTCTAAGGTTGCTGTGGCCGCCATGAAATGATAATTATGTGGATAGTAAGTTAGGGGATAGGCCCCTTGAGCATGGCATAAAGTGACATAGCTACTATCGGCTTCAACTGCTGCAATGTTTGCGAGAGTGCCTTTATGATATTCGCCGGAACGAATATAAATATGAGAAGGCATATGCAATAAATGCCCCGAACCAGATACCAGACCATCATCAAACTTTTTTGCAGATGCATTAGCACGTTCAGGAGTGCTCGACGCTTCAACCGCATGAATATAAAAATGATGTGCTCCAGGATGCTCAGGATTATTTTCTATAATTGATTCTAATAAACTCACAATTTCTGGTGTCCATGATTTTTCAGTACCATCCTTTGCATTCAAGTCCCACTTGTGGAGATTCATAATAGATTCGGCATATAAGGTACTTATCTCTGAATCGTCTGGGTACTTATCATATAATATTTTCATTCCCTTCGAGTATTCAATATCTAAGGCTAAGCGATCTTCTGGCGGATTTGCAGCATAGCGCCATGCCATAGTTTCTATAAGTGCTTTTTCTTTGTCTGTAGCATTAGTCGCTAATTTTTTCGCTGTTTGGATGGCTTCATAGGCCCGTTCATAATTATCGTCTTGCATCCCCGCATTATAATTAGGGCCAAGCACATAGGCATATCCCCAAAACGCCATAGCACAGTTAGGGTCTAACTTAGTCGCATAATAAAAGGAACGTGCTGCTTCGGCATGATTAAAACCATAAGCCAAAACCATCCCCTGGTTAAAATAACGTTGGACTAAAGTGTCTTTAGTACTGATCGGATAATTAATGGCATCCAACCCCTCTAATAACGGTGCGATATTATCTTTTTTATACCATTCGGTATCCGTGATTTGCGGAACACAAGCATATTTTGAAGCCGGTGGTGATTGTATGATTAACTCCTTTTGGTCATTGGTGTTCTTTTTACAGGAAACAGATAGGATGAGCACCCCTAGCAATAACAAAGTTCTATTCATTATGATAGTATTTTGATTTATAGTGGCTTAAATATACAAAAATGTATTTTTCAATCAGCAGGAAGTTTTACAGACAACCATGACTTCTAAAACGCCCATAGATTACACACGAAACCCAAGATTCAACGAAGTCAATCACGGTGTGTGGCTAATAAATAAAAAAACCACAGTATATCTCTATAATGTGGTTTATCTTTATACTAATGACCTTTTAAGTTAAATGAGATTAAAATAACTCATTCAATACTTTCGCTAATCTAATTCCAGCAATTTGTAATTGTTTACGTGCCGTATTAAAATGATCGTATGAATAACGATAGCGTAAATTTTCATCTGCCTTAACCGACTTGTAAACTTCATTAGAAAGGATGTGAGTTTCATTAACCCAGTCAATTACTGTTCCTTCCTGGATGGCTTTTACCTGTTTTTTGGATAGTACATCAGCATTTTCAGCCAATTCCAGATAACCCATATCAAAAGAATTGATCATTTCACTATCCCAAACACGATGTAAATTAGAATCTTTATAAAACCATTGTAATTTAACATCGTTGCCACCTTTATCTTCTTCCAGTCCAATATGCATTGGTTGATGCAAATCGCCAATAAAATGAACGAGTAGTTTTAAATAAAAGGCTTTATCGTCATCAGAGCTATTCTTGTCACTAATCACTTTCTTACAGTAATTAATACCGGTAACTAAATCGCCTTTAGGATGTTTTTTAGAGGCTTCATAGTTTGCATCTAATGGCATATTAATGAAATGCCAAGTATAAAACTCGCTATAACGTCTATCCGATTTTATCTCATCTCCAAATGTAGATACAAAGGCAAGTGATTTACTTTTGAGCAGCTTTTTAATTTTCCGTTTACTACTAGCTTTGAGATGGTTTTCGGCAATCTTACCAACAACACGATGTCCCGTAGCACCCCATCTTGGGGCTGAACTATTGAATGATGTGCATAGCATTAATAGTATTAACGAGTATATAAGTTTAGTCTTCATTATAAATTATTATTTTGGCTAAAGTATAAATAAAGCCAAACATTTTTAAATTAGTTTTATTTATTTCTATTTTTGAAATATGCAAAACATACCTGTTAATTTAAATTTTGTTGCGTTAATTATTATTCTAGGCATTTTTATAGGGTTTTTCATCTCATTTTTTATTATCAAAAAGTCAATAAAGAATAGTCCTTCAAATCTATTTATGGGCATTTTTATTTTGGTACTATCATTGGTGATGTTAGAAGGATGGTTGAATTACACTGGCTATATATTTAAAGTGTTGTGGGCGTCAAATTTCGCCGAACCATTTAATTTTATAATAGCACCGCTCATTTATTTATTTGTTATTTCTCAATTTAAGAACTATAAAAAAGGGAAGCAATGGCCACATTTTATTCCGTTTGTATTTTGGTTGGGTTATTGTATATTCTTTTATATACAATCTGATGTGTTTAAGTACAATTCCAATATTGATGTCATGCAATTGGATATTCCTTTTCTCATTGATGATCAACAAAGATCAGATGACCCATTACATATTAGAAATTATATAAATTTCATGACAGGAATTTCCTTTATAATCTATAATGTTTTTGTGGTACGCATACTCCTGTTTAAATCCAAGTCATTAGGACAAACTCTATGGAATACCAGTAATAAAACCTTAGTATCACTTCGTAATTCGCTGTATCATTTTTTAGTGATTATCATAATTTTTATAATTGTAAAACTCATGTTTAAAAATGATGTTGGTGATTATTTTATCTTTTTATACTTGTCATTTATGTTTTTTATGACGGCAGTTCAAATAATGAATAGATCGACTTATTATAATGAAGTTTCAACATTTTTGGAGGTCCCTGTTTTAAAATATAAAAAGTCGTCTTTATCAAATGAAGATAAAGCGATTATAATGGATGCTATTTTTAAACAAATGACTGTAGAAAATTATTATAAAAGTAGTACAGCGTCCTTATCTGGATTGGCAAAATCTATTAATGAAAGTTCACACCACGTATCTCAGGTTATTAATGAGAAGCTCAACCAGTCGTTCTTTGAGCTATTAGCAGGTTATAGAGTAGAAGCAGCAAAGGCTATTTTAAAAACAGAATTGGGTAAAAAGTTAACCATCGAAGATGTTGCTGAACAAGTTGGTTATAACTCAAAATCGGCATTTAATACTGCTTTTAAGAAAATTACATCACTGACACCTTCTGGATACAGAGATTCATAACTCATTGAAAATCAGATATAATTAGTGCTTCCTTATAAACTCGAACACCTTACTTATAGGCTGATTCGTTAAAACCATTGCCTTGGTTATAGATTTGTTTCATAATTAAATAGTAACTATTATGAATTCACAAATTAAATCAATTAACGAACGTAAACATTATATAGATTGGCTAAGGATTTTAGCTTTTGGCTTACTCTTTCTGTTTCATTCATGGCGACCATTTGATCATTTTCCTTGGCATATAAAAAATGAAGGACAAAATTTTATTTTTGACCTGCTCACTATGTTTACCCATGGATGGCGTATGTTTCTTATATTTTTAGTTTCTGGTGCTGGAACCTGGTTTGCGATGCGATCACGCAATAAAGCATTTGTAATGGATCGAGTCAAACGATTAATAATTCCTTTTCTATTTGGTATAATTTTAATTATTCCGCCTCAGCGATTTTACGAGTGGATCATGTTTCATGATTTTGCGGGGAGCTATTTTGATTTTCTACTTGCATATCCTTCACAACAGCTTGGCGCCAACATGGGGAGTAGTTTGTTGTTATGGTTTGGTCATTTAGGAACTCATATTTGGTACTTGCCGTTTTTATTTGTGATGACTGTAATTATACTGCCATTACTTCATAAAATACAAAAGGGTAAAATAAGCTTCACTTGGTTGAAACGTATGATGCAAAGCAATTATGGCGTATTCATTTTGGTACTACCAATGATTGTTGTGCGAATTATATTAAAACCGATTTATTCAGAATATACAGATTGGGCTGATTTTGTGATATATATCTTTCCTTTTCTTTATGGTTTTATTTTTATGAGCGACTCTGAATTCATTAAAATTATAAAGAAAAAAATGTATCTTTTTCTTATTGTGGGTGTTATATGCTCCATTTACTTTTTATATACAGGTTCACAAAACCCTCAAAATGTACAAGAATATTTGCACCCGAGCTTTTCTTTATATCATATTCAGATAAGTATTGTTTCAATGCTGATCGCTTATAGTTGGATTTTATTCTTTTTGGCCTTTTTTGCAAGAAAAATGAACTTTAGTCATTCAATTCTAATTCCGGCGAACATCAGTATTCTGCCGGTGTATATCCTGCATCAGACTCTTATTATAGTCATTGGGTTTTATGTTGTTGATACCAATTTGAATATGTTTTTAAAATTTCTAATAATTACGCTTACTGCGATTCCAGCAGCGATAATATTATACAAAGTAATACAGATCAATGGGGTCTTACGGTTTCTATTTGGTCTGAAAAAGAAGCCAAAAAAGGCTGTTATACAGGACAAACAAGTTGAAAGTGCAATGGCATTTGATAAATAACTTTTGCAATACATCAAAATCATATTATTATGGATTCACATAGTACATCAAAAAATGAACGTAAATATTTTATAGATTGGTTGAGAATAGGCCTTATTATAAGTGTATTCTTCTTTCATGTGGGGATGATCTTTAGACCAGAACAATGGCATGTAAATAGTACAGAATCATTCCCTTTTTTAGACCCAATTATGTGGTGGTTACACCTTTGGAGAATGCCACTTTTATTTTTGGTATCAGGAGTGGGAACATACTTCGCGATTGGTAAAAGAACAAGTTGGCAATATTTAAAAGAGCGATTTAAGAGATTATATATACCATTCACTTTTGGCTTCTTTACCTTAGTACCATTGATGGTGTATGTTGAACGCATTGATAATTATAGTTCTTTTTGGAATTATATTCCGCATATGTTTGATGGCGGTCCTTATCCTGTAGGAAACATATCATGGCATCACTTGTGGTTTATTCTTTACTTGTTTATCATATCCTTGTTGATTACTCCTTTTTTAAACTATACTAAGAGTGGGCATTATAATATGGTAAGAGGTAAACTAATTGTTTTAACAACAAAAAAAATGGGGTTGAATTGGATATTACCTATCATCATACTTTCACAAGTAATTTTAAGACAGTATTTCCCAAATAGCACACATGCTTTATATAATGATTGGGCATATTTCATGTATTATTTATTATTTTTTATAAGTGGTTTTATGCTGTTTACAAATGATAAAGTAATAACTAAACTTGCCAATGATAGAAGGCTATATTTATTTCAAACCATATTATTTACGGTAATTTTATTTTCCCTACCAACAATTTTTGGTCAAGCTTCAATCGTTCAAGATTATTCTCGTGGCATTACAGAAATGGTAATTTCGTTATCCTGTGGACTTACTGCCATAGGTTATTTTAAAGCCTATTTTAATAAGGATCATAAGTATAGAAAACACCTAAATCAAGCGATTTATCCTTTCTATTTATTACATCAACCAGCACTTATATTTATTGGCTATGTTGTATTGCAATGGGAAATATCTTATTTATCACAGGCAATTCTTATCACTTTATTTTCACTTGCATTTATAATTGTGAGTTATGTTATTATTTTGAAATTTAACTTTTTAAGAGTTGTGTTTGGTTTGAAAAAGAAAATCTCTAAAAAAGTTCTGTCACCAAAAAATACTTTAGTAAATTTAGAAAATGTTCAATTACAACCTGTTGTAATACAAAGTACTAACAAGATTAAACCAAATAAAAAATGAAACTATTTAAAGGAGTAAGGCAAAATGTTATTAAAGAAGGCAATATAAAAAGATACCTTATTTATGCAATTGGTGAAATCCTTTTAGTTATGATTGGTATTAGTTTGGCGTTTCAGGTAAGTAATTGGGATGATAATAGGATTAAAAAGGTTGCTGAAATTAGATATTATGAAAACATAAAAGAACAAATAATAGATGATAAGGAATTAATTGAAGGCCAAAGAGATTATAATAATCGCTATCTGCCTCAATTTGAATATGCCAATGAAATTATTGAAGCTAATGACCGAAGCAAAATGGATACACTCGGGGTGATAATTCGTAATCTCAGCTCATATTCAGATTTTGATAAGGAAGGCAATATATACGAAACCATGGTAAATGGCGGACAAGTAAAATTACTTCAAAATATTGAAATTATAAATGGGGCTAGAGAGCTGGAAGAAATATATAATTATATTAATAGAATGGAAAACATTCATTATGACGCCATAATGACGCATGCGGTAATTGCAATAAATCCTGTTATAGCATATACTAACAATCAGATCAAAAAGCCAGAGGATGTGTTTACTTATCAATTTCAAAATCTTATTATCATACTCTTGCAAATTATGGAGGAAAAGGACAGAACATATAATAAAGCCTTAAATGAAATTGAAAGGGTCACTATATTAATTAATGAGGAGCTATCAAAATATTAATCTAATAAATTAGCGGTCTATTAAAATAAAGGCTGCTTATAAATACGACCATGGGTGACAGAAATATAACCGATTAATGAAATATTTCATAAAATAGTAATGGAATTTACTTTGGCCTTGTAATCGCCAATAATCATGCTAGTGCACAGGAAAAGATTGAAACGGACCCTACTTTCATTGGCTTACGAATGTGGGCTTAATTCAAAAACATCTTTCAATCGTTATTTCAAAAAAACCTTAGGTCAAACACCTTCACAGTACTTTACTTCAATTAGCAAAAATTTGATTCAATTTAATCATTGAGATCTGTAGCCAAAGTTTGTCCTAGGATCTCAAAAGGATTAAATCAACGACTTTTATGGTATTTCAGCGGAGATTCTAAGGCTACTTAATTATAAGGACTAAGGAATTCTGGTATTCTTAATAGTTTTATACTAGAATATTAACCTATGTGAGTTTCTGAAATTAAATTTTGATTTTTCTGCGTTTCTATAAATTTAAATATTGATGTGACTTATAATTAAAACTAGTGTCAAAATTATGAGTGCCCTATCAACGAATTTAAAGTTGAACCTAAATGTTTCAGATTTATCAGATGAAAGTTTAGTAGAAGCGATTGTCTCATCAAAGGATACGCTGCTTTTTGAGATTTTGTATAATAGATATGCAAAAATAGTTTACAATGAATGCTATGGCTTTTCAAGAAATGGTGATGAAGCTGAAGATTTAACACAGGATGTGTTTTTGAAACTCTTTGTTAAGCTAGAATCGTTTAAATACAAATCGAAATTTTCGACTTGGCTATATGCGTTCACCTATAATTATTGTGTGAATTATGTCAATAGAAATAATTCGAAAAAGATTGAAAAAAAGTCAGTGGGGACTGCTAACATTGAAGATTCCTTTTATAATATTGAGGAGGAAGATAATAGTGTTTTTCAGTTAAAAGTGCTGAGGTTAAAAGCGGCTTTAGAGAAAATAGCTCCCGATGAAAAGAAGATTCTATTATTGAAATATCAAGATTTTCTGAGTATAAGAGAACTTGAATCTATTTTAGATATTGGTCATAGTGCTGTGAAAATGAGAATTAAAAGAGCGAAAGAAAAACTGATTAGAGTCTATGCCAATTAATATATTGAATAAAATAAACCCACTAAAAGACTTAGATAACCCTTTGAGGAATGTTCCCGATAAATTAAAGAATATGATAATGAAGGATGTAGCCACCACGAAAGTCATGATGGAAATTGCTAGTTTGTTTGGTATTAATGTAAATACAATAATTGACCGGACCGTTAAACAACGTAATCAATAATATGTATAATGTAGTAATTCAAGTAGGATTCATAGTTCGGGTTAGTAACTTTGGATAAGTTGTTTCTAGGGAATAACAAGTGATTCTTGAATTTACTATAGCCCTTTCCTAAACTTAGGGAAGGGTTCTTTAATGGTATTTTTCTAAAAGAAATAATACCTCCTTTTTATAACTTCTGCTTATTGGAAATGATTTGCCCGAAATTATGATATACTCATTTGTAAATGACGTCATACATTCTAAAGAGATTATATAGGATCTATGAATCCGGATGAATTGATCTTTAGGAAGTTTTGCTTCAATTGCACTTATTGTTTCGCGAGTTACAATGGTTTTTGTATTTAAATGGATTTTAATATAATCACTATAGCTTTCAATATATTTAATTTCTTTAAAGTTGATTTTAACCATTATACGATCCGATCGTACAAATATGAAATTGCTGTTTTCAATATGCTCGGTTATAATATTTTGTTGATTATTATAGAGGTCAAAATAAGCGTTTACTGCCTTTAATAGGCGTTCAAAGGAAATAGGCTTGAGTAAATAATCTACGGCTTGTAATTCAAAACCTTCAATTGCATAGTCGCGATAAGCTGTAGTAAATATTATTTTTATGTCTTTATTAATTGATTTGGCGAAAGATATCCCTGAAATATCAGGCATATTAATATCAAGAAATATGAGGTCTACTTTGTTGTTGTTTATACAATCAAAAGCTTCAATTGCATTTTTACAACTAGCAACAATATGTATACTGTTTATTTTTGAAACATGATCAGCGATGACTTCTCTGGCAATTGATTCATCATCTACAATAATGCACGATATGGCTTTTTTATTTTGCAAAACTCTCAGTGGTATTTAATTTTAAATTGACCTCATAGAAATTTTCAGAATTATCAATAGTCAATTCATAATTGTTGGCATATAAAAATTCCAATCTCTTTTTAATATTGTCCAAGCCAATGCCATTACCCTGTGATTCAGTTTTAGAAGCAGTGTTTTTGATATTAAATGTAATCATATCACCTTCACAACATATCGAAATTTCAATGTTTAATGCACCATCTATAATTTTGCCATGTTTAAAACTATTTTCTACAAAAGGTAATAATACCATAGGAGCAATTTTAGTATTATCAGCAAAGACATCGATTTCTAATTCTATGTTTAAAGTTTCATTAAAACGCATTTGTTCTAGCGCTATATAGTCTCTAATATGATCTATTTCTTCTGTAAAGGGGACAAATGGTTTATCAACTTGGTATAAAATATAATCCAGTAAATTGGACAATTTTATAATTAATTCGGGCGTTTTATCAGACTTCTTTAAGGCAAAACCATACATGGTGTTTAAAGTGTTAAATAAGAAATGGGGATGAATTTGCATTTTTAAATAACTCAATTCCTGTTCTTTCAATTTAAGCTGTGCTTCCAATATTTTAGTTTCCAACTTACTTGTTTTTTCTACTTGTTTTAAATTAAGTTTCAACAATTTAATGGCACTCACGAGAATGCAAACCAAGTAGACACCAATCATAACAAATAATAAACTTTTGCTTATTGGAGGCATTTCATCATACTTGAAATTAGACAAATATATTAAGCCGAAGAAAATAGAAACTACTATTAAATAGCCTGAAATTATTAAGGTGTAAATACTGTATAGCGCAAATAGAAAATAACGTTTAGTAATTAAATAATCTGGGATGAGTTTGTAAATTGATACATAGGTTGTCGCTATCGTTATAGGCATTAAAAAAAGCGAAAAAGAAAGGACATATCTTATGTCAGTACTGCCATAACCAAAGAAATAGGTGTAGAATAAAAGGACTCCGAACCAAAACAGAGTATGAAGGAAATATTGTCCTATTTTTTTTATTATAAATTCGTTGTTAAGCATTGACGACTGATAGTTTTACAATAATAGTATATTTTTACTTGTATTTTAGTTTTTGTAGACGAATGACAGTTTTAGTATTCTTTTTAACAATATGGTTAATTCCATTGCTAAATTGGTTGTTTATCGCATTTTGGTTTTCTTTGAAGAAATGAATCCTAAGTTTGTGACATGTTTAATTAAAATCATTAACTATGAACTTATTCTCAATTAATCTAATAATTTCTACTCAAATAATTGATAGATTTAATGAAGGCGGTACTTTATTTATGTCACTCATTTTATTATGTTTAGTACTTGCCATCTTTTTATTAATAAGGGGGTTTTTATCTAGCACAAAAAATCCTGAGTATTCAAAAAAAATGGTGGGCTTGGTTGGCGATGTTAGCCTTTTAGGTTTAGTTTTAGGTTTTTTCGGTTCAATATTAGGACTTATCTCAGCGTTTGATGCCTTTGAAGGTTTGGGAGAAGTGAATTCAGGAATTTTGGCAGGAGGACTTAAAGTCTCATTTTTAACTACGTTATTTGGAAGTTTTGTTTTTATTATTTCTCGAATAGGGATGATTGTGTTGAGAGCAATACTTAAGGTAAACAAATGATGATTATAAAATAAAAAAAGCAGCCAATTGGCTGCTTTTTTTATTTCTTTTTATTTCTTCTATTATAATTTTTATCCCCTCTTGTCTTCGGCTTTTTATATTTGGCCGCGATTATAAATTTGTACGAACCACCTAAATTTTCCTTTTTGTTTTTGTCTTTCTTTTCATGAAAAGCCGGTCCAGGAGCATCTTCATCCTTATTACGGTTTATTGGATTGTAATGTTCATTTAATTGTGGTCGTTCTTCTTCAATTAGTTCTGTAGATATTTCAACCATTTCTGGAATCTCCAGAATAGGAATTTGCATTTGCATTAAGTCTTCAATCGTTTCCAATGCATCAATCTCTTTTTCTGTAGAAAATAAAATTGATTGCCCTTCTTTTTCAGCACGTCCTGTTCTACCAATTCGATGCATATAATTTTCAGGATAATCTGGAGTATCAAAATTTATGACATGAGAAATACTGTCAATATCCAATCCGCGAGCCATTACATCTGTCGCGATTAAAATTCTATTCTCACCATTTTCAAATTGACTAATGCTTCTCAGTCTATAGTTTTGTGTTTTATTAGAATGAATGACACAGATTTCACTATTGAAAAGTTCTTCCAATTGTTCAAACAATCGGTCAGCCATTCGTTTATAAGCAACAAAAATTAGAACCTTGTTGTATTTGTCTTTATCCTGAAGTAAATGATGAACTAAATTTACTTTAGTATAAAAATTGGGTACATTATATCGTTTTTGAGCAATATTATCTAGCGGTGTTCCTGAAACTGCAATCGAAATACGTTCAGGGTTTATAAAATAGTCGGTAATTAAAGCATCAACGTCCTTCGTCATTGTCGCTGAGAACATAATATTTTGACGACGTTGGGGAATCAGATCAAAAATATTTAATAATTGATGTCTAAAACCAAGGTCTAACATAACATCAACTTCATCAATCACTAATTTTTGAATAGATTTAAGCTGTAAAACACGACTTAGTGCTAAATCGTATAGGCGTCCAGGAGTTGCTACTAAAATATCTATACCTTCAGCAATTTCTCTTTTCTGAGTATTTATATTGGTGCCTCCAAATACCCCCAAGATTCTATTGTTTGTATACTTCGCGAGTTTTTTTGTTTCTTCCACGACTTGAACCACAAGTTCTCTCGTAGGAACGAGTATAAGTACTCTAGGGTTTTCTTGAGTTGAATATGCTAAATTTTTTAGAATAGGAAGCACATATGCAAATGTTTTTCCAGTTCCGGTTTGTGCAATACCAACGAGATCTTTTCCAGAACTAACCACATTAAAGGATTGTTCTTGTATTGGCGTTGCCGTTACAAAACCTAAGTCCTCTATGGCATTACGTAACGGTGTTGATAAATTTAAGTCATTGAAATGAGCCATGATATATTTTTGCAGGATCCATTAGTATTATTGGTGGTTTAAATCGGATGGTATATAAAACAATATACAATTACCAGATAAAAAGACACCTTAAAATATTAAGGCACAAAGGTAGGCTAATAATTTTATTTGTAAGCCTTTAATTGAGGTAACTCTTGTTTTACAATAAATGTTTCTCACCAATTTTTATGGTATAACTACAGTTAAAAGATGACTTCGCTGATAAGGATAAAATACCTTCTTTACTTGTTAATTCCTGATTACTGTCTTCATGATCTGCAATTCCTAACCAAGGTTCAATACATACATAGTTTGCGTTTGGTTTTGCCCAAATACCCAAATAGGGAAAGTCATCAAAACTTACTGAAATGATATTACCATAAGTTTTACTCTTTAGGGTTACTCTTTTTGATACCAAATCTTTAAAAACCAAAGCATCATTATTAAAAAGATCATGCCTTAACTGAATATTGTTAGAATTATTAAACACGGCCTTTGTTTGTGGACTTATCAGTCCGTTTTCCATATTAATTAAATGGGTACAAGAATTTTCTATGTTTTCAAATTCTAAAGTATAATCGTTATAGTTCTCGCCTTTATAAATAGGGCATTTAAAAGCGGGATGTGCACCAACAGAAAAGTACATTGTTTTGGTATCACAATTTTTAACGGTATATCTAATTTCTATGCAATTTTCTTTGAGGGTGTAGGTGGTATAGAACTCAAAATTAAAAGGGTAAATGGAGTAAATCGAATTGTTTGATGTTAGTTTAAAGCTTATGCTATTGGCGGACTGTTCATGTAATGTGATTGACTTGTTTGCTCTAACAAACCCATGTTTATTCATTTTATAAGCAATATTGTTATACTGGTAGGTTCCGTTTTTAAGAGCACCAATTATGGGAAATAAGTTGGGGGAATAAGCATTCCAGATATCAGGATTGGCATCCCACATAAATTCATTGCCATTTTTTATAGATGTGATTTTGCACAATTCGGCCCCTTCTTTTTTTATGGCAATCTTTAGTTTATTATTCTCTAAAGTGAACATTTATAATTTGTGTTTAAAGTAATATACAAATCTGATAATATTTTAAGGATTCTAACTAACTTTGCCTCAATAAATTTTCAGGAATTGCGAATAAATAAAACGATAACTTTTAAAGAGATAGATGATTTTAAAAGCCAACTATTGCTGTGGAGTCAACAATTTGATGATGTGGTATGGTTGGATTCAAACCATCACAATCAGACCTATACAAACTATGATATTGTTTTGGCTGTAGATGCTTTTACGAGTATTCAAACCGATTTTTATCAAGCTTTTGAAAAGTTAAAGGAATATCAATCCAAAACTAAAGATTGGATTTTTGGGTATTTGAGCTACGATTTAAAAAATGATGTAGAACACTTACAGTCTAAAAATTTTGATGGCCTACAGTTTCCTGATCTCTATTTTTTTCAGCCCAAAAAACTATTCCTGATTAAAGGCAATACTGTTGAGATTCAATATTTAAAAAATGTTGATGACGAGCTGGATCAAGATTTAAATGACATTCGTGATTTCAAGGAAGTAAATTCCGAAGAATTCTCGAATGATATCAAAATTAAACTCAGGATTCATAAAGATGAATATTTTAATAGGCTCAATAGTATGTTAGAAAGTATTCATAGGGGTGATATTTATGAAGCAAATTTTTGTCAGGAATTTTATGCCGAAGCAACGCTTATTAATCCCTTGGAAACCTATAGGAAACTTAACGATATTTCCAACCCGCCATTTGCTACTTTTCTCAAAATTAGTGACAAATATTTATTATCTGCATCACCAGAGCGTTATCTAAAAAAGGAAGCCAACACCGTGATATCTCAACCTATTAAAGGTACAGCAAGGCGTTCAAAGGAGAAAGTAGAAGACGATTTGTTGAAACATACTTTGGCAAATGATAAAAAAGAACGTAGCGAAAATATAATGATTGTTGACTTGGTGAGAAATGATCTTTCAAAAACTGCTATTAAAGGCACGGTGAAGGTTGCAGAGTTATGTAAAGTACATAGCTTTGAGCAAGTGCATCAAATGATCTCCACTGTAGTTTCAAAGGTAGAACCGTCTGTACACCCTGTAGATATTGTCAAATCAACATTTCCAATGGGAAGCATGACAGGTGCGCCAAAAATATCGGCAATGCAAATTATTGAAAAACTAGAAGAGACCAAGCGGGGATTATATTCGGGAGCAGTAGGTTATTTTAGTCCTAAAGGAGACTTTGATTTTAATGTGGTTATAAGAAGTATTTTGTACAATAAAACCAATCAGTATGTCTCTTATTCAGTAGGGGGAGCAATTACCGCGAAAAGTAATCCATTAAGTGAATATGAAGAGTGCTTGGTAAAAGCCAAAGCCATGCGTACCGTACTTGAAAATGATTAAGTGGGATACAGTTAGAGTTCAACCTAAAACCCTATTTTTGAAAAATGCTTAAAGCATATCAAAATCATATTGACCAAAATCTCCCTTTCTTAAAAGAAAGCAAACTTCTCATTGCTATTTCTGGAGGCTTAGACAGTGTAATATTATCACAGCTATGCCATCAATTAAAATTAAATATTGCTTTTGCACATTGTAATTTTAATTTGAGAGGCGCAGAAAGTGATGGCGATGAAGCTTTTGTTTTGGAGCTTGCTAAAAATTTACATGTAGAATGTTTTGTTGAAAAATTTGACACCTTAGTTTATGCACAGACCAATAAACAGTCAACCCAAATGGCTGCACGAGAATTACGTTATAATTGGTTTCGTGAATTGAGCAATCTATTACACTTTGATTATATATTGACAGCGCATCATGCCGATGACAATCTCGAAACTTTTTTAATTAATTTATCCAGAGGCACAGGATTAGAGGGGTTTACTGGTATTCCAGAAATAAATGATAAAATAGTGAGGCCATTGTTGTCTTTTTCTAGAAATGATATTGAAGATTTTGCGAAGCAAAATAATTTAAAATGGAGGGATGATAGTAGCAATGCCTCGACGAAGTATTTACGTAATAAATTACGCCATGAGGTGATTCCTATTCTTAAAGGAATTAATCCGCAATTACTTCAAAATTTTGCCAAAACACAGGATTATTTAAAAGGCGCACACGATATTATTGATGATCGGATAGATGCAGTTTCAGAGCAAGTAATATCTACTATTAATGAAGAAGAAATTCATTTTGATATTACAAAACTGGAATCTTTGAATAATACTAAAGCCTATCTGTATGAATTCTTAAAAGGATATGGGTTTACAGCGTGGAATGATGTTTATAGTTTATTGACAGCACAATCCGGTAAACAAGTACACTCTGGTACTCATCGTTTGATAAAAAATAGAAAGTCCTTAATCTTAAGTTATTTAAAGGAGCCAAGTCAACAAGAAATAGTAATTCATGATGCTATCACACCCATTGAAACAGCATTCGGGGTTTTAAACTTTGAAGCAGTAGATGCAATTTTAAAAAGTGACAGCAATATAATTTTTGTTGATAAAAGCAAGCTGGTTTTCCCATTAACGTTGCGTAAATGGCAAGAGGGGGATTATTTTTATCCTATTGGAATGACTGGAAAAAAGAAACTCAGTAAATATTTTAAAGATGAAAAACTGTCTTTAATTGATAAAGAAAAGGTATGGCTATTATGTTCGGGTGAATCCATTGTATGGGTAATAGATAGGAGAGCCGATAACCGATTTAATTGTACTGACACCACTACACAAATTATTAAAATAACCTTGAATAATTAAATTAATGCCAATATTAGCTTCATCTTACAATCTCCCTTTTATATTAAAAAGCGGTTTTATTTCAACGGTTTATTCTGGTCTTTTTAGAAAAGTAACCGGCGTAATACAAAAAAGGGAACGACTTATATTGAGCGATACCGATTTTTTAGATTTAGATTGGAGTTATGCTGCACAACGCAGTAATAGACTAGTCATTATATTACATGGTTTAGAAGGCAATGCACAACGGCCATATATGTTAGGCGCGGCGAAATCATTTGTTGATCATGGTATTGATGCGGTTTGTATGAATTTTAGAGGCTGTAGCGGCGAGGCAAATCTAAAATTTAAATCTTATCATTCAGGAGAAACAAAAGACCTTTCCGAAGTTATTGATCATATAGTTGCAACAAGAGTCTATGATGAAATATATATTAATGGGTTTAGCTTAGGAGGGAATGTTGCATTAAAGTATTTAGGTGAAGGCAATCATATTCCAAAACAAATAAAAGGATCAGTCGTAGTTTCGGTGCCATGTTTTTTGAAAGGTTCGTCAAAAGAGCTCCATAGCATTATAAATAAACCTTATGCCATCCGATTTTTAAGGCATTTGATTCATCGATTGAAACAAAAGCAAAAAGTTTTTCCAGATTTGATTTCAAAAAAGGAGATTAAATCTATTAAAACCTTAAAAGATTTTGATGAAGTCTATACCGCAAAGGCACATGGCTTTGCCGATGCTTCAGATTATTATACAAAGTCAAGTAGTTTGCAAAATCTCAAACATATCAAGCTGCCCACTTTAATCATTAATGCGACCAACGATTCATTTTTATCTTCAGAATGTTACCCCATAAAGGCCGCCGAATCTAATAATTATCTACACTTAGAAATGCCAAAATTTGGCGGACACGTTGGATTTTATGATTCAACAAATCTATATTACAACGAAAAGCGTGCATTAGAATTTATTAATGCAAAAAAATAACAATTCTTTCTCGCAAAGTACTTAGCTAATCACATCCTGTATTTGAGGGCGCTTTCGCGCATATATTTTGGAAATATCAAGAAATGCATCTGGTAAAACATTATCGGAATTAACATAGGGTATTGTATTGTCTTGTAATTTAACAAAAAATTAACCAACCTTTAAATGAGATATATCATCACTGCAATTCTCGTGCTAACCTTTTTTCAATCGATTAGCCAGAATCAAGAATTAGAAATTTCACTTTCTTTTGAAAATACTGAAATAAAAGAGGTCTTATTTCAAATTGAAAGTAAAATAAATTTAAAGTTTTATTATGTTGATGCATGGATAAAAAACAAAAAGGTAACAGGCAGTTATATCAATGCTCATGTTAATAAAATTCTAGATGATATTTTTAAAGATTCAAATATTAACTATTATATTTTCAATGAAAGCAAAGTTGTTTTAACTCAAAATAACAGAATTTATAATGCACTTCCTGAAGGTTTCTTTGGATTGGAAGTGGATACCATTTCTGATTCCAATGAGGTCGTTAATAAAGTCGTTCCTCAAGAAATAAATCCGATATTTTATAATGAAGAACGAACAACTTCACCTGAGAAAGTAGAAGTCGTTAGAATTGGGAAAGAAGACCAAAACAACCTGAGTAAAGTATTTAAATTATCTGGTGTAGTAAAAGATGATGCTACTGGTGAACCAATTCCTAATGTTGCCATAATTGTTAAAGGAAAAAGGGTTGGTACTGTTACAACAAAAGAAGGCTATTATGAACTTAAGCTCTCTCCAGGTTTAAATATACTTGAAACAAGTTCTTTGGGCACAATTAGTTCACAAAAGAAGGTTATTATTTATAATAATGGATTCCTAGATTTTGATTTGAAAGAAGGCTATGAAACGCTAGATGTGGTACTATTAGAGGCTGATATAGACAAAAATGTTAAGGAGACCAATACTGGTGTCACTAAAATTGAAGTCAAGGAAATAAAAAATATTCCGTTAGTTCTTGGAGAAAGAGATATTTTGCAAGTAGCGACCACTTTACCTGGAATTTCAAAAACAGGTGAAGGCTCTTCTGGTTATAATGTGAGAGGTGGTAAGGAAGATCAGAACTTGATTCTTCTCGACAATGGAGTTATTTATAATCCAGCCCACTTTTTTGGCATTTTCTCGGCATTAAATCCGTATACCACTGGTGATGTAAATATCTATAAAGGAAATATTCCTGCAGAGCATGGTGGACGCTTATCTTCAGTTTTTGAAATCAGTACAAAAGATGCCAATACAGAGAATTTTGCAGCGGAGGTTTCATTAGGTCCCGTAACTAGTAATATTACTGTGGAGGTTCCTATTGTTAAAGATAAAGCGGGTTTAATTGTTGGTGGACGTGGTACGTATTCTGGTTGGATATTACGCTCATTAGATGAAGAATCATTAAGAAAGAGTGAGGCTAGTTTTTACGATGTCATCGCTAAGTACAATCATAAAATTAATGATAATAATGATATTAAGGCGACTGCTTATTATAGTCGAGATGCATTTAGTATTACATCAGACTCTTTGTATAGTTATAGCAATCGATTATTTTCTTTTCAATGGAAACATAAGCTAAATGATAAAAGTAATGCCAATTTAATTCTCGCTAATAGTGAGTATAAATTTGATATTGAATATGATGGTGATTTTAATAGAAATTTTGATCTTGGTTATAAAATCAGTGAAACACATTTGAAATTGCTATTTGATTATAAACTGGATAATGATGTTAAGTTTAACTACGGTATTTCAGGTAAATTATATGGTGTAAATCCAGGTAGTATACAGCCTAAAGGCAGTAATTCAATTATAGATCCTTTAGTATTACCTGAGGATAGAGGCCTTGAAACTGCAGCCTTTTTATCAGGTGATTTTAATTTAGGAGATAAGTTTACTATTAATGCAGGGTTGAGATATTCTTGGTATGCCTTTTTAGGAGAAGCTAGTCAAAATAATTATGCTGAAGGTGTTCCCAAAACAGAGGGCACATTACTTGGTACCGAGCATTTTGGTAAAAATGATGTGGTTAAATCTTATGGAGGCCCGGAAGTTAGAGTGTCTGCAAGATATTTCTTAACACCAGAAACCTCAATTAAGGCCAGTTATAATAGTACTTTTCAATTCATTCATACCTTATCTAATAATACGACGGTATCACCAACTGATACCTGGAAACTTTCCGATTTAAATATAAAACCTCAGGAAGCCAATCAATACGCTTTTGGAGTTTATCAAAATTTAGATGACAACACCTTTGAGTTAAGTGTTGAAGGCTACTATAAAACTTCAAAAAACATTCTAGATTATAAGGTTGGAGCTCAGTTGCTTTTAAGTGAGAACATTGAAACCGAGATTCTTCAAGGTGAAGGCAAAGCTTATGGTGTTGAATTTTTATTAAAAAAGACGAAAGGAAAGCTTAATGGATGGTTGGGGTATACTTATTCAAAATCGTTAATTAAATTGGATAGTGAGTTTAATGATGAACGTGTAAATAACGGGGAATATTTTGCATCTAATTTTGATAAGCCACATGATTTAAGCATCGTTGCAAATTATAAATTAACTCAGCGTTTTAGCCTCTCGACGAATTTCTCATATCAAACAGGGCGGCCTGTAACATATCCAGTAGGGAGATATTTCTTTAATAATGCGGAATATGTATTGTATAGCGACCGAAATAAATTTAGAATCCCCGACTACTACCGATTAGATATAGGCGTCAATATTGAAGGCAATCATAAAATTAAGAAGTTTACCCATAGTTTTTGGAATTTTTCAATCTACAATGTATTGGGTAGAAACAATCCGTATTCCGTGTTTTTTGTTACGGAGTCTGGGGAGCTGAAAGCTTATAAAAGCTCAATTTTTTCGGTACCAGTACCAACATTGACATTTAACTTTAAATTTTAAGCAATTGAAATGCTAAAAAAGTCAATTAACATATTGAGTGTATTGCTAAGCATTATTGCTGTAAATGGCTGTGTAGAAACTTTCGATTTTGAATCGGAAATAGAAGATTTCGATAGTGCTTTGGTCATAGAAGCTACAATTACCAATGAGTTAATATTCCAAGAGATATCATTGTCAAGAACGTTTCAATTAGATACGATACCTTCTTTCCCAGAAAGTAATGCGAGGGTTAAGATTATAGACGACCACCGAAACGAATTTAATTTTGAGGAAAATGAACTGGGAACCTACATTTCTACAAAACTTTTCGCTGCCGAACCAAATCGCGATTACCAATTGGAAATTGAAACCAGTAATGGAAGATTATACAGTTCAAAGATGATGCAATTAACACAAGCAACAAATATTGAAACATTAGCAGTAGAAAGAGGAATTAGGGATGATGGTATTGAAGGTGTTTCAATTTATGTTGATAGCCATGACACTACGGGGAATTCTAAGTATTATCGATATACTTATGAAGAAACCTATAAAATTATTGCGCCTAGTTATTCGGCTTACGAAATTGTATTTAATGAAGGCTCTTTTGTTGATTACCAAATACTTTTACGTTCAGAACCAGAACAGACATGCTATAATACGGTAAAATCTAATCGTATAATACTAAATAATACTACCAATTTAGCAGTGGACAATGTAGATCACTTTTTGGTGAGATTTATTGGGCGAGATAATTACATTATGTCCTATCGGTATTCTATTTTGGTAAAACAATATGTTCAATCTTTTGAAGCCTATTCTTATTATAGCACCTTAAAAGATTTGTCTGAATCGGAAAGTTTGTTGTCTCAAAATCAGCCAGGTATTGTTATAGGTAATGTGTTTTCAAAAGCGAATACTAATGAAAAAGTTTTAGGCTATTTTGAAGTGTCTTCAGTTCATAAAAAGCGTGTTTATTTTAATTATGATGACTTATTCTCAGGAGAAGATTTACCACCTTACGCAGTTGGGTGTGACACTTATTTCGCACCAGCAGTAGGTGGTGAAACGACAAGCCATCCTTTATACGATCATATAGCAGCTGGATTTCAATATTTTGAGACCTATGACAGTAATTTTACATTTCCCATTTTCCCTTTAGAGGGACCTGAAGTACTCATTACACGTGAGTGTGGAGATTGTACTGCATTGGGGAGCACTGATATACCAGAATTTTGGATAGAATAAAACTATGAAGCTAACATCAATACATATAAAATTAAAGGTAATGCAATCCATAATTGGGCTTTTGGGAGTCATCTGCTTTAGCTGTGTAGAGACCTTCGATTTTGAGTCAGAGTTAGGCACATTTGAAAGTATATTGGTTATTGAAGCAACCATAACTAATGAGCTAAAAAAGCAAGAAATTTTGTTATTGAGAACATTTAAGTTGGGAGAAGACGGGCCATCACCTGAAAGCGGAGCAAAAGTTAAAGTTGTTGATGATGCTAATAATGAATATGTATTTAGAGAATCAGATTCGGCAGGTATATATATATCCACTATAGCATTCGCTGCCAAACGGAGATTCGTCTATACACTACAAATAGCAACCAATAATGGTAAAGAATACAGCTCGACTTCAATGCAGTTGCCCAATGAAACTACTATTGATAATTTATATGCTATAAGAGATTTTAATGAAGACGGAGAGGAAGGCGTCTCAATTTATGTAGATAGTTATGACGCAACTGGAAATTCACAATATTATCGATATGAATATGAAGAAGCCTATAAAATTATTTCACCAAAATGGATTAGTGAGGACTTAAAATGTATTGAAACAGAATTTGGTGTAGAATTTGTTTTTCAACCGCGACCAGTTGGAGAATTACTTTGTTTTAACGTTGTAAAATCTAAAGACATATTAATAACAAATACTCTTGATTTAATGGAAGACAGATTAGACCAGCATAGAGTATTGTTTTTAAATAGAAATAATTATATCATATCACATCGCTATTCAATAGAAGTCAAACAATATATACAATCTAGAGAGGCTTATGTATATTACGAAACTCTAAAGGAGATGTCACAATCTGAAAGCTTGCTTTCAGAGAATCAGCCAGGATTTATAGTTGGAAATATAAGTTCTGTTGCTCAACAGAGTGAAAAAGTGGTCGGTTTTTTTGAGGTCACAGCAGTAGATACAAAGCGGATATATTTTAATTATAAAGATCTATTTCCGGGTGAGCTATTACCTCCTCATGCTACAGGTTGTGAACCATTTTCCCCAAGACCTGAAGGGCTATGTGATGCATTAAAACAAGGAAAAAAGTTTTGGGAATTATTTCCAAATCATCACCCAGTATTTGAAAGCTTTGTTTTCCTCGTTCCTGGTGAATGTGGGGATTGTACAACCTTGGGAGAAACTGAAAAACCAGAATTTTGGATAGATTAATAAAATAATTATATGAATATTAAAATACATCAAAGAAATTATAATAGCATTAGTCTAATTTGTTTGGCTTTAATTGTTGGATTGAGCAGTTTTGGCTGTGTTGAAACTTTCGATTTCGAATCTGAGGTCGAAAGTTTTGAAAGTACTTTGGTTGTTGAGGCAACAATTACAAATGAATTGAAGCAACAAAAAATCTTAATATCAAGATCATTTCCTTTAGATACAATACTTCATTCACCTGAAAGAAACGCTAATGTTAAAGTTGTAGACGATGCTCAAAACGAATATGTTTTTCATGAAACCGAATCTGGAACCTATATTTCTATCACAGAATTTAATGCCCAATCCAATCGTGAATATAAATTGCTAATCACAACGAGTGATGGGAGCAGTTATGCATCAAATCCAGAGAATTTAACACAAACAACAGGAATAGATAATTTATATGCTCTCAGAGATTTTAATGAAAATAATGATGAAGGGATGTCAATTTATGTTGATAGTTATGATTCCACAGGAAACTCACGGTTTTATAGATATACCTACGTAGAAACTTTTAAAATAATAGCTCCTAAGTGGAGTATTTTAGATCTTGTTCCAGTATCATTAAATCCTCCTGAAGTTAGATTTGAAACTAAATCTGAAGAACAACAAATTTGTTATGGTACCAGTCAATCAAATGCTATAATATTAGCTAATACTACTAATTTTATTGAAGACCGACTTGAAAAGCAACGGGTTCACTTTATCAATCGGAATAATTACGTTTTGTCACATCGATACTCCATATTGGTTAGGCAATATGTGCAATCAGGAGCAGCGCATGCGTTTTACAGAGCGCTAAAGGAAATATCAGAATCGGAGAGTTTATTGACTCAAACACAACCGGGATTTTTATTAGGAAATATGCACTCTGAACAAAGTGAAGACGAACGCGTATTGGGATATTTTGAGGTCTCGTCGGTAACGTCTAAACGTATGTTTTTCAACTATGCCGATTTATTTCCAGGTGAAGTATTGCCTCCATACGCCATTAGCTGTAGCGGTTTATTTGCTCCAGCTTTAGCAACACCGGCAATTCCACCTGCATCTCCATTAATAGAACATTTGAACCGGGGGTTTAAGTATTCTGAAGATAATCCTGAACCTGGAGGTGTGAACGGTCCTGGAAATTATTTATTGGTACAGCCTAAATGTGGGGATTGTAGGACTTTAGGAAGTAATATAGTGCCAGATTTCTGGATTGAATAAAATTGAACAACTATAAAATGAGTCATATATATCAATAAAATTATTCAAGATAATTGATGCTTATTAGATATGACAATATAAAATAATAGAACAGATGAAAAAACATGTATTTAAATTAGTAGTTATTTTTTGTATCGTACATCATTTTAGTTATGCTCAACATATCTTAAAAGATTCTAATGATGTGGCCTGGTATATGAGTATTCCTCAAGAAAATGTGTTTGTTCATCATAACACCTCGTTATTGTTAACAGGAGAGTATTTATACTATAGATTATACTGTTTTAACTCTAATTCCAATAAGTTAAGTGAGGTAAGTAAAATTGGTTATGTGGAATTAATAGCAGAAAATGGGGCTTCTATATTCAAACATAAGATCAAGTTGGAAAAGGGCCGTGGACAAGGCGATTATTTTGTGCCGACCTCAGTTCCATCAGGAAATTATAAACTTTTAGCCTATACACAATGGATGCGAAATGGTGAAGAAAATCTTTTTTTTAGTTCAGATATCAGTATTGTAAATCCATATAGAGGAGATCAAAGTGAAATCTTTATCGTTGATTCTGAGTCAAAAAACAATTTGAATAATGATTCCAAAAACATGAATTCTTCATCGTCAACGAATAAAGTGTCACAAAATCAAATTGATGATAGAATAATGATAAGCCCTAATTCTAAATCATATGCGAACAGATCTAAAGTATCAGTAGTTATTAAAGGACTTAGTGGTATAAATAGTTTGGGTAATTATTCGGTTTCTGTTAGGAAAATTGATACCATAATTAAACCAATCATGCCTATCGCAACAAATTATGCATCGCTTTATTCAAGTACTAAAAGTCAAAATAAAGAAGTAAATGACGAAATATTTATGCCAGAGTTTAAAGGCGAGATGATTACAGGGAAAATCATTGATAAAAGGACTATGAATATTGTTTCTAATAAAGATGTTACTTTGTCAATAATTAATAATGAAAGCATTTTAGATATTACAACTACTAATGAAAATGGTGTTTTTTATTTTCATATAAATGCTGATTATAATGGAGATGAGGCTATTTTACAGGTTTTAGATGAAAACCCTGAAAATTATAATATTGAGATAAACGAACATCAAGCTATTGAACATCAAGGCTTGAATTTTAATCAGTTTAAAATCACTTCAGATATGAAGGATTTAATTTTGGAACGCAGTATTAATAATCAAATCCAAAACGGTTATTTTAGTGTAAAACCTGATACTGTAAAGACAATGGTTTCTGATCCGCCATTTTATGGAAATCATCAGGATGAATATTTGCTGGATGATTATACCCGTTTTCCAACCGTAAGTGAAACAGTAATTGAAGTTATTGAACATGCATGGTCTAGAAAAAATAAGGCTGGTCACAAAGAACTTATTGTAAGAGGTAGGGAATTTGATCCTTATTTTGGATCTGAACTCCTGCCTGTAGTATTAGTAGATGGTATTTTTATTCAGAATCACGAAGATATTCTTGAGTACGAAACTAAAAAAGTTAAAAGTATTAATGTGCTTAGAGATGAATATTATTATGGATCTCAAATCTATAAGGGTATCATTTCAATGACGACCATTAAAGGAGAGTTTCACAATGAACTTAGTGAGAAATATTTAAGCAAGGTAAAGCTGTTTAAACCTCGATTAAGAAAACATTATTTTAATCAATCTTATATGGAAGCAACTAAATCTGAAACAGCGAGAATTCCAGATTATAGACAACAGTTGTTGTGGATGCCTGAATTTGTATTTAATACCAATGAGAAAAGAATTGAATTTTTCACTTCTGATACTAATGGTATTTTTGAAATTACATTGGAAGGTTTTACAAATAGTGGAGAACCAGTATCTGTTAAGGAAATAATTACAGTCAAATAGATTATTCTGTGAGCAAGCTAAAACACATATTAACATTATTATTATTATTATTATTAGCCTTTATTTTTGGTTGTGTAGAAGAAATTGAATTGTCTACAGAAGTAACTTCGGAAAGTCTTTTAGTTGTTGAGGCCACAATTACGGATGAACTAAAAGTGCAAAAAATACTGTTGTCAAGAACTACAAATTTAGAAGAAGAGTTTGTTCCTCTGCCTGAAAGTAGTGCGACGGTTATTGTAAAGAACGAAAATACGGTATACGCTTTTCGAGAGAATAATTTGGGGGAATATTTATCTGTTATACCTTTTAAAGCGTACGAGGGGTTAGAATATCAATTGGAGATTACAACAAGTGACGGTAAAAAATATAATTCTGCAAAAGAGGGGTTAACTCAAGGTACAACAATAGATGAAATTAATATAGAAAGAGAATTTAATATTAGTAATGAAGAGGAAGTAGTGATAAGCGTTGACGCTTATGACCCATCAGGAAATTCAAAATATTATCGATTTGAGTATGAAGAAACCTATAAGATTTTATCTCCTTTATATTCTCCGCTAGAATTAATTCCAAATGAGGTTAAATTTCCTATTGCAGCACATACGGTTAACCTCCTGAATACACCAGGACTTATAGATCGTTTAGTTGACATTCAATTTAGAGAATTACAAGAACGGATATGTTATAATACAGTAAAATCTAATACCATAATTTTGGCGAATACGATTGCTTTGCTAGAAGATCGACTAGACAATTTTAATATCAGATTCATTAGTAAAGATAATTACATTATTGCCCATCGATATAGTGTTTTAGTTAGACAATATGTGCAAAATAGGGCAGCTCATGTATTTTATGAAACCTTAAAAAGTTTTTCTGACTCTGAAAATGTATTTTCAGAAAATCAAACCGGATTTATTGAAGGTAATGTATTTTCAGTAAGTGCGAATAATGAAAAAGTTATCGGTTTTTTTGAAGTCTCATCGGTTGATGAAAAACGTGTGTTTTTTAATTATGAAGATCTTTTTCAAGAGGATTCATTAAATCCATATTCAACACGTTGTGATCAATTTTGGAAACCTGCTTTATTAGAGGAAAGTCCAGATCACGAAATTATGCGTTCACCGTTGTTAGATATGCTTAACCGAGGCTTTAAGATGTTCGATTTGGACTTTGTTCCTGGGGAAGAAGATTTCTATTTTAATCCGTATGCAGAAGGTCCTTTTACATTAGTTTTAGAGTCTTGTGGAGATTGTACGGTACTAGGGAATAATATCGCTCCAAACTTTTGGGAAGATTAATTGCTACTCGATAAAAATCCTTTCAATCTGTAATGTTTTTTTTGAAAAGGAACTTTATTTTAATTGAACTATTAGAATTGTTTGGAAAATCGGTTTTTATGTCTAATCACACATAATTAATGAAATAGTTTTCTTACATTTAAGAAAGTCTATTTCTTATGCTTAAAAAAGTTTTTGGAAGCGCCGTTTTTGGTGTTGAAGCCACAACAGTAACTGTTGAGGTAAATATTGATAAGGGGATTGGGTATCATTTAGTAGGATTGCCAGATAATGCCATTAAAGAGAGTAATTACCGTATAGCAGCAGCACTTCAGAACAATGGTTTTAAAATCCCAGGAAAAAAAATCACTATTAATATGGCACCAGCCGATTTGCGTAAAGAAGGCTCTGCTTATGATTTAACTTTAGCAATTGGAATTCTCACATCTTCAAACCAAATAGAAGCTAAAAATTTACAAGATTTTTTAATAATGGGTGAACTTTCCCTTGATGGGAGTTTGCAACCCATAAGAGGTGCTTTACCAATCGCTGTAAAAGCTCAAGCAGAAGGATTTAAAGGCTTTATTTTGCCAAGTCAGAATGCGAAAGAAGCGGCTATTGTAGATGATTTACAGGTTTTTGGTGTCGATAATATAAAACAGGTTATTGATTATTTTGATCATGGAACCCCCTTAATAGAAACAATAATTGATGCTCAAAAGGAATTTTATAAAAGCCTTGAATTTCCAGAGTTTGACTTTAGTGATGTTAAAGGGCAGGAAAGTATTAAACGCTGTATGGAAATTGCCGCGGCCGGTGGTCATAATATTATTTTAATAGGACCTCCAGGTGCAGGAAAAACAATGTTGGCGAAACGCTTGCCATCTATTTTACCACCGATGACTATGTTTGAAGCATTGGAAACCACAAAAATTCATTCTGTAGTAGGACGTGTAAAAGCTCATTCAGGGCTTATGGCACAACGACCGTTTCGTTCACCTCACCATACCATTTCTGATGTCGCCCTCGTTGGTGGCGGTGCCTACCCTCAACCCGGAGAAATCTCCTTATCTCATAATGGAGTGCTATTTCTAGATGAACTCCCCGAATTTAAACGTGGGGTGTTGGAAGTTTTACGACAACCTTTGGAAGATCGCGAAGTGACCATTTCTAGAGCAAAGTTTACAGTAACCTATCCCAGTAGTTTTATGTTGGTGGCGAGTATGAATCCTAGTCCTAGTGGATACTTTAATGATCCCGATGCGCCGTTAACGAGTTCCCCTGCAGAAATGCAACGCTATTTAAGTAAGGTTTCAGGGCCATTATTAGATAGGATTGATATTCATATAGAAGTGACGCCGGTGCCCTTTGAAAAATTAGCAGAAGATAGAAATGGTGAGTCTTCAGTTACTATTAGAAAACGCGTAACTGCGGCAAGGGAATTACAAACCAAACGATTTGAAGCATCAGACGTTGTGCATTATAATGCGCAAATGAACACCAAACACATCCGTGAATATTGCGTCTTAGATGACTCTTCAAAGAACTTACTTAAAACCGCTATGGAGCGTTTAAACTTATCTGCCAGGGCATATGATCGAATTTTGAA
>MAAC01018184.1_pt1 | contig 38778 bp, 33 predicted proteins | sample 1115981 | NCBI WGS metagenome assembly MAAC01 (sample SAMN04961126, study PRJNA320927) | seawater metagenome | isolation source: sample BD02T64 sea water enriched with oil for 64 days | place: USA:Gulf of Mexico | collected 2013-07-27 | reverse complement strand
TGTTCTTCTCTTATGGTAGTGGAAAAAATTCTACTAAAGCCCTCGTCGTTGATTCTTTCGACGCAATAACCATTGGGACTTACCAACTAAGGCCTGAAAGCCGAGGCAGCGTTTCCATTAGCTCACCGGATCCCATGACATCTCCTGTTATTCATTATAACTATCTGTCTACAGAGAATGATTGGAGTATGTCTAGAAAAGGCCTGGAGTTTCAAGAGTCATTAATGGCTCGTAGCGCTTTTACACCCTTTAACCCAGAAGCCGTCGTTAATAATCTTAGTCATGAAGATTATATTCGTCAGTTTGCTGACACCGCACATCACCCCGTGGGCACCTGTACTGTAGGTAAAAATGGTGTTGTGGACGGTGACTTGAGGGTGAAAGGGCTTAAAAACCTTCGTATCGCTGATGCATCAATAATTCCTCGGATTATTTCTGGTAATACACAAGCGATCAGTGCGGTTATTGGGAATCTACTCGGAGACGAAATGTTATCAAGGAGTCAACATGTTTAAGAATCTCGATTATGAATGGGCGACGTTTATCATGCGCCATCGGTGTACAACAAATTTCTTTTACCACTTTTTATCGGTAGTACTATTTTGGGCTGGCCCAATTCTTTATTTCGCGACGTCTAATATATACTACTGGATTCTGTTTTTTATCTCCGGAGCCGTTGGTGGTATAGGCCATATAATTGGCACCGATCCTGGAATAAATTTTCGAGAAGCAACAAGCTCACCAACTGCAGCGTTAATGGCTAGCTACATGGTTATACGCGTAATGGTAGGTAAGTATGCAAAAGATAAAAAGTGGGCTGAGGAATTTTTCGAAAATTCAGAACACAATTCTCCGATAAAGTCTTGATTTAGGGCTTAGTTAATACAATTTCAGTTGGGAGCAATAAGCACTGTGATATCAAAGTACGTAGCAAGCTGGGTGATGAATCACCGAATCACCAGTATTATATTTGTAGTTATAGCGTCTCTCGTAATGGGATATGGCGGTGCTAATGCTGAGTTCTCAGCCAATCAAAGGGATTCCTTTAAATCGACAGATGCCAATCTGCTTAAATTAATCTCCATTGAAGAAGAATTTTCCAGCGAGAAAACGATCTATATACTTCTTGAGCCGGAAAATAAGGATATATTTAGCCCTAGAAATCTAGAAGCGATCCAGTCTGTTACAGACTTTGGGTGGAAAGTGCCCTTTTCACAACGGGTGGAATCTATTACGAATCATCTCTATACCCAAGTGGTGGGCGATGATTTGTCTGTTGAGCATCTGATTGATGGCGAGCTGACTGCTAGCGAAGTGCTAAAGCGAAAAGAGTACGCCCTAAAAAAATCGGGGGTTCGAGATTACCTCATTGCAAGGGAAGGAGATCTTGCCCTTGTGTCTATCACCCTAAATTTGCCAGACGATAGTGCACAAGCCGCCGCTAACACCGTTAAGTTTGTTAAAGATAAGGTCAATTCACTCAAAAAAGAATATCCAGAAATTCGTTTTCGTACCTTGGGATCCGTGGTAATGGAAGTGTCCATGCCTGAAATAGTACAGACTGACTCTGAGACCGTTATCCCAATCGCCATGTTGATTGTATTTGTCTTTATGGCCTTGGTATTACGTGATGTGGTTGGGAATATAGCCGCGATGATTACCTGTTCACTCGCAATTATTGCAGGTATGGGCGCAGTGTTATGGACAGGGGTAAAGCTCTCTCCGATTCTTATGAATACACCCGCAGTTATCATTATTCTTGCGATGGCTGACTGTATTCATTTGGTCGTCAATTACTCTCAAGGCTTATCGCAAGGCCTAGATAAAAAAGCGGCATTACAAAAAAGTATTGAAATTAACTTTCAACCCATTGTTTTTACCAGCTTAACGACAGCGATGAGTTTTCTTGCCCTTAATTTTTCAGAATCGCCACCGTTTGCTCATATGGGCAATGCGGCTGCGGTAGGTATTGTCTTCGCAATGATTGCCTCGCTGACTTTTCTTCCCTCTATTATCTATTATCTTCCATCAAAAGCAGCTGGTGTTGCGCATATGCCAAAGTTGGGAGGCCTCGTAGACCTATATACAAAACAGGGCGCCAAAATAGTCATTGCCTTTTTTATCGTTGTTATCAGTCTTGCGACATTAATTCCCAATAACACATTAGACGACAATTTTGTTGAATGGTTTGATGAGGAGCTTGAATTTCGACAAGACTTTGATCTGTTAACCAACAAAATTGGTGGTTCTGTCGTCATCAATATCAGTATCCCCGGAAAGGCTGAGGGAGGAGTACTAGAGCCAGAGTATCTCCAGTTATTAGAGGGGTTAGATCAGTTACTCAAAAAACAGCCTGAACTCATGTTTACAAGCTCGTTATTAGAAGTCATGAAAACTCTGAATCAGAATATGCATGGTGATGACCCCGCGTGGTTTAAATCACCAGAAAATCGAGAGTTAGCGTCTCAATATTTATTGATGTATGAGTTGTCACTTCCCTTTGGTCAGGGGCTCGATAACCTTATTAATCACGATCGTTCAAAAAGTCGCGTCGTGGCAGTCTTTGGTAAACTCACGGATAAAAGCCTTATCGCTCTAGAGTCGTCGTTGCAAACGTGGTTAGACGAAAGAAAGATAGTCGATCAACCTATTGTGATAGGCAGTTCCAATATCGCGTTTGCACACATGCAGTACGCGAATATTAAAAAATTGTCTGAGGGTTTTGTGTTGGCGTTGGTGAGCATCTCTATGTTACTAATATTCCTATTTCGCTCCTTCTCTTTAGGTGTTGTGAGCATAATACCCAATCTAATACCAGCTGTTATGGCATTTGGGATATGGGCATTGATTAATAGCAAAGTTGGTTTTGGCGTATCGATTGGTATTACCGTAACGTTAGGAATCGTGGTTGATGATACCATTCACTTCCTTTCAAAATATCAGTATGCGAAAAAGCATCTGTCGCTCTCTAATGTTGAGTGTGTTCGATATGCCTTGGATACCGTCGGTGTCGCTATGATCTTAACAACATCAATGATGGCCATTGCATTTGGCGCCATGTTGTTTTCTAACTTTACACCGAATCAAGATATCGCGTTAATAACGATCATAACCGTGGTGTGTGCTCTTTTTGTTGATTTGATCTTACTCCCGGTTATTTTGTTGAAGGTTTTTTCCGATAAGGTTGATGCTGCCGAACCGGTAGTAACAACATCACCAACCTTAGAGGAACAAACATGCTAAGCCAACTTGAACAAGTATTGGTAATGATAGCGATGGGTGCCCTTATGATAGGTATGGGCACCACACTGGATTGGAAATCTTTTCGAACGATTAGCAGAAAACCGAAACAGCTTATGATGGGTGTGTTGATGCAGTTCGGGGTAATGCCTCTACTGGCCTGGACACTGGCAATGTTATTGTCCCTCTCACCAGAGGCTTCTTTAGCCTTGGTGTTGGTGGGTTGTACGCCTGGCGGCTCATCTTCGAATATGTATACCTGGTTCGCCAAGGGTGATGTGCCTTTGAGTTTATCCATGACGATGTTTTCTACGGTTCTCGCAGTTCTCCTAATGCCTATGTTAGTTACCTTTTATAGCGGCCAGCTATCTTTGGGGGATCTAGTGGTACCATGGAAGCAAATAATGGGTTCCCTGTTTTTTGTGTTAATCCCGGTAGGGTTCGGTTTGCTTTTAAAAGCCAAAGGTGTGAAACATCTTGTTCGGATTCAACAAGGGGGTTCAATTCTTGGGTTGTCAGCGGTTTTCCTAATGTTAGCAAGCTGGTTGCCAAACATGATTGAACAGATAATGAATGAATATTCTCCGGAATATCTCGCAGTATTTCTATTAGGTAATTTGGGTTTTTTACTGGGTTATAGTTTGTCTCGAACTTTCGGATTCCCTCCCAGAATTGCCCGAACGATTTCATTGGAGACAGGCCTGCAAAATACACTGCTGACATTCAGCATAATGACACTTAGTTTTTCTCCTGTTTTTGTAGAGAAGGTAGGCTGGGTTCCTCTAATGTACGGTGCTTGTATTATGGGAATTGGGTTATTTTGGGTGGTTGTTTTTCGGCGTCTAGCCCGCAAAGAGCTGTTGAAAAAAACCAATTTAGAAAATGAAGGTGCTGGAGCACTTAACTGATGACATTTGCATCCACATTAAAGACCAAATACCAATTGGAGTTAACATAATGTCAAATGACATAAACACCCTTAAATTTGATGACTTGAAATGGATTCAGGCATCTAAAACAGAGGGCGATAATGGCGTGGTTGTAGAAGTTGCAGATGTAAAAGGCTTCGATCTAAGAGCTATACGTGCTACTTCAACCTATGATGTCACTGCCGAACAGCTTCGTGCTCGAATCATGGATATGGACAACTTTACCAAGTGGGTAAATAGTGCTGTGAAAGCAGAAGTAATTCACAAAATCGCTGATAATATTCAGGCCGTTTATTGTGAGCATCATGCGCCATGGCCGGTAAAAAACAGGGATGGTGTTATCATTCAGCATGCTGTTCGATTAGACGAAAAAACGATTTGCGTTAATCTTTATGCCAATAACGACCTAGCAAAAGAGAAAAAGGGTTTGGTACGCGTTGAATATGTACAGGGAGCTTGGATATTAGAGGATATCGGTAATGGCAAGACGAAGCTTACCTACCAAGTTCATTCAGACCCAAATGGAAATATACCCGATTGGCTTATTAATAGCATGATAAGCGAAGCGCCAACATCAACGCTAACTAACCTTCATAAAGTTGATTTCAGTATTTACCCTCCTGAGAACCGCGACCTCGACTTATCTGTCAGCTAATCGTTCATGGAGAGCATAATGAAAAATACAATCACACAAAGAAAAGGGTACTTATTTGCGCTCGGTGCTGTGCTTATCTGGACGGGTTTCATTGTGGTATCTCGCCTTGGTGGCATAAGCCAACTCTTACCGAATGACGTAATCGCAATACGCTACGCCACCTGTGCCGTACTATTATTGCCTGTTTGGTGGTTTAAATTTCGATTTAACATACTTAACCCAAAAATAATTTGTACCAGTCTTATTGGCGGCATTGCCTACGCCAGTTGTGCTTTTAGAGGCTTTGAACTCGCCCCTGCATCCCACGCTGCAGTTCTATTGCCTGGCCTTATGCCACTTTTTATTACATTACTATCCCGCTTTATTTTTAAAGATAAAATTAAGCGCTCTAGTTGGATTGGGGTGGGCGTTATCACTCTCGGTGTGCTTGCTCTGCTAGGTCAAAACCAATCGTCAAATACAGCAAGCGCTGTCGGCACCGGTCAGCTTTGGCTAATTTTCGCTGCTTTTTTCTGGGCTCTATTCTCTGTTTTAGTGAAACACTGGAAAATATCACCGTGGGAAGCAACGATCAGCCTTGCCCTCGTCTCCTCAGTGATTTATTTGCCAATCTATCTCGTCGCCCTGTCTAGCAATATCAGCCTTTCGTTGTGGAAAGATGTACTTACTCAGGCGTTTTACCAAGGTTTTCTAGCAACGATTATTCAAATGTTACTGTACGTCCGCGCAGTACACATCATTGGCCCCACCTCCGTAGGCACCATGATGGCAGCAGTCCCTATACTTGCTAGCATATCAGCGATCATTTTCTTGAATGAGCCATCCAGTGTTTTTCTCGCTACAGGTGTTGTTTTAGTCAGTATCGGTAGCTGGATAAGCCACGCGTCACCTCGTATTAACCAGAAACCACGTGAAGAGTTAGTGGCATCATTAAGCGACAAATAAGCACGTTAGTCACAAAAAATACCTCCTACCCCCTTGCTAACCCCTCATTCCTGGCACACAATCAATAGAACTTGCGAGTTCCATTGATTGTATTACGCCTTGATAGAGGGGAACAGAATGACAATAACCGCCCAAGCGACTGCCCAACCCGTCAATCCAGAAAATCAGCCACCAAGATATCTTTGTACGATACCTGGGGATGGCGGCAAACCTCTGATCGGTTATACCCTCGAGTTTATGAAAGACCCTATTGATATGTTGCATAAACGCTATCAGCGTTATGGCGAAATATCCTGGGTTAACGTGTTTGGCATCCGCATGGTTCAAATGATTGGGCCCGACGCAACACAATTTGTGTTTATGAATAAAGACAACATATTTTCTAACAACCAAGGTTGGGACTTCTTTATTGGTAAGTTTTTCCACCGCGGTATTATGTTATTAGATTTCGAGGAGCACCGCTGGCATCGCCGCATCATGCAACAGGCATTTAACAAACCCGTATTAAAAGCGTACATTCAACGCATGAACCCGCAGATTGAACGAGGCATACAAAAACTAAGCCATAAGAAAAAACTCAACGTACTTCCCACCATAAAACAGCTAACCCTCGACCTGGCGACCGATGTATTTATGGGAGGCAAGTTAGGCAAAGAAAACGACAAGATCAACCACGCCTTTATTCATACAGTAAAAGCCGGTACCGCAGTAATTCGAAAGCCTGTCCCAGGATTACGCTGGAAAAAAGGCCTAGATAGCAGAAAGGTATTAGAAGACTTTTTCTATGCCAGAATTGCAGAAAAACGTAAAAGCCAAGAAGATGACATGTTCTCTGTATTATGCCGCGCAGAAACCGAAGATGGTGATCGGTTCACCGATGATGACATCGTGAATCATATGATATTTTTAATGATGGCAGCTCACGATACATCCACCATCACTCTCTCTACTATGTTTTATCACCTTGCCAAGAATCCAGAGTGGCAGGAGAAAGTTCGCGAAGAAAGCCGTGCGCTAGGAAAAGAGTGTCTAGATTACGATGATCTCGACAAAATGACAGCAATCTCATTAGTCATGAAAGAATCATTACGCATGTGCCCGCCCGTCCCCTCTATTCCAAGAAAAACCGTTAAAGATTGTGAGTTCAAAGGATTTAAAATTCCTAAAGGCTCCATGATCAATATCTTTCCATACTTTAACGGATATATGGAAGACTACTGGAAAGATCCAGAAACATTCGATCCTGAGCGTTTTTCCAATGATCGTAGAGAAGACAAAGTACACCCTTACGCTTGGGCACCTTTTGGCGGCGGCGCACACAAGTGCATAGGTTTGCACTTTGCAGATCTACAAGTAAAAGCCATCATGCATCAGGTTGTATTAAACTATCGCTGGTCCGTTGATGAAAACTACGAAATGCCGATTGATACTACCAGTTTGCCAGTGCCCAAAGACGGCCTGCCGGTTACGTGGGAGAAGATAAATTTTTAATCTTTGGTAAATACAATATCACCGTAATAACTTTCAGCGGAGGACGATGAATTATCGGTATCACTCATAATCGCGACAACATCAATATACCGCACATCGTCTCCAAATGAGCGCTTAAAATCTTCCCGCACATTCCTCTTCTCGCGATACCAATGCTGTATCGCATCACTCTTTGATCGTAGCGCTATCATTTTTGAATGTTTCGGCGCAAATGCGTTATCCCAACGAACACCTTTTCCCACCCCATTGGCCCACACATAATTTAATGCCATGGTATTCCACGCAAAAAAACCACCATCCACAATGACATATACTCGTGCAGCGTAATCATCTTGCTCTTTATTCCTTTCATTCTGAACCGGAATACGTTTTGCCACTTTCCAGCGCCACTGTAAAAAAGGCGTCTTTTTTAAATCAACGCGTATTTTTTTTACTAAACCAGATGCACTGTTATTACTAATGGCTTTTAATACCGTTACAGCATTGCCGGTATCTTTTAATTCCTCTACAAGGTTATAACGTGTTTCTCCAGAAAAAACTTTCAACTCCCAGTCAGCCAATTCATTCTCACCAAAATTCCCTACAACGACATGTTCCACCGCATCTTCAGTACCCGCCCACAAGGAAGTACAGATAGAGACACTCAAAAATACACTCAGTAATATTAAACATGTTCTACTTAGAAAACCCAAAAGTATTTCTCCCACATTACCGTGTTTTTAATTTTCGTCATAGGTCTTACATAGATCAATCCAACGCTCTATTGCTGAACTTTGATATTTTTGTTTATGTAATACAAAATAAAAATGGCGCTTTAGGTTTAATTGAGGCGCTATCAGCTTGACAAGAGAACCTCGCTCGAATGCATCTTCTAATGCCACTTTTGATATACAGCCAATACCTAAATCAGCCTCTACCGCACGCTTAATTGCCTCTGTATGCTGTAGCTCCAATGTAATATTAAGCGATGGCAACAATCCATGCATCGCCCTATCAAAAGCCTGTCGTGTACCAGAACCCGCCTCACGAAGAATCCAGTTTGCGCTTAACACGTCCTTCTTTGTGAGTTTTTTCTTATCGGCATAAGGATGAGAGGGAGAGCAAAACAATACGAGTTCGTCATCACACCAGGGTAAAACATCAATATCTGGATGCTGCCACTCCCCCTCTATAAGGCCAATATCAAGTTCAAAATTAAGCACTTTTTGTGTTATCGACTCTGTGTTGGCTACTTCTAACCCGACTTTATCACCAGGGTATTGAGCCATATAACGCGCCATAATCCCTACTGCCAAATAATTCCCTATGGTTAACGTCGCTCCAACACTCAAATCGCCTCCTCCCGTATTACGGGCAAAACGCCGCTCTAACTCAGAAGCCTGTTGTAATAACGCCTCCGCCTGGGGCCTAACCCCCTTTCCCAATGCATTTAACTGTAGTTTTTTTCCCACCCTGTCAAACAACTGCATATCAAAGTGGGCCTCAAGCTCACTCAATGCGCTGCTCGCAGCGGACTGGGACATATGAAGGCTAATGGCTGCCTTGGTTATGTTTTCTTCATGAGCGGTGGCAAGGAACACCTCTAACTGCCTTAGGCTGAAGCGCATATTATTCTCTTTTAAACAAACCGTTATCGAAAATACCGATTATATATATCAATTTAACCCGCTTTACCGATAGGTTAGCGTTCCGTTAAAGTACTTGCAACCACTAATAAGGAGCAAACGATCATGGCAAGTTTCATTAAAGAGCACGTTACCAGCATTACCCATTGGAACGATACGTTGTTTAGTTTTACCACTAGCCGTGATCCCTCATTTCGATTTAAGAATGGGCACTTCATTATGATGGGGCTGGAACTTGAGGGACGCCCCCTGATGCGTGCGTACAGCATTGCCAGCGCAAACTATGAAGACGAGCTAGAGTTCTTCAGTATCAAAGTACAGGATGGTCCTCTGACATCTAAGCTACAAAAAATCGAAGTAGGTGATGAAATTCTACTAAGTAAAAAGCCGACAGGTACATTACTGCAAGAAAACTTATTACCCGGTAAGAACCTTTATCTACTCAGTACAGGCACCGGATTAGCGCCTTTTCTGAGTATTATTAAAGACCCAGAAGTTTACGAGCAATATGAACATATTATTCTTGTTCATGGCGTTCGATATACTTCGGAGTTAGCTTACCAAGACATTATCAATCAAGAGCTTCCGACCAACGAATTCTTTGGAGATGATGTTAAAAACAAATTAATTTATTACCCTTCTGTAACACGAGAGAAATATGTCAATAATGGCCGTGTTACCGATTTAATTACCTCAGGAAAGTTAACGCGTGATATTGGCTTGCCTGCAATAGATAAAGAAAATGACCGATTTATGATTTGTGGCAGCACTGCAATGCTAAAGGACTCTTGTGAGATTTTAGATGCCCTAGGGTTTGAAGAAGCGCGCCAAGGTAACCAAGGACATTATGTGATTGAGAGGGCTTTTGTGGGGTGATCTGTCTGGTGATAGTTGCCTGGAGAAAAATGATCTCCTATACTTTTTGTTCACCTACGGAATACACCAAGGCATAAACAACTGACAGGTTGGTAATGCTAAAAGATAGTCGTAATACGAGAAACATAGGCACCTCAGCACTAGTGGCAGCCATGCTGCCACTAGTGCTTAATAGCGCCTTCGGGTCTAGTAATGACATCGATTACCTTTCTCTGAGTCTTGAAGAACTAATCGAAATAGAAGTGACCACCGCAGGTAAGCAACCCCAAAAAAATCGTGATATTCCTGCCAGCACTGTGCTTATTACCCGAGATGAAATTTCCCGCAAGGGTTACACAAGATTTGAAGAAATCATTGCTAATGTACCCGGCTTTTATGCCATTGATTCACTAGCCTACCTAGGTACGATCTATGGTGTTCGTGGATTTTGGACCGAAGCCGCTCGCAGCATTAAGATATTAATCAATGGTGAAAGCATGGTTGATGATTTCAACAGCCAGTATTCACAAAATGGAGGAGCTGCACCACCGGTAGATGCGATTGAGCGAATTGAGATCATTCGAGGCCCCATGTCGGTGATTTATGGCAGCGGGGCATTTTTCGGAGTCATTAACATCATTACCAATGACCTAGAAAGTGAAGAGCCAAAGGCCAAAACCGTTTTCCGCTATGGCAGTGATAACTTGCGAGAGGCCTACTTTGGATTTAATGGTAATGGGAGTTTCGGCAATGAAAGTACCGGTAATAAGGAAACACCTTTTACGTTTGCATTCAATCTGTCACAAAGTTATTCCGACGGACGAAATGAGCCCATCACCGATTGGGTTAGCGACCCTACCTCTCTAGAAGGCATTTCACCTCAAGATCACCGTACCACCCAAGGAAAATTGGAAAAAGATCACCTCTACTTTGATTTAACTGCCAAGATGGGGAATTGGACTCTAAATAGCATATACGCGCTAGAAGATGATGGCATTTATTTTAATTGGCCATCAGTGGACACTGAAACCAATATTAAGCGAACAATCATTTCATTAACCTACCAAACACTCCTGATAGATAACATTAATCTCAAATTAAAGGGTGGAAGAGCGGATTTTGACGCGATTTTAAATGCTGGCTGGTTTACTGAAGATTACTGGAATCGTGATGTTTTTGCCTCAACAGCGAACTTCTTTGAAGCTGACGTATTCTATGACATCATGAATGGCCTGAACCTTACATTCGGTTACGCCTACCGTAACACTGAAAAATATTTTCAACTGTGGGATTATCCCGCCACAAAAAACCCATTATTTTTTAACGCCACACGCCAATTTGACTCGGGAGACGATAAAGCCGTCCAGGCGCTATATAGCCAAATTGAATATGACCCTAATCAACACGTTAAAGTTGTATTAGGTGCTCGCTGGGAGCAAGAGTCAACCTATAACTTAGTGCATCGATATGCCCCTCATACCGATAACGAGACGATCAACACACGCAGCCATGATGATGATAGCTGGGAGTACACCCCCCGAATCGCATTGATTTATTTTATCAATGCAGAGCACACCTTAAAACTTCTTTATGGTGAAGCGTTAAATAGACCTGGTTTGTTCCAACGGGTAGACAGTTTAACTGAACTAGATAATGAAAAAATTAAAACAACTGAACTCGTTTATATTGGCTCACTGAGTGAGACGTTTTCTACATCGGCAAGTTTTTTTCACAACAAACTTGAGAACCTATCGACCCGCGTGACGTTCTTAATCGACGCTACCACCCGCGGCTCTCGAGTTGATAACATAGGCTCCTATGACACCTACGGTGTGGAATTTGGAGCAACCTGGTTACCCATAGAAACGCTACGAATTGACGTCAATCTAACTCAGCAAGATTCTGAAGACCAACGGCCTGGGTTGGGTCAATTGGAACCCGCATACTCCCCGAAGACCCTTGCCAATTTTAATTTGCTTTATACCCTGAGCCCTCAAATAGACCTATCCTTACTTGGACGTTATGTTGATGAAATGGAAACATTGTGGGTTGAGGATATAAGCACCCTCAATACTGGCGCTCGCCTAGGTACAAAAGCAGATGGCTATGCCCTCTGGAATCTCGCTGCAAGTTGGCGAAGCCCGATGTATGACGGAGATGTTCGGGTGACTTTTACCGTAACAAACCTATTTGATAAAGCTTTCAAATACCCAACTACACCACTAAATGCCTGGGCGGATGCCGGAGTGGCCGGTGAAGGTCGGCGTTTTGATATAAGTGCGAATTATTCTTTTTAGGAGTATCTAAGATAAACAAACCATAAGAAAACCGGGGTTATTCATAAAAGTTAGCTTCTCTTTATACGTAATGATTAATCTGCGTGATCAATCTGCGTAATCAATCTGCATAGTTATTTTGAATAACAACCAGCTCATCTTGGTGTTGAAACACCAGCTCTACGAGTTGTGGGTCAAACTTTACACCGTTCATTTCATCAAAAAAAGCCAAGGTTTTTTCAATAGACCAAGCGCCTTTGTAGCAACGCTTGTTGGTTAACGCGTCAAAAACATCAGCTACGGCGGCTATACGTCCATAAATATGAATATCTGTACCACTTTTACCCCGAGGGTAACCAGAGCCATCCCAGTTTTCATGATGTTCGCCAGCAATAATAGCACCGGCACGTAGTACCTCTAATTCAGATGAAGCAAGAATATCTGCACCTATTTGCGCATGGGTTTGCATAGTCTGCCATTCTTCAGCGGTGAACGTACCTGGTTTATTGAGAATATGATCAGGAATCGCAATTTTACCAATGTCGTGTAATGGCGCCGCTTTATACAAAATCTCGACTTCTCGACTGCTCATATCAATACGTGTAGCAAGATAACGACATATCATCGCCATACGCTTAACATGATTACTAGTTTCTTTAGAGCGGCTTTCGACCGCTTCACTCATACGATAGACCATTTCGCGCTGAGTGACTTCGACCTCCTCAAACATTGACTGATTGTCGAAAGCAACACCTATGTTAGTACCAAATAGCTCCACCAGCTGCTTGTCCAACTCGGTTGAAATATCGATACCTTCTAAAAATAAAACGTTTTTCCGTTCTAAATGAGACTCGTAAACACCGATAAAATAATCATCGCCAAAATGCTGACCTCCGGTTTCAAGTACTGTCTGTAGCTTGTGATCACGATGAGCACTTAATACCGCATCTAAGGGCTTATTTAAAAACTGTTGATAACGTCCTGTTGCTGCCAGCACATTGCTGCCACTTTCCCCATGAGATGCGGCGAAACTGTCAACCTCAGAATATAGAGCACCAGCGTCAATGTGTAATAAAGCACACAACTGCTGCAATGCTCCTTGAGTAAATTCCGATAATGACTGATGAGCAAAGATTTTGTTAGAAGACTGGATAATGGTTTCGAGGCCAAGTTTGTTTTGATATAACGAAACGATGTCCCGATAAGAGCGCAAGCAAGAATATGTCAATGTATATAATTTGTTCGCGGTAAGTTCAGTTTTTTCTTTGTAGTCATTGATATCATAATCAGTAATAACTTCACGTTCAGGCGCCTGTCCTGGTTGTCCTGTACGCAAAACTAAGCGAATATGTTTATCCTTTAGGGATTCCCGAATCCATCGAGCTAAATCTAACCCCGCGTGCTCACTCTCCATAACCACATCAAGCAACGCAATAGCATATTGCGTTGAGCCACTTAACATTACTTTGGCTTCTTCTGCGTCGCAGGCCGAGTGGATGGACAGTTTCTTTCCTGCAAAGGTAAACCCAGTCAGCGCTAGGCGGGTAACAGAGTGCACTTCCGGCTCATCATCAACGACCAACATATGCCACACATTGGCGTTCAAACCCTCTTGATTGTCACTTTTCAGATCACCATCGTCATCATCTTCATCAAAGACCAAAATATCATCGTCTTGTCTCACCTTATCTCCACTATCGTTAGCGTCGTTTTTCGACAAAATAATTGCAAGTAATTCTCATACATCATCATCAAATATTAGACTAGTATTATCCAATATGCATGCATTTTCATCCGCATGGGTGAGGTACTACTCCGTATAGGGCAGGGGGGGTAAAATTTGACGTTTTTTAAATCCGTGAAGAATATTCAGCCCATAAAATCATTGTTTTTCAGTACGTTACTTTTGACATTTCACACGGGGATTGTGAATGCACAACTTGAGCTGTCCTCAGAGGAAATTAAGGCTGCCTACATATTTAATTTTATTCAGTACGTACGATGGCAAAACGAGGACAATCTCTCCGAATTTCGTATAGGTTTTTATGGAGAGAAGAAGTCCTATTGGCAAGCCTTGAAGAGCATGGACAGACGCAAGGTTAGAAAAAAGCCCATCAATATCAACCGATTAACGTCATTAAACAACATATCCGACTTGCGAATTTTGGTGTTGGGCGAGAGCAGAATCAAAGATCTTTCAATCATCACAAAAAAGCTGTCGGGGAAAGAAATTCTGCTAATTACCGACAATTCTCAAGACAAAAAGAACACCATGTTGAATTTTATTTACCCAGATGAAAACCACCTGTCATTCGAGCTCAATCGTTTCAACATAGCATATGAAAAAATTAAAATATCACCTGAGATACTGATACTAGGTGGAACAGAGTTAGATGTCGCCAATGTGCTTAAAGAATTGGAAACTTCATTAAGTGAAAGTCGGTCGCAGTTTATTAAACAAAACGAAAAATTAAATATTCTAAAAACCAAAGTTCAACAACGAGAAAACTTGTTAGAAAAACAACAAAATGTCCTGTCTCAGCAAAAAGAAAAAATCTCGAAACAAAATAAAAAACTGTCCAGTAACAAACACTCATTTGAAAACATGAAAAATGAGCGCTCGATACTATCAGTGGATCTAAAAAACATTCAACGTAAATTCACTGAAAACAGCACAAAATTAGCCAAAATGCAGAAGTTCATCGATAAAAAGCAACAATCAATAAACGATCTTTCTAAACGAATAAACGATCGAAAAAACGAATTATCTCAGCAGGCAAAATTACTTGAATCTCATAAAATGGAAATATCCAACCAAGAGATTGAAATCGATAGACAGTTATCGGCAATAAACAAACAATCCTCCACAATACAAGCACAATCTGAGATATTAACGTTTGCGGTATTTGGTTTTGCGTCAGTATTCTTGTTGATTGTCGTTATTTACGCCAATAACAGAACAAAACAAAAAGCCAATAGAAAACTTAAAGAAAAAAACCAACAGTTGGCTGACGTCAACATTCAACTTAAAAACGCGCAATCTCAACTTGTAGAATCAGAAAAAATGGCAGCATTAGGGGGGTTGGTTGCAGGTATTGCACACGAAATAAATACCCCTCTAGGTGTTGGCGTCACCGCAGCGTCACACCTTTCAAACCAAATATCTGCTTTCAAGAAAGTTTACGACAAAGGGCAGTTAAAACGATCTGCGCTAGAAGACCTATTGGAAAATGCAAAACAATCGACAGATATGCTTTCTCGAAATCTCATGCGCGCAAGTGATTTAATCCGCAATTTTAAGTTAGTTGCCGTTGACCAAAGCAGCGAGAACCGAAGAAAATTTGAATTAACGGAATATTTCGAAGAAATTGACCAAAGTTTACACCCCAAGTTAAAAAAGGGAAAACACAGCGTATCTGTTTTAGCAGATCATGACATCCTCGTTGACACTTACCCTGGAGTCCTTGCTCAAGTAATGACAAACCTGATCATGAACTCCATTATGCATGGGTTTGAAGGTATCACTGGTGGAAAAATTGTCATCCACCTTGCGTTAGAAGATGGAAAGGTTCTCATGCGTTATCAAGATAATGGCGTTGGAATGACGACTGATCAAAAAGCTCATGTATTTGAGCCCTTTTATACCACTAAACGCGCTTCAGGAGGATCAGGCCTAGGTATGTCAATTAGTTATAATCTTATCGTGAATAAGTTAGGAGGCTCTATTCGATGTGTAGACGTACCGGAAGGTGTTTTGTTTTCGATAACGTTCTTACAAGTTGTTGATTAACTAGGTTTTGATCTATTGCAACGTTAGATTTTTGACCCTCTATCACTCAATACAGATTTATCCTCCTCACCACAGTAATGCCCACCCGCTTGAATACAACAACGCTTGATCTAGAATTAAGCCATTGCTTGTAATTAATCGTGTTGTCATAAGTAGCCCCTAATGCAAAACCATTTCCAACCATTACTTTACGTTTATATAACAACCTTAATTTGGCTATTAGCCACTACTACTGTTAGCGCTCAACCGAATAAACAAGGCATCGACCTTTATTCCCTTAATCTTGAAGATTTGGCCAATGTTATGGTCACTACCGCAGGTAAAAAGCCAGAACGCATTACCGACATACCCGCCAGTGTGGTGGTGGTTACTCGAGAGGAGATCGCAAGAAAAGGTTACACCTCATTGGAGGATATACTGCGTCACGTCCCTGGTTTTTATGCGGTAGACACCTGGGCATACCTCGGAACAGCCTTTGGTGTTCGGGGTTATTGGACCGCGGAAGCAAGAAGTATTAAATACCTAATCAATGGTACCGATATGGTAGAGAACTGGAACAACCAGTATTCGCTTCGTCATATTGCGCCGCCCATTGAAACGATTGACCGACTTGAAATTGTCAGAGGCCCAATGTCAGTGGTCTATGGGCATGGCGCTTTTTTTGGTGTCGTAAATATCATCACAAACACGTACAGTCCTGAGGAGTCTGGCACCCACGTATCTTTGCGTTATGGTTCCGACAACCTAAAGCAAGCAACGCTTCGCCTGCAAGTAAACGGGCTTACGGATACCGATGAGCCTTTTAGCGTATCAATCAATGCCGGACAATCTCAAGGGGATGGTCGAGATGAGCCTGTTAACGACATGGTGAGTGATCTATCTTCTTTAGAGGGGCTATTATCTCCTGACGAGCGCACCACTGACCGAAAACTCAGCAGCAACCACACTTACCTGGATACAACAGTAGGTCTAGGCCATTGGCAAATCGACTACGTAAACAAACGCATTGAAGATGGCATGTATTTTTCCCTCCCCTCCAGCGACGAAACCATCAACTACGCCATTAAAAGCGCATTATCGTTAACCTACAAAGGCAATACCAGCGACAATTTTCATTATCAGATTAAAATTGGCAACCAAATTGATAGCTCAGAGGCATTTACCCGCTGGCTTGACCCGACTATCTGGACCTACGATATCGCTAAGGCCGAAGCACGTTATATTGAAATAGACAGTTTTTACTCATACTCAGATAAGCTTGATATTACATTCGGTGCCGCACACCATGACACACAAAAGTATTACCAGTTATGGGATTACCCCGCACTTGGAACAATCTTTAACAATAACGAGCGTAACTTCTTCTCAAATGAGACTCGGGTAATTCAATCGTTTTATAGCCAATTTAAATATAGCCCAACCAAAAAAATTCAACTTGCCTTAGGAGCCAGGCTTGAGCGCGAATCTCGCTACAAATTGAAATTGCGCAGTTTGGCTGACGGTGTTTTAGCGAATAATACTGACGTTTCAGTGGCTGAAAATGCTGATAATGATTGGACAACAATCCCTCGCATCGCATTACTTTATCACCTCAATAAAAATAATACGATTAAGTTCTTATACGGCGAGGCTATCAATCGCCCTGGACTTTTTCAACGGTTAAACACACAAATATTCCTAAAAAATGAAGAGATATATACATCAGAAATAGGTTATATTAGCCAGTTAAACGAAGGTTTTTCATGGACTGCAAATATTTTCTACAATGAATTGAACCGCTTAACGACTCGAGTTTTCGACTCATTAGATCCTAACAATTATACTAGCTTTACTACCAGTGCCGGAAAACTTTCTACGCGAGGTGCTGAGTTGGGTATCATCACAACTCCCGCGGAGCAATGGCGAATTGAATCTAACCTGTCTTTCCAACAAACAACAGATGGCCGTTCGAGTTACAAGAACATTGATCCAGGTTATTCACCCGAGCTTCTGGCATACGTTAGTATTAACTACCAACAAAATGACCAGCTCAGTTTCACCTTAAATGGTTATTACGTAGACGATATGGAGGCTCGGTGGGATGGCCCCCCTGACCCAGCATTAAGTGGGGGCCGAATTGGCGATGGATCCGACAGTTATTCTGTTTGGAGTTTCGCCACAAACTATCGCCAATATCTAAACTCAGGGCAAGAGCTACAGCTACGCCTTGTAGTTTCCAACCTATTGGATACTGACTATCGCCACCCCACAACCGATATCAACCCCTGGGCAGACAAGGGGCTCCCTGGTGAAGGTCGACGCTACGATATTACCGCAAGCTTACAATACTAATACTCAACAATAACTGACTTAGCCTTTAAGGAACCTAAGTACATCAAAACGTGTGCCTTCAGAAGGTGAATTCCTTGCCCCTATAACACTTCATCTATTTGACCCTAGTACTTACAAATACTATGGTTTAACAATCCCCTTTATTTTCCACATCAACCCCGGCAACGCACTTAATGCCCAAGCTCACTTCCTTAATTTGTGTTTTTGTTGCCTATTCCCTGTGTGGTTGGCTCGGAATCCAATATGCTGGCATGGGGGAAAGCTCGCTCACGCTTATCTGGTTACCTTCAGGCATTGGCTTAGCGGCTTGTATTATATTCGGAAATAAAATCTGGCCAGCAATCTGGTTAGGGTCATTTATCGCGAATGCACCTCACCTAATTGATGCCACCAGCCAATTCCCTTACATAAAAGCAGCGTTATTTGGGGGCTTAGCAGCAATCATCAACACAAGAATACAGGCACTATATGCCTACGAACTTTATCAAAAACACGTAGGCTCAACGGGCATCAACTCAGCTCAAAAAGTACTAAATCTGGTATTCAAAATATTTTTACTTCCCAGCATTCTCAATATTGCGCTACTTATCGCGCTTTACAGTGCAGGTGGCTACATAACACTAACGGTTGAAAATATCGCTCTAACCTGGATCTCAGGAGCGCTGGCAGACTTTCACGGGTATTTTGTTATTACCCCTTTAGTTACCAGCTGGCTTTATAGAAACACTCAGTTTAAACATTATTCTAACGTCAATTATAAAGACCTCTTAAGCCTTATTGGAATGGTAATATTTTTATTAATGGGTTACAGCGGCCTCACTTACTCCATTTATCTATTACTAGCGCTTGGTGCATTGATCGCAATATACCGTGGCCCCCTCCAAGGCAGCGTATTCATCCTTAGTGTCTCCCTTTTATTAACCTATGCCACCGCGCAACATACCGGGCCATTTATTATAAACAGTGATTTTAATTCATTTATTTCGCTGCTTACGTTTATATTTTGCCTGGGCCTACCAATGCATTTGTTAACAGCAAAAAATGCTGAACTCCAGAACGCCTACGAAGGATTAGAGCGTCAAGTATCCGAAAGAACCCGAGCATTAAATAACGCCAACAACAAACTAGAGAAACTTTCTCAAACCGATGACTTAACAAAAATCCCCAATCGGCGTTATCTATTTACGTTCTTGGAACAAGAGTGGAAGCGAGCCGTTCGCAACAAAAAACCGTTATCAATTCTAATGATAGACATTGATTTTTTTAAACAGTACAACGATTGCTACGGCCATTTAAAAGGGGATGAATGCCTAAAAGAAATCGCTAGTGCGCTACAAAAATCGATGCACAGACCCGGTGATTTAGTAGCCCGTTATGGAGGAGAAGAGTTCATGGTCGTACTACCGGAAACTGATGACGCCCTTGCGGTAGCCCAACACTGTAAACGGTCTATTGAAGCCCTAAACATTCCTCACCAGGCATCAGCAGCATCGAATGTCATCACCGCTAGCATTGGTTACAACACCGTCTACCCTACACCAGCGTTAGACATCAACGCACTCATATCAGCCGCCGATACCGCACTCTACCAAGCAAAAGATGAAGGTAGGAATAAAGTTAGCCCATTTGTCATTACCCAAAATACAAATCAATAATGCCAAAAATACAACGTGCTAACCAAGCCTCATATAATAAGACCCTTTCACAGCCTCACGTCTAGACTTCATCTATACTGAAACTTGTCTAGATGCACGCGGTCTATCATCGTTACCATCTTCCAAAGATTCGCATTTTCATGGATTTAACACCACAAGGTTTCTATATGTCTGAACGCGTTGCAGAATTCACATTACGCTGGCGTTGGTTTGTTATCATTTCACTATTAGCGGTTGTCTTTGTATTGGGATATGGCGCTAAGAATATTGAATTCAGCTCTAATTACCGAGTATTTTTTGCCGAAGGCAATGAACAGCTAGAGGCCTTTAGTAATTTGCAAAATATCTACAATAAATCTGACAATATCATTATTGTGATGTCCCCTAAAGGTGAGAACGGAAGAATAGGCGATGGTGACGTATTTTCAGCCCATTTTCTTAACGCCATACAACATGTCACAGAAGCAGCGTGGCAACTCCCCTGGTCAACACGTGTAGATTCTATTAGCAACTACCAGCATAGCCAAGGCATTGAAGATGAATTGCTCATCGACGACTTGGTATCCGAGGATCGGCCGTTAGATGCCGCTGAAATACAGCGCATCAGAGACATCACCAACGCAGACCCGTTAATTTATGGTCGTCTTATCGCTGATACCGGTAAAGTCACCTTAGTGAATGTCACCATACAAACACCCGAGTTATCAGAAGAAGAAACCCCACACTTGGTAAAACTCACCCGGAAAATGGTGGAGCAATTTCGTCAAGACTACCCCGCTATTGAATTCCGACTCACCGGAGCTGTTTTTCTCGATAACGCCTTCAGCGAGATGGCACAGAAGGACATGGTCTCCCTAGTTCCGATTATGTTTGTCATTTTAATCATAACTTTAGGGCTACTCTTGCGCTCCATCAGCGCAACACTGGCAACCCTGGTCATCATCATATTATCGATTATCAGTGCTATGGGGTTATTCGGCTGGTTAGGTTGGACATTAACTCCCCCATCTAGCGCAGCACCCACCATCATTATGACCATGGCTATCGCCGATTGTGTTCATATTCTGGTCTCTATGTTACACGGCATGCGTACAGGTTTAGAAAAGAATGAAGCCATCAAAGAAAGCATACGTATAAATTTTATGCCGGTGCTGGTGACAAGCGTCACTACCGCTTTTGGTTTTCTTTCAATGAATTTTAGTGAAGTCCCGCCTTTTAGGGACTTGGGCAACACCGTTGCAATAGGTGTTATTGCCGCATGGATATTATCAATCCTTTTTCTGCCTGCATTAATGTCCTTTCTGCCTGTAAGGGTCAAAGTTAACAGCGATAAACACGACAAACAAAGTACGTTTATGCTGAAACTTGCTGAAAACATCATTCGCCATAGAACGCTATATCTATGGGGCACCGTGGGTTTAACGGTTCTTATGTTAGGTTTATCCACAAAAAACCAGATCAATGACGAGTTCATTCGATATTTCAGTACCAATACTGACTTTCGCCAACATACCGATTTTTTAGAAAAAAATATGACCGGCATTTACGGAATGGAATATTCTCTACATAGCGGTAAAGAACAGGGCATAAGTGACCCAAAGTACTTACGTGATGTAGAGAGACTCACTACGTGGTTACGCACACTCCCACAAGTAGAGCATGTATTTAGCATTACCGATATTTTTAAACGTCTCAATAAAAACATGCACAATGATAACGAAACCTTTTACAACATCCCTCAGAACAAAGAGTTAGCATCGCAATATTTATTATTGTATGAACTGTCACTTCCCTATGGGTTAGACCTCAACAATCAAGTTACCTTGGACAAAAGCGCCACAAAATTAACCGTTACGATTCAAAACTCCTCTAGCGCAAATAGCATTGCATTGGAGAATAAAATCAACCAATGGATTGATAACAATACACAATTTGATAGTTATTACGTCGCCAGCCCCAACCTTATGTTCTCTCATATTGGCGAGCGTAATGTATCCTCAATGATTTTTGGCACATTACTCGCTTTATTCTTTATCTCCTTAATCCTTATCGTCGCCCTGCGATCTCCGCGCTTGGGTTTGATTAGCCTAGCGCCAAACCTTATCCCTGCGGGAATTGCATTTGGTATCTGGGGATTATTTTATGGCAATTTAGGTATGGCCCTAGGTAGCGCCGTTGGTATGACCTTAGGAATCGTAGTGGATGATACCGTGCATTTTTTAAGTAAATATCAGCGTGCCCGAAGGGAACTCAACAAATCAGCAGAAGATGCGGTACGTTACGCTTTTTCTACCGTGGGTGTAGCTCTTGCGGTAACCACCTTTGTGTTAATTGCAGGTTTTATGGTATTAGCCACCTCTGATTTTCATATGAACACCCATATCGGCCTATTTACCGCGCTTACCATTGCAATTGCGTTAATTGTTGACTTCTTTTTCTTACCATCACTGCTTATATTTGTTGAAGGTGAGAAAAAGAAGCCTTAACGAGTATCGCTTAATAAAACACGTTACCGGTTTACATCAATAACATGCACATCCCTTCGAGGGAACGGTATACGGACACCCGCTGTTTTTAATGCTTTAAAAACAGCCTGATTCACCAAAAACCGGCTTTCATGATAAGCATTCATTGATACCCAATAACGCAATCCAATATTCACAGAGAAGTCACCAAAACCATCAATACCTACCTGAAACTTTGGTTCTTGACTCACACAATCCATTTCATCCAATACCGAACGAATAGTCTGTATCGCAATTTCCGGCGAGTCCTCATAATCAATTCCAATCGTACACTCAACCACCTTGCTTGCGAATGAATTATGGATCACCTCACCAATGATATGCTTATTGGGGATAGTAATGACTTCTTCATCTTCTGTTACCAAAATAGTATGTGCAAGATGAATCTCTTTAACAATACCAGAACAATTATTCACCATGACAGTATCTCCTACCCTAAAAGTTCGGGATAAGATAATCGCCAAACCTGCCCCATAATTCGAGATAGGCCCCTGTAGTGCTAAGCCAACACCAAACGTTGCGGCACCTAATGCTGCAATAAAAGGCGCTATCGTTATACCAAACTTTCCTAAGCTGATAATCAAAAAACAGACCAAGACTAAAATCTTGGTAACACTACCCAAAAATGCCGTTAGTGTTACATCAACCTTACGACGAGTTAACAGCTTCACGACTGTTTTTTGCAGAATACCCGCAGCAATAAAACCAATAATAAGTATGATGATGGCGCCCACAAATTGAAAACTGTAATCCACCATAAAATTCATTATGAGCTGATAAATCTGCTCAATTTGTTTTAACTCTTGCTCTATCATGAATACTTATCTCCATTGATCATTCTTATTTAACTCAAAACTACTTATAACGTTAGTTTAGCCAAACCATTTTAATCCTGCCATCACACCAAAAAAAACAAGGGCCGCCAACAATGCCATTATCGTAATCGGTTTATTCACAAACGCCCCGACCCATGCTCGCCTCCCGTTCAATATCAACAGTACAACGGCCAACATAGGAATGAACATCGCACCAATCACAGCGTATAGTTTTTGCACTTCTTTGAAGCTGATAAATAACCCCACAATGGGTATCACCGCCAATGCAATAAGAAACCACTGGTAAGGTTTAGATGAACTTATATCTACAACATTTGAGGATGAATCTAACCCAGGCGATGACTGCACAAATAATCGCCATACATCTGCAAACAAATAGGGTACGGCTTGCCATACCCCCAGCAGGCTACTAAAAATGGCACTAAAAGCCCCCACCAGAAATAGCCAACGACCATAAATGCCTAACGGCTCTTCTAATTTTTCTGCAAGAACAATTAGTAAATTAGCGCCCCGCCCTTCAATTTCAATGGTGCTTCCAATAATTACCATAGCAAGCCCAAACAACACCGTCATGCTATATCCCACGGCCAAATCAATACGGCAGATAACAATATCCTTTTCTTGTACCCTGCCTTTTTCTCGAATCCAATAACCGTAACACAAGATAGTTAATGTACCGCCAACACCACCAATCAAAGCAAGAGTCCAGGTAACGCCAGCTCCCTGCGCATCAGGGATACTAGGCACGAATAACCCTGTCAATACAACATCAGCACCAGGCCACAGCAATCCTGCCATCAAAACCACGGTAATAAACATCACGCCAACGCTTAGCGCCATAACTTTTTCAAACAACGCAAAACCACCGATTAACACTAACAGCAACCCACTCATGCTTGATGCTATACCGAACACCCACTTGCCAGTAGATACATCATCAAATACTGGAAACATGGCATGCAAGGTAATGCCACAGGCACTTATCAGCGCAGAACCCACAAAAAATGACCACAGTAAAAGGTACGGTAAGAAGAAAAGCCCTGTAACTTTCCCCAACCGTAGGGCAACACCCTCTAACAATGTTTGACCTGTCGCCAACTGCCAACGAGCCAAGCCTTCTGTAAGAACAAATTTTAACAACCCACCAACGACAACTGCCCAGAGAATAGCAACACCTAACTGGCTACCCGTAAAGCTGGCCGTTGCCAGATCCCCGGCACCTACACCCGTGGCGGCAACCAGGAAGCCAGGCATAATAATAGCTAATAAAGAGGGGGCTGCTTTCTTATTGTTACTAGCGCTAGCCATATAGTTTCAACTCTCTATCAATGGAAGAACCAGCCCCCCGTTAGGTTTCCCCCACGACGGGGATCTGTACTATATCAATATCTTGACTATGCTGATAATTCTAGACGAATAATTCCATTGAAGCTTTTAGGTGGTACACATGCAGCACATTGATGTTAAAAACCACAAAGTAGAACAAGAAACAAACAATTTGGATTTGGGAAGGATGAAAGCTGGCGCACTAATCACAAGCAACCAGCAGTCTTTAGGGGGATTAACAGAAGAAGAAATCTCTCGAGTTATTGATTTTGCAGTTGGTGTTAAAGCAACCAAAGCAACTTAACCAACTGCCAATAATTATTACATCCATTTACGTTCTTTCTGTTTGGCAGCTCCAACAGAAATCAAAAGACGCATCATTTTTTTCTGCACACTTAGAACAAAACCAACCTTGGCTATTGTCGCTATTAATGGACGAGGCAATCACCTTGCCCGCCTTTTCATAGTCACCATCCACAACCCAAAGCTCTAACCAAGAATCTATGGTTGAAAGCTCGCCAACACCGCCCCCTGCAAATTCATTCTTTAGCGTCACCTTAATACCTGCATACTCCACGATATTTTTGATGTTGCTCACTAAGATACGATTCTCATTGGTGTAGAGTAATTTCATCGAAAATCACTCCCACACAAACGGTTCTTTGCCATCCGTACTTGGGCGATGCTTTTTTTGTAATCCTTGCAAGAAGTTACGCATCATTTGATCTTTACACTCTCGATAGTGTTTATGGCCTTTCTTACGAAAGAATGCACTTAACTCATGTTTACTCATGGTCAAACCCACTGAATCCATAAGCTCTAACACTTCTTCGGATTTCAGATTGAGTGCGATTTTTAATTTTTTAAACACGATATTGTTATTGATACGCTCTTCAGGAGCTGGCTGCTCTCCCTCTTTTTTACCGCGCTTTTCATTAATAAATCCATTGAGAAACGTAGCCATTTCCGTATCAGAGCAACTTTTATACGCATCATCATCGTCTTTCTTCAGCCAGCAACTAATTTGCTCTCGTGTCACCTCAAGATCAGCCGCGCCAAAAACTGCAATCATCTTTGAATCATTAAGATCAAACGTATAGCGGAGGCGACGTAAAATATCATTGTTCGTCATAATAGTCCTGCTGCTTTTTCGCCCATTCTTCAACGTTTTTTTCGTGCCGCTCTTGTTTCTCTTGCTGTCGCTGAGCAGCCTTCTGTTTTTCTTCTGCCCGACGTTTATTACGTTCTTCTAGGTTTTCCAAAAAGCTAACTAACGCAGTTTTTCCCCATGCATCTGCTTCAGACTCAGAGCCGAATCCGTCTTGTCGTTTTGACACGCCGGTTTTTGTTGTTGATATTTTACGAGTAATCTCCACTGCCCAAGCATCACCATCTTGCTTGACGCGGTAGCCGTATTTTCCTTTTGCCATAATATTTAACCCTAATAATCTCTAATTATACTTAATAATAAATTCGCATATCGAATAACTACTGTCTAACAAATAAGCGAATACACATCAACTTCGATAAATAGTTTCAATCAAATGAAACCCAAACTGTGTTTTTACAGGGCCGTGCACGGTAAGCACCTTTTTCCTAAAAACAACATTATCAAATGCCTTTACCATTTGGCCCGGTGAAAACTCCCCGAGGTCTCCCCCGCTCTTTTTGGAGCTACAGGTCGAGTATTTTTTTGCTAACTTACCAAAGTCTTCTCCTTCAGCAAGTCTCTGCTTAAGCTTTTCAGCCTCAGCTCTTGTTTTTACTAAAATATGACGAGCACATGCGCGAGCCATAATGAACAACTCCTAAATTCTAATCATTAAACCGTTAATCATTAACCAAGAATTAACGTCGACTGTTTCCGGTTCTTTTTCCCGTTGCACGCTGCTTGGCTCGACGCTTTTGAGCAGTCCGACTATTTTTTCTTGAAACTGAAGGCGCTTTGGTTAAATCAGGTTCATAACCTGGTAGCCATTGTTGTGGCAATCGCTCATCCAATATCACTTCAATTTCTTCAAGCAGCCAGCTTTCATCTTCACTTAACAGTGAAATTGCCAACCCTTCTTTTCCTGCCCGGCCTGTACGTCCAATTCGATGAATATAGTCCTCAGGAATATGAGGTAATTCATGATTGATCACTACATGCAGTTGTGGAATATCCAACCCCCTTGCGGCAACATCTGTTGCAACCAACACTCTGGTTTCTCCTTCTTTAAAAGAAGCTAACGCTTTATCTCGTGCGCCTTGGGATTTCTCACCATGTATCGCAGCCGTCTTCAAACCGTCTTTGCACATTTCTTTCGCTAAATGGTCTGCACCGTGTCGAGTTCGTACAAAAACCAATACTTGATGCCAATTTTTAGCGCCAATTAAATGTGAAATCAACTCTCTCTTTCGATCAGCATCAACAACGTATACAACTTGCTCAACCCGTGCCGCGGTCGTATTCCGTGCATCGACTTCAATTAATGCGGGATTTCGCAACAACTCCTTGCTTAGGGCAAAAATGGCAGGGTCAAACGTTGCCGAAAACAATAAGGTTTGTCGCTCAACGGGCACTTTTCTTAGTATCCGCTTAATTTCATCGATAAACCCCATATCCAGCATACGATCAGCTTCATCAAACACAAGGGTCTTCAACTGACTGAGGTTAACTGCCCCTCTTGCCATCAAATCAATAAGCCTGCCTGGGGTCGCCACAACCACATCGGCACCCCTCAATGCTTTTATCTGAACATTAAGACTGGCGCCCCCATAAGCAATGGCTATTCGTGCAGGGCTATTTTGACCGTATTGAGTAAAACTATTATAGACTTGCTGTGCTAATTCTCGAGTGGGGGTTAACACAAGAGCCTGAATCGCTCCAGAAGGTGACAAATTAGCTTGCTCGCCAAGAAGAGAGCAACTCACCTGATGTAATATAGGTAACGCAAAAGCGGCTGTTTTACCGGTGCCGGTTTGAGCACCAGCCATAATATCCTGGCCTTCCAGTATTGCTGGTATTGCTTTCTGTTGAATTGGCGTTGCTTCAACGTACCCTTGCTCAGACACTGCATCCAGTAACGCTTGGCTCAGGCCTAACGAAGAGAAACTCATAACTTTTATCACCCATGGAGTTGGGGCATACCCCATTGGCGCGCAGTGTAACAGGCTCCTTTATAGACAACAATCCATCAAGCCAGCGACGCTTATAACATTAGGCAGGCCTTATCTCTGTTTTCGGTGACCTTTTAACTCTCAACTTATTATTGTTATCTCGGCTTTCCTTTACCAAGTCATTGTCAGTAATGAAGTTTGTTGACTTTGCTAGCCGGTCATACAACAAAACATTGACCGTTGCGGCCAAATTCATACAGCCAACCGTGGGTATATACACAACATCATCAACTCGATTAATAGTTTTTTGTTGGATATTACCGTCTTCAGGCCCAAAGATGTAAAAAGCATTGTCAGGATGCTGATAGGCTGGCAACGGTGTTGCACCTTCAACCAGCTCCACACAAACAATAGTGGCGCCTTCCGGTACAGCCGTTAAAAGGTCGTCAACTTGAGAAAGCGGAATCTCGTGACTGCTTTTATGGGTGTCCGTATTGTACTGTGCAGCTCTTTCATAACGCTCTCCTGTATAAACTACTGAATCTACACCATAACAGCCTGACGCCCGCATTACAGATCCCACATTTGTTGGGCTTTTGGGGTTCGTAAGCCCCAATACTACGTTAGTGTTTTTAGATTGACTCATATTCGCTCAGCGCTTATTTCATAAATGGATATTGTTCATATCCCGCATTATTAATGCGCGTACCTTAGCATAAGCAACCCAAAGAAGGTCTAAACGAATTCTAAGCCAACCTCTCCTTTCTCAGTACAAAAAAAGCCCCTAATATCAAAAAAAGGGGCCCGCAGATGTTTCATTTATGCCGCCGATACAGAGCTTTGCCTTCCGTAGTCTTCTTCACGGATAGCGGTCACGGTAACGGGTACCCCCTCTTGAGGTTCTACTTGGCCACCAATTAAACGCGACTTAGGCATTCCCGTTGTACCCTCAAATTCAGATGTAAAATCAACTCTTCGCGCAAACTCAGAGAAAATGATACGTATCTGTTGTTTCGCCTGACCCATGCCAACACACGCTCGTCGACCTCCGCCAAAAGGCATAAACTGATTAGGTTTAAATGACTTCTGCCCTCCCGTTTTTGTTATCCAGCGGTCAGGGTTAAACTCCAACGCATCCTCGCCATAGATATCTTTACGACGATGGGTGGAGTAAATATTCGGTAATACCGCTGTCCCCCCTGGAATTAACCAGTCGCCTATTTGCGTGTCTTCCCTTAACCAACGAATAAAACCGGGAGCGGATGGAGTAATGCGCTGAGACTCGTTTAAACACGCAGTAACATAGGGCAATTCTGACGTCTTCAATGGATCGTGTTTTCCTTCTTTTTGAATAAACGTAACAACTTCATCACGCATTCTTTTATAAACGTCTGGTTTTTGTTGTAACCAAATCATCAACCAGGCAGATGTTGCCGCACTGGTTTCATGTCCACCAATCATTAACCCATACACCTCTGAAATCACCTTCTCTTCCTCAAGTAATTTCCCATCAGAGTCACGCGTACGTGCTAAAAAAGATAACGTGTGGGATTCTGTTTCATCATTTCTCGTTCGGATGTCGCGTATGTCTTCTCGTAACAGTGTGGCAAGCTGAACTTTTAGATCAACACCTCGTTTCCAAGGAAAGAGACCTTTTTTACCGTTACCCATTTTCCCCAATGCCGAACGTTTCATGTATTGTTTATTTAAAAATCGTCGAAAACGGGTCGCTCCAACAATCGATGCAAGGGTGAAATTAATGTCGCTATTAGCTTCCATGATCCAGGCCAACATAAGTTCTTTATAACGCTCTTTTCTTTCCCCACTATAAAGATTAAATAAGGTTGCACAGGTAATATCCATAGTGATATCACCAATAAGCCGGGGGGCATCAAAAGCATCACCAACCTTCCAAGTGTTAATATGTTCGTTGGTGATTTTCGCCATCATATCTGCACGTTTTTTTAGCACGTTGCCGGCAAATTGAGGAATAACCAACTTACGTGAATTTTCATGATCTTTATTATTTGAAAACACTAAATTACTTTCACCCAGATCAAACGGCAACTGTACCAAACTACCGTCAATCTGGTGTCTCTGGAGCTTCAAGATATCTTGAATCATCTTAGGATCAGAGGTCCAAACCATCGGCCCTTGCCCAGGAAATGTTAAGGTGTAGGTATCACCGAGCTCTTTTTGTTTTTCATCGAAATAATCCCAAATACCGACACCAAGGCTTAAAGCTTGTTTGAATTTATTTTCCTTCGGTATCGGGGGGAGCTGTGGTTTTCGTGATGATTGCGTTAATGGTTCTGTTAGCTGCGCTTTCTGATTCATGATGCCTCGCCTAATAGCTTCCTGGTTGTTTTAGTAGAAAAGCTGAATATGTACAGGCGATGCAACACGTCTATTCACAACGCCTTTAACCGTTATGCTTTCGCAAGAACAGGTTCTTCTTGACGCGCCCCATAACTCCACACTTTCTGAGGTTTCATTCCTTCTTTAAAATCCAGATACTGCACATCAAACCAGATCGGCAATAAGTAATGAAAATAGTAAAAATGCGTAAACACAGGGCCCGCTTCAAAATCACCATCTTCATGCATAAGTTTTACGCGAGGATCCTTTTTCTGAAATTCTCTGACTTTTTCCAATGTCTCATCAACGTCCTGCCACTTATCTACCAAAAAGCCCATGTGGTCATAACTCTCTGGTTGCAGGGGTTTTTTATCTTCTGCCAAAAACAAAAACTGACTGAATTCCATATCAGTCCCGAGCAAAAACTTATCCGGCACATCTAAGTTCACCATTGGAACTTCGATTCCCGTAAACCCAAAAATATCACCATAAAATGCCTTAAGGTTTTCTCGCTCTTCTTTTAGCATGCCAATTGGAACCGTGAGCTCCATATGATTAAAACGAACCTGCATATGCCTTCCCCTCTAAAATAACCAAATTTAATTCGCTTAATCACAGTAGTATTTATCTTTACTCATGTAAAGTATATTTCTTTACATGAGTAAATATTTATTTGACAGATCGACAGCAACATATACCCATATAGAACAAAGGGATTTTTCTTAACAGGCAGCTGTGTAGACATTAAGCAGGTAGGAACGGCTATAGAAACCGCTATATAGCCAAACTATAGATACAAAGAAATATAGATACAAAGAGCTCTAAATACTGAGCGTATCAACAATAAAATCTGACAGTTGTTTAAGTCGCTTATCGATAGGGTAACTCTCATCAACAGCCCACTTCATCATGGTGGTGGAAATAACTCCCATCGACATTTCTGCAAGGAAATCCGTATCGTAGTGAGAACTGACATCACCACGTTTTTGCCCTGCTCGATATACCGTTTCAAACATCGACGTCATACCGCTCAACATATTCATATTGCTGTTATCACTAGGATCACTGGCCATACTTTGGCGAATCAAGTCACGCTCTAGTTCATCATATCGACTGAGTTGGCGCTGGGTCATTTCGAAAAACGATCGGATATAATCTTGTGTCGACTGGTTTTCTGCGATAAAAAGTGCAGTAAAGCTGGTCGCAGCATTCAGCCAGAGTTTTTCTGCAAGCGCTTTGATTAAATCACTTTTAGAAGGGTAATAACTATAAAACGTAGGGCGTGAGACTTCTGCTTGTTCGCAAATTTCTTCTAACGTAGTCGCATCACACCCATTTTTCTCAAAAAGTTGTATGGACGCTTCCATAATTTTTTCACGAAACTCCTGCTTGCGCTGCTCCCGTCGTGTAGTGGCCGGGGCGGTTTCTTGCCAAAAAGGTGTATTCATGAATGTCCTTCAATTTTTCCTGACGGGAACATAGTGAACCCAGAAATAAGCGGTACAGAATGACTCAAATCGTCTTGAGCAACACGCATTTTTACGTGCACCCAAACCGAATCGCTAGCATTATGATCATTAAGGATCAAAATGTACATTAAGTAAGGTCTCCCGTCCGGCCCTGCCAGCTCTATTACCGTATCTTTACCACTGCGCGCTCGCAGAGCTTCATAACCCAATGCAATCAGTTCATCAACGTAAAACCACTGCAGTTTCGCCATTACGTACTTGTTCTGGGGTTCTCCCATACGGATTAGCCTCCTAAATATTCGTAGATTCCTACCGACCAATTTATCTTTACACTTGATAAGTTATTTTATAGTCTCTTTACTAATGTAAAGCAATTAGGGTTAATGAAACACTTGCCAAAATCCGGACACCATCCTGGTAAATGTCATATGCCGAGCAAACAGTATGGAGCCATATGGATAGTGCTATATGGATGAAATTCTTACGGAGTTATGAATGAATAGGTTTCAACAGACGATGAAGGCGTTTGAACAAGGCTATCTTGCGGTTTCTGCCAACATCATTGATCACCCTGTGAGGTGGATTTTCGGATGGATCCTGGTAATTGCGCTCCTACTGACAGGACTTTCAATACATACCAAGCAATTTACCGAAATCAAATACCATAGCGGCCCCTACCTGTATTTCACCGATGACAATGTTGACTTTCAGACACTGCAACAAATGGAAAGCCGCTACGCACCCGACACCTCACTAATCTTTGTGTTTACACCTAACGAGGGCGATATTTTTACAACCAATTCCCTCAAAGCCATCGAAGACATTACCGAAATTGCCTGGACTCTGCCTTACGTTAGCCGAGTGGATTCCATTAGCAACTTTCAACACACTGAAATCGATGGTGATACCTTATCCACAGACTATCTCTACACCCAAGCAGAGACATTATCTAACGATGACATACAAAAGATAAAAAACATTGCACTCAATGAAAAAGCGCTCTTACGTCAAACCCTATCGGAATCAGGTAAGGTTGCGGCCATCATCGCCACTGTCAACATTGATGAAGCTCAGACTCAAGCACTAGAGATCATGCCCCTGGCAAACAAGGCTGCGGATAAACTACGATTAAAATATCCAAGTGCTCAAATCATGTTTCTTGGCGATGTACCCATTGCCGCAGCAACTAATACAGCAACCTTAGATACCTTCACAAAAACCTCACCTATCGCAATGACCCTAGTACTTGTTTGCCTAATCATTCTATTTCGCAACGCCTACAGTATTCTTGTAACCCAGCTTGTGATAGTTCTTTCCATTGGGCTCGCCTTTTGTATTTTTATGCTTTCAGGTTACATGTTATCACCTATTTCTGCGGGTGCGTCACCTATCATTCTCACCCTCGCCGTTGCAGATTGCGTTCACATACTTGTTGCCTATCAACAACAATGCAGCCTCAATAAAAACAAACGAGAAGCAATGATGGAAAGCTTACGGTTAAACTTTTCTCCCGTTTGGCTCACAAGTATCACAACAGGCATTGGTTTTTTAATGATGAATTTTGCCGAGTCCCCGCCATTTCATGATCTCGGGAACGCTGTATTTATTGGCGTTATGCTCGGTTTTTTACTTTCGGTGTCATTATTACCAGCCATCATGATGTTATTGCCAAGACCCAACTATCAGTTTGGGAATAGCCAAATGCGCTACATGAAAAATCTAGCACAATTTACTATTAAACAACGAAAGAAGTTGTTGTGGGCAATGAGCGTTGGTGTAGTGCTACTAATTAGCTTTATCCCGATGAACCGGGTTAACGATATTCTGACAGAATACTTTGATGAAAGTTTTGACGTTCGACGAGCGTTAGATTTTTATGTGTCCAACATGGGCGGATTGCAACGACTTCAATTTGTGGTACCTGCACAAGGTGTGGGTGGTATCACCGAACCGGAATACCTGAAACATCTAGATGAGTTGATTCAATGGGTTGAAGCACAACCCAAAGTCTCTCATGCACGCAGCTTTGTTGATGTCGTTAAGCGATTAAACCGAAGTCTACATGAAGGGGATCAGGCGTATTATTCTATCCCCAACAACCGGGAACTTATTGCACAATACATTCTGTTATACGAACTTGGTTTGCCCTTCGGGTTAGGCCTTGATACCCAAGTAGATATGAAAAAGTCCGAGACCAAACTGGAAATCGTATTTGAACGCATACATTCTGATGAAATTGTGACTCTTCGTAATACAATACACCAATGGATGCGAGCGAATTGGCCCGATTATATGCAAGCATCAGCCACCGGCATGGATTCATTATTTAGTGACATTACCTTCGCTAACGTTCACTCCATGATGATTGGCACAATCATCGCTTTAACATTAGTCTCTGCCTTACTCATCGTGTCATTAGGCTCCGTTCGCTATGGTTTGCTCAGCTTACTGCCCAATTTACTCCCTGCGGCAATGACATTTGGTGTATGGGGTATTATCTCTGGTGAAGTTGGATTAGTGGTATCTATCATCACCTGTATGACCCTGGGTATCATTATTGATGATACCGTACATTTTCTCAGTAAATACGTACGTGCCAAGCGAGAACAAAACCTCAGTACCGAGCAAGCGGTGACATTTGCCTTTGAAACAGTCGGTATTGCCTTAATCGCTACCTCCATTATTCTGGTAGCTAATTTTGGCGTTATGGGTTTTAGTCATTATTATCCCAATGCCGCCACCGGAATCCTGACCTCGATGACCATCACCTTTGCACTGGTGATCCACTTTCTGTTCTTTGTCCCTTTATTGTTAACCATTGATGTAAAACGCGATAAATAGGAAGCAAGAGTGGAAAGAGCCCTACATGCTAACTATTCTATAATCAGATCACACCAGTAACGCGTCAGTAATTAGAGTAACAAGAGTAACGTTTATTTTAGATCGACTACTTTGGCTATCCCTATCCATATTATTGATTGCACTCAGCTTTCCTGGGCGCCCATTGCCTTTGCTTGTATGCTTTTCACTCGCCCCCGTCATGATTGCCAGCGTTAACCTTTCTGCCCTCAAAAGTGCTGCCCTGTACTTTATCTGGGCATTACTCTGGTGGTTAGGAGCCGTATGGTGGTTAGCGCCCGCATTAAGTCGCTTTGCTCAAGTACCAATGGTACCTAGCGTTCTGCTGTTAACGCTTACGTGTGGAGTTCTCGCACTTCCTTATGGCGTTGCTAGCTTCATAATACACTACTATCAATGGTGGAATAAGCGCTTCAATCTCATAAAAATCCCTCTCGCATTTACGGTATGTACCGCGCTAACCCCCTCTCTCATTCCCGCCTCCCCTGTAAATGCACTCTATAATTTTCCAATGCTTATTCAGTTTGCAGATATTGGTGGAGTACCTTTATTAGTATTTTTATACGTTGCATTTAATGTGGCCTGCGTAAATATCTATCGGTATTTTTCACTTAATAAAAAATGTAGTAACCCTACTATTGCAAATCAACGCCTTTCCTTCAAACCTACCCATATTGTATTTCCAGCTTTATTAATCCCTGGCCTTGTACTTGGCTATGGTTGGTTGCGCTTACCCGAAGCAGAATCAACAGCCACAACTAAAAATAATGCTATCACTATTGGATATATTCAACCAAACGCAACCGTCGAAGACAAACTATCAACACTTATCCTCCAATCAAAACGTCTCTTACAATCACAATCAAAAAGTAACAATATTGATCTTATTATTTGGCCTGAGGTTCCAACACCCTTCTCTTGGGCTGACAATAGCTACGACCGATACCGAATTCAGCGTTATATTGACGAAATTGATAGCCACCTAATTGTGGTATCTGGATACCGTTACGCGAACAACAAAAATGCATCCGCAGGATTTTTTAATACAGCCCATTTAATCTCTCCAGAAGGCATTCAACTATCTCAATATAATAAACAACACCTTGTCCCATTTTTTGAATACCTTCCATTCAAAAACACTCTACCTTGGATTAAACAATGGTTCCCTGGGTCAAAGAATTACCTTTCTGGAGAAAACCCAGAAATATTCGAGTTCAGTAACGAATATCGACTCGCCCCACTTATTTGCTATGAGATATTATTCAGCGATCTCGTTAGGGATTACAAAAATCTGGGTGCAACAATTATTATTAACCCAAGTAACGACGGTTGGTTTGGGGCACAAGGAGCATTAAGCCATTTATCCATCGCCATGTTTCGAACGGTTGAATATCATATGCCTATAGTTAGAGTCGGAAATACGGGGATTAGCACCGTAATAAGCACTCATGGAAAAATATCCGACAGCGATTCAATTCCAGTTAACAAAACCGACGGCAATATAGCCAAAGTTTCTGCATCGACTGATACAACTATCTATTCATTATATGGAAATTGGATACACCAAATCACAATTAGTTTATTTTTATTACTACTAGCAATAGATCGCCCAAGGGATAGAACCTAAATTAACATTTGGGTTATTCAATTTAGGTATCACGGTAGATCATTTTGTACTTAAGCATTCATAACGCACAATTCAATGTTATAAAAACCAGGTCACAAAAAATAAAAATACATAATTAACCCTTTGAATAAAATACAGTTTATAGCGACTAAAAGGTCACATTTTGGGCAAAAAGATTAGCCGGAAAATTGGAATATCCACATTATTTAAATTTAGACAAGCTTTTTAGTATGAATTAGATTGCATATGTACTTGATAACAAGTGCGCGGCCCAACAGGAATTAGGCCGACATTAGGACACCGCTAAAAGGTGAATGATTTTAGAGATGCCCCATCAATCAAGGATCATAAGAGCACTAAATATAAACAAGGCTTGATCTATGAAAACTCAAACAACAAATAAAAAAATCATTACTCGCATTATCTCTTTATTTATTTTTCTATCGACCAGTTTTACAACCGCTTTGTATGCTTCTGGGGGAGCAAACGATTACGCAGAAACAGAATACCCAATTGTATTAGTCCACGGTTTTTTGGGATTTAATACGATGCTAGGTGTTATCGACTATTGGTATAAGGTTCCCGCTACATTAGAAGCAGAAGGTGGCGATGTTCACGTTGCATTAGTATCCCCAACAAATTCACCGGAATTGCGAGGTGAACAACTTATCACTCAAATCGAAGATATATTAGCGATTACTGGTGCCAGTAAGGTTAACTTGATGGGGCACAGCCACGGATCAACAACCTCTCGATATGTTGCCTCTGTTAGACCAGACATCGTTGCATCCGTTACCGGTATTTCTGGCGTCAATAACGGCGTTGAATTTGCCGACGCAATCGCCGCCGGAAACCAACAGTTACTCGCCAGTGTCGTGCCTTTATTGGCTGATGTTATTGCCTTTATGAGTGGTAACGATAATCCAAACGATGCGGCCGCCGCACTGGTTTCCATGAACACAGAAACAATGGATGCATTTAATATCGCACATCCTGGCGGAACCATTGCCAATGATGCATGTGGTGAAGGTGATTATGTACATAACGGCATCCGCTACTACAGCTGGTCAGGAAACTCTCGACAAACCTTACATTTAACCAATGCTATCGATTTAGCGGATCTTCTTTTTGCTGTCACCGGCATGGAATACAACCGAAAAAATGACGGACTTGTTGCGAGCTGTACCTCACACTTAGGAAAAGTGATTCGTGATGATTTCTACTTCAATCACTTAGATTCAACTAATGGCTTACTTGGCTTAACCAGCATACTGGCTCACGACCCTGTCGAAGTTATCATGGATCACGCAAATCGTCTTAAGGGCGAAGGTTTGTAATTAGTTTCACCTTCAAAGTTTGAGTTATCCCCTGCAGTTAGCTGGAGGCGATAGCTCAAACAACACAAAAAACATCAATCAGATTTCGTTTTTATGTCTCAAAAAATAAAAATAGTCCTCTTACTACTTATTCTAAGTACATCGATAATATTTTTTGTCGTCGGTGATCAAAACGATAATCTGTCACCAATCGCACTATCAACCACAAACAACACTAAGAGTAAGGTTACAAAAACAACTCTGCCAGCCGGCAACAACCTATCAAGCTCCACTGTTGATATCTCAGGAAAACTCCCCTCAATTCCAAGCTTTGCCACCCTGCAAGGAACACGCATACACGGAAACTTGCGTGTAGACGAGCAAGGTAACTTAATTATCGATAATGACATCAAAAAATTGCTTCATTACTACTTGAATGTTGAAGGCGAAATTTCTCGTGAAGAACTAATTAATTTGCTTCGCCAAGGTATTGCCGATTACTTACCACAACCTGCAGAAGATCAAGCGTTAGAAATTCTCACCCAATACTTAGCCTACCAAAATGCTTTACAAGAACAAATCAACCAAGGCGTATACCCGCTTAAATCAGATGGCATTGAAGGTTACCGCCAGGCCTTTGAGTTACGCAATCAACTACGCGTCCAGTATCTTGGAGCCGAAGTCGCCAGTGCGTTTTTTGCAGAAGAAGAAGCTTATGATTTATACACGGTTACCCGCCTAGAACTTGCCAAAAATGCATCACTTACCGATGCAGAACGGACGGCTCAACTGAGTATTTTGGAAGAACAACTACCAGAGCAATACCTTAACGTAAGAAAAAAACAACAAAACAGAGTTGCCATCAACGAAACAATCAACACATTAAGAGAAAACAACGCAAGCATCTACGAACTTCAAGATACATGGACGCAGCATTATGGGACTGAAGCAGCCCAGCGTTTGGTGACATTAGAAGTCAAAAGACAGGAGTGGAACAACCGCTATAATACCTACAGCCAACAGCGCCAATCATTACAGGAAACGGGCTTAGATGACCTCGCATTTGAATCACAACTTAACGCACTACAAGAATCATTATTCACGGAGGCTGAGCAAAAACGTATTCAAGCTTTGGACAAAATAAATGAACCTATAGAATGATAGTAAGTTATGCCTCAGTACCCTGTACAAACAACATACCCATGGACTCGTAAGCCTTAACCTCCCGCGCCCCAATCATCACCAATAAGGTTTCTTCACTAATACCCTTTATTTCACAGTATTCCTCTGCCGTTATCGCAGTTCCAAGAACCTTTTTTGCCTCCTCAAAAGCATCTTTAGGGCTCTTTTTCCTCATAAGGAAGAACAATCCCAACGGCACCATCACCACAAGCAATATTATTTCTAGAAAGTATGTCATGAGAAAACCTCTATCAGAGCCCTAATCAAGTCCCCAAAGGGTTCCCTATTTCATGGCTTAGTTGTAAAATTTGCGCCATTATTCTTCTCTTTATCAATACTGACAGGACATAGTAATGGGCAGAGCCTACCAAAACCGAAAAGAATCCATG
>MAAC01018573.1_pt1 | contig 38796 bp, 26 predicted proteins | sample 1115981 | NCBI WGS metagenome assembly MAAC01 (sample SAMN04961126, study PRJNA320927) | seawater metagenome | isolation source: sample BD02T64 sea water enriched with oil for 64 days | place: USA:Gulf of Mexico | collected 2013-07-27 | reverse complement strand
TGTTGGCTAACCGGGGTGGGTCTAAGGCTAAAATAAGAGATTTTGATGGGGCTTATAGTGATTTACACGAAGCAATTGTATTGGACTCCACCAATTTGGGAGCACTAAACAATATGGCTACGATTTGCGATGAGGTAGGGAAGCCCGAAGAAACATGGGTGTATTTGCAGAAGATAATTGAGGTAGATTCGTTGTTTATGCCGGCATATGTAAATTTGGGGTTCAAGTATCAAGCGATTAATAAGCATGAAATGGCGATCCAATATTTTGATAAAGCTGTTTCTCTTTCTCCCGATGAACCATTTGCCTATAGTAATCGAAGTTTCAGTAAATTAAAAACCAATGATTTAAAAGGGGCGCTAAAGGATATTAATAAATCCATAAAACTGTATCCAGCCAATTCGTATGCCTATAAAATTAGAGCGTTAATTTATTTAGAAAAAGGGAAAATGAAAGAGGCTTGCTCCGATTTATCGGAAGCTACTTCTTTAGGTTATCAAATTTCCTATGGGGAGGAGGTCATTGAACTCCGCAATAAACATTGTAAATAATTCTTGAAATACACCATGAATATTTTTGAAGAGGTACTCGCACAATCCAAAAAGGATAAGCAAATAATTGGCATTAGAGAATACGGTGAAGATACCAAGTTTAGCTGTGGTTATGTGGTGGATTATACTTTCGATTGGGTGCTAATTCAACACTTCAGTATCTTAGGACTAGCCGATGGCCTAATCCTGATGCAAACCCAAAATATGGAAAGTTTGGAAGTGAATAGTGATTATACGTGTTCCTTCCAAAAGCTAAGCACAGCTCTGGAGAATAATATCAATAGCATTTGGGGCGTGAAATTACCTCAGTCCGAAAACTGGGCTTCTGAATTTATCGCCCCTTATCTGAATGCTAAAAAGGTCATTGAAATTATTTTTGAGGATGGGTTTGGTATTCATGGTCGTGTGGCCAAACTGGATCATGAATTTATAAAATTTGAAACCGTTGGTGATTTAGGTGAATTGGATGGCGCATGTATTTACCGACTCGAAAATATAATGACTATTCATATCGATTCCTTGGAATCTCGGAAAAGGGGATCTTTACTCGAATTAAAATAAGGGTTAATTATTAAAATTTATGGAGGTCTGGCATCTTTCATTTATTAGAAAATGATATCCTTTTTTATGAAAACTGGTTAATTTTTGTCCAAACCGATACGCTGTATGACCAACATTCTAGCAGTTGGGACCGTGAGAATACCGTACTCGTAAATAGTTGTTTACCCATTATTAAATTAATAGCTGTTTTTATTTAGTGCAAAAAAACAGGTGTAATTACCCGTGTTTTGGCCTTATAAAATGTTTTTCTGTTTCTTACATTTGATCCTATAGTTGTTATTCTAGGTCTACAACTTCAGTTACTATCTAAGTTTATTTTGAAGAGCCATTAACTATTAGGTTAAGGGTATCCCTGTGCCCTATTGGTATTGTTTATAGGTTAACTCAAGGATGTTTTCAAATAGGATAGTGCTGTATATGTAATGGAGACAGCTGAAAATCCTTAATAGAGTAGGCGATATTATTTATACATTTTTTTTATATGAAAAAATTAATTTATGCACTCAGCCTGAGTTTGATAGCTGTTGCTTTAACCCTAAACGTAAACGCATTAACCACTATTCTTCCGGGAGATTATCATGTCGTAAATGGTGGGTCCTTTGACCAAACGGGATATGTGGTTCAAGATTCAGGCCATTTAGTATTTGGTTCAGGCTACTACCAGTTTGATGATACAGCCTCTATTGAAATTGAATCTCTAGGTTTTTTAACCATTTATGGGAACGTAACTTTAACCTCTCAATCTGCGGTCAGTTTCTGGCAGGGAATCCTGGTACATGGGTTTAATGGAATTTGTACGGCTCCTAATTTACCAACCGCATTAACGACCACCATGGCTATTCTTATTGATGGCTCCAAAGGACCTATTGTTATTGGTAATGCGGAAACAGGAATTAAATTTTTAGACGATATTTACCCAGGTTCAGGAACCTCTTCCTGTAGGTCCATGTTAGGGGATCATATCAGCTTTTTACAATGTAAATTAAATAGTTTGCATTTTGAGAATTCCAATATGACTTCGAATTCCACCGTACTCAACAATTGCTATTTTTTCTCTAATCAATCGATGAGTCCCTTAATTGACCATGTTTATTTGAGACGACTATATGACTGGAGAATTGAAGGAAGCCATTTCGATTGTAAACCGATTCAAAAAGGTATTTATTTAAAACAAGCGGATATGATTTGTTCGGATAATTTTTTTCTGAATTATGATTTTGCTATTTATCATTCCCATTCGAGCTCGGTATCTAATTCAACCATCGCTCTAAATAGGTTTGAATCTAGTACAGTGGGGTCTAGGGCTATGAGATCGGAGCATTCGTCAAATCTTCAATTTACGGAAAACAGAGTGATCGCTACTGGTGTAGGTAGTTATGGGTTGAATTTATGGCAATCCACTTCCGTTTACGCAAAAGGCAATAATATTTCCGTTTATTTTTATGGGCTCAATAGCCAAGGTGGAGTAGATAATAAATACCTGAACAATATAGTGAGATCCAAAAATACAGGGATTAGATCTCGGTTATCCGATGCTCCATTTATTTCGGAAAATGAAATAACCATTGATAGTTTGGGAAGTATTGGTATTGATATTCAACAATCTTTTGAAAGTATCATTTTGGATAATCAAATCGAGGGTGAGTATTTAAACTCTTTGGCCGGAATAAGACTTAAAAATACCGGTATCGATCTCACCATTGTTAAAGGGAATACACTTTCAATGGCACAAAGTTTATTACTATGCGATGGTCACAACTTAGGTTTATATACCTGTAAAAATGTATTTACAGATAGAGCACAATATGGGGTTAATATTATTAATGGCGTAGGAATTGATGATCAAGGTATGCTAAGCTCAGGAAGTGATAATGATATGAATTTATTAGCGTTGGGATGGGTAGCCCCACCGTATGCATACGTAAATAATCAAGGGACATTTAACACCTACGTGAAATTCTATTCTTTTTCTTCAGGCATGCTAACGCCTATGGTAGGTGCGGTCGAAATTGCGGCTACTTTACCCGGGTGTAGTGTGGCCAAAACCACCACTGGAGTTGAAAACAGTTCGACCTCGGGATCTCGCATTCATACTTTTCCAAACCCAGTACTGAATGAATTTACTGTGGATGTTGGGTCTGAAGGGATCAACGAGATAACTATTTTTGATTTGAAAGGGGCTATCGTAATGCATAAAACGGTAACAAATGTTTCCGTGTATTCACTTAATTTAGAAGAAATACAATCAGGAACGTACATGGCTTTAATTAAAACAGATCACCAATCCGTTCGAAAAATAATGGTCAAATTATAAGGAATTCGTTTCTGGATATGGGAGGAACCGAAGGGGCGTTCCGTTAAATGAAATCCTAATTTTATTGGAATCAAAATTTAAAAATACCATCTGGTTTTGACGGGGTGGTATTTTTTTTGGCTAATATTGGAAGGCTTTATTTAGATTTTGGATCTTTTTTGAAAAAGATGTCCCTTTTTTGATTGCGTATTCGTTGCTTGGTTGAATTGATTAAATAAATAGTAATTTTAAAACAAAACAAGATGAAACAATTTATGTATTTATTGAGAGGTGGAAAACCAATGGACACGTATTCTCCAGAAGAAATGGAAGCACATATGGGCGAATGGAAATCTTGGATGGGCGGATTGGCCGAACAAGAAAAATTAGCGGGTGGTCTCCCATTATCTAAGGATGGTAAAAGAGTTACTGGTGGTGGTTCTGTAACCCATGACGGTCCGTTTGCCGAAGGAAAAGAAGTCGTAGGTGGTTACATTATTGTAAATGCAGCTAACATGGACGAAGCCATTGAGCTATCCAAAGGTTGTCCTATTCACCAAAGCAACGAAGCCGTGGTGGAGATAAGAGAAATCATGAGCATGTAATTTCAACATTAAATTGAAAAATCCGCTTAAGTCCTTCTTAAGCGGATTTTTAGTAGGAATGAGTACACCCATCACCACACAAATAGATCATTTATTCAGAAATGAATATGCGAAGTTAATTTCTTATTTAACGTCCAAGTTTGGGGTCTCCCATATGGACTGTATTGAAGATGCCGTGCAAGATGCATTACTAAAGGCCATGCAATTATGGTCGTATAATGAGATCCCTAACGAACCGGGTAAATGGCTTTATCGGGTATCCTATAATAAAGTGATCGATAGCCTAAGAAGACAAAGTAAAACTCTGATGTTTAACCCCGAAATTATGACTAATTATCTGGAAGAGGATTACGAGTTGGAGCAGAGTATTGAAGATCCACAATTGCAAATGATTTTTGCATGTTGCCATCCATCTATTAGCGAAAACGATCAAATAATGTTGAGTCTCAACCTGCTTTGTGGTTTTAGTATTCCAGAAATGAGTCGGGTATTACTAAAAAAACCGGAGGCGATAAAAAAGGGATTGTCCCGGGCCAAAAAACAGTTTAAAACTAAAGTGGATCATTTAGCTGTTCCTTCAAAAACGGAATTACCCGAACGGTTAAATACCGTTTTGAAAGTGATTTACTTGTTGTTTACCAATGGATATAATGCCTATAAAGGCAATGAGTTAATAAAACGTGAAGTATGCGAAGATGCCATTCGTTTGGCGGGTTTGTTGCATGTAAATGCCCATTGCTCTACCCCCCAATTACACGCATTAATAGCCTTGATGTGTTTTAATTTATCGCGTTTTGAAGCACGTATTTCTCCAAAAGGAGATTTGGTAGCAATGGAAAATCAGAACCGTCAATTATGGGATCGAGATTTAATACAGGTAGGGAACAAATTCATCTTATTAGCCAATACCACCAATGGATATTCTAAATTTCATTTAGAAGCGGCCATTGCACGTGAATACGCACTTTCATCTTCATATCGCACCATTAATTGGAGTGCTATATTGGCTATTTATGATGTGCTGATTGGTCAAAACCAAAGTGCGACCTTGACCTTAAATCGTTTGGTAGTTCTAAGTAAAGTGAAAGGGGAGCAGCGGGCTTTAAATGAATTGAATTTACTGGATGAAAAGGTCCATTTAACCAATCATCACTACTATTCCATAAAAGGAGACTTGGAGAAAAAACTCCAATTGCCAACCTATAAAATCAGTTTGGAAAAAGCCATTTCACTGACCCAAAACGAAAAAGAAAAAGCTTTCTTAACCCAAAAATTATAATGTAATTTTGGTTCTTCACTTGTTCTCCAACTCTGAGTAGGGGAGGGAGTGTTTCATTCCTATAATTTCGGCATGCAAACAGAAGCACTCATTCAATACTTCAGTAATCTTTTACCCTTAAGTCCTGCAGAAAAGGATTTTGTAGAAGAAAATTTTTCTTTAAGGAAAGTAAAAAGAAGACAGTTCATTCTGCAAGAAGGAGATGTTTGTATGCATAACACATTCGTGATAGAAGGGTGTTTTAGAATGTACTTTGTAGATGAAAAAGGGAAAGAACATAACATTCAATTTGCCGTAGAAAATTGGTGGTTAGGCGATCTCGGGAGTTTCCATTCCCAAGAACCTAGTAGGTTGTATATCGAAGCGATGGAAAACTCCGTTATTCTGCAAATCAAAAGGGTGGATCAACTCCGTCTTTTTGTGGAGTATCCTAAATTCAATCGTTTGTTTAGAGTCATTACCGAAAATGCTTTGGTAAGTACCCAACGCAGAATTTTACAGAACATTAGTTCTACCGCAGAAGAGAGATATGTAGATTTTAGAAACAGGTACCCGGATTTTTTCAATCGCATTTCTAATGTGCAAATTGCATCCTATTTAGGGGTGACGCCCGAGTTTCTAAGTACCATTCGTAAACGATTGGTAAAACCTTAAGGTAGATTAAGGTTCTTTCTTAAAGTACCTTATGGGTGCGCATGAGACTAATCCCAGACCTTTGTTTTAATTATAAACGAAACAAAATGAATCGAATAGTTATTCCAGTATTAGCCCTATTATTTATGGGCTCTTGTCGTTCAAACACGAACCAAGAAACATCCATTATTGAAACTCAAAAAACGGAAATCATGCACAAAGAAGAAAAACAGCACATCGAACAATTATTGAATACCTATAAAAAAGCATTAAACACCTCCGATGCCGCCTTAGCACAAAGTCTGTACACTAAAGATGGGGTTTTCATGCCTTCCGAAGCACCATCGGCTATTGGCCAGGAAAACATCTTAAAATCATACGCGTTCATATTTAGTCAAATTCAATTGTCTATCGAGTTTTACATCGAAGAAATTGAAATTGAAGGAGACGTGGCTTTTGCCACTACTTCCTCCAAAGGAAGCGTTCTAATTCACGCCTTGGGTGAAAGTGTTCCGGAATCGAATCGGGAACTTTTTGTATTTGAAAAAATAGCTGGCCAGTGGAAAATTGCTCGGTACATGTTTAACAAAACAGAAGCTAAGAAATAATAGTTTCTAGAGGAATCCTTGAATAAGAAAGCGATTTGGATGTATTCCTTATCGCTTTTTTTTGTGGGTATGGGTATGGGTATGGGTTGAAAATGTACCGTATTGGATAATAGGCGGAAATGGATAAATCGAACCTAGAAGACTTTAGTTTTTATTCTGCATCTTGTAAAACTCAATGGAATAGGAATAATAAAACGGGGCATTGGATATATAGTCCGCTACCCCTGAAATACGTTACAAATGATGGTAAGATTATTAATGGTATGTATCCTCTTTACGGGATCATTGTGTGCGCAGAATAAAATGGATTTCAGTGCGCAAACCTGGGAGCAAGTTTTGAAACAGGCAAAGGAAACACAGAAGTTAATTTATCTAGATTGTTATACAGCTTGGTGCGGTCCCTGCAAAATGATGGATAAAAGCGTATTTACCAATCCGGAGGTTATTGATTTTTATGATAAAAACTTCCTCAATTATAAGATGGATATGGAAAAAGGAGTAGGCCCTGAATTGGTGGAAAAGTACAAGGTCAAAGTGTACCCTACCCATCTATTTATTGATGGGGATGGGAATGTAATCCATCGAAGTATTTCATTTAAAAATTCCCGGGAATTTATTCTCCTCGGTCATGATGCCATGTCCACTACCACACAAACTTCAAGTCTCGAAAAAATGTATGTGCGTGGAAACAAAACACCCGAGTTTTTAATTAGTTATGTCCAGTATTTAGAGGAAACATCGCAAGACCATTCCTTTGCTTTTGATCAATATTTAAAAGCGGTTCCTAAAGAAGAGCAATGGTCAGAAAAAAACGTAAAACTCATCTTTAAGTATACCGATAATATCTCCTCTTATGCCTATCAAATTTTTTTAAAAACATTACCAGAAATCAACGCATCCTTTTCCAGTAATGATAGGCAGTATAAATATTATGTGTTGTGTACAAATAGTGTTAAAAACGCTGCAAAAGAAAAGGATAGCCTTCTATTGGAAGCATCTGTTAAATTATACCGAGAAAAGATTACCCACAAAAATTGTGAATTGGCCATTTCTCTAGAATTATACATGAGGTACTATAGAATATCGAAAGAATATGGGATGTTAAACAAAGAAATATGGTCGTACATAGACCATTATATAACTCCCAGAGAAAATATTATTCATGGAGGTGATTCAGAGCTTTTGAAGGAAATCCGAAACGGTAAAAGTTCAAAATCTATTGCGGGTTATGATTCAAAACCGAAGACCGTGGTCGTGACCTATAATGAACATGCAAAGTCATTGTTTTCTTTCGCTAAAATGGTTTATTATGAAGATATGGAGATGGATTCTATTCAGGTCGATGCTATTTCTTGGCTGAAATTTGCCATATCTATTGAAGACAAGTTAGCCTACTATGATTTATTGCTCCGTTTTTATCAAAAACGAAATACACTTCAACTTGCAAGTCCTTACCTGGACATCCTTCCTAAATTAGTAAAAAAGGAAAAACACTTGGAGGAAGATTATGCGGAATTAATGCAAATACTCGTTTCGTTACAGATCGTCATTTAATAATGAATGAGACCTTTTTTTGTGGGACTGCATGTGATTCTAGGAATACCATTTTTTACTTCTAGGATTCTATGGGAACCTAATAAATTGGGCGGCTTATGAGGAGATAAAACGAATGGACTACTCCTCCAAAATTTCACAGTCGACTGTTCCCTTAAAATAGCTCAAATGAACCACGAGTTGGCAGCAATTCCCATGGAATGAATAAAATAATGGGTGTTCTATTCGCATTTGTTACGCATTATTCATGTTCGAATAATACCAAGTAAGAAGTTTTTGGGAATAAGTTAATTGCAGGGTTAAGGTGTGTTTTGAGTTGGTATCCTATTGATTTTTATGTAACTAATGCCTAAAAGTCACTAAAAGTACCCACCACATTTTTAATAATAAAGGATAACCTTTATCTTTAGACTTTCAAACTCCTAATCGAGTCATTCAATACGACATTCAAATTTTTATTTTTTAACCAAAGCCTTATTTTAGGTTGTGGTACCATTCCATCAGGTGATAATAAGTGGCCTTTTCCAGTTGGAAAGTATGGTTACCTATAAAAGGCCTCTCTATTTTTATAGTAGGGGAATCGTTACAACTGATTGGAAGGAATAAATTACTAAAAGTCAGGAAGAATAGGCTGACCATGAATTCGTTAATACCTATTCCTTTTTTATCCCTAATATATGAAATATGAAAAATAGAGTCGAACTAAAAATAATTGCCATCGCCTTTCTGTATGTAACAATACTAAATGGCTGCAAAAAAGAAGAGCCGATTACCCTGCCCACGCCTGCTCCCTACATTTGTTCAGAAGCAGATGGCATTTTGTGTAATGTAGCCGGCATTTCGGGTGAAAATGGAGGAAGTGGAAATGGCGGTGACGCCCTTTTGGCGCAGTTATATTGGCCAATGGATATAACGATGGATACTGAAGGGCGTTTGCTGATTGTGGATTTTAATAATCACTGCGTCAGGAGGATTGAAAACGATGGTACCATTGACCGAATTATTGGATCAGGAATATTAGGGGATCATGCTACGGGTACCGCTTTATCCATTAATCTAAATCACCCATCCGAAGTTACCATTGGACCCTTAGGGAATTATTGGTTATCTGCATGGCACAACTGGAAAGTGAAAAAAATTGATAAAAACTCTTGGGAGGTCACCTCACCTATTGGCACTATTCAAGGCTTTTCTGGGGATGGAGGAACAGCCGATACCGCCAGAATGGACCTGCCTTCAAGTACCGTGTTTGGAACCAACGGTGATATCTTTATTTGTGATCAGGGTAATCAGCGGATCCGGAAAGTGGATGCCGTCACCCATATAATTACAACCCTTGCCGGGAGTAGTAAAGGATATGCGGATGGAATTGGCGCGGTAGCTCAGTTTTCTTTCCCTACCGGTACAAATGCGGGACCCGGTGGTAAAATGGCTCTGACCATTGATGGGAATTACTTGATTATTGCGGATACGGAAAACAACAGGATTCGAAAGGTCCATATCTCCACGGGAGAAGTCAGTACCATCGCGGGGATAGGAACAGAAGGGTATTCTGGTAATTCCGGATTGGCTATCCATGCGCAATTAAACAAGCCAACAGACGTAGCTATTGGTCCGGATAAAGTGATCTACATCGCTGATTCTAAAAATCACGTCATCCGGAAAATAGATGCGTCTGGTAATATATTCACGGTAGTGGGGACTGGTATTGCCGGAAGTTCGGTTAACGGAACCCTCGCAAATGAAGCCATGCTTAACCAACCTTATGGTGTCTATATGACTCCAGACAACACCCTTTACATTGCAGATACCTACAACCAGCAAGTAAAGAAAGTGAAAAATCCATAACCCTATTTTTGAAAGTCTGTCTCAAAAAGGAGAATCCTGAACAACCTCTTGTTTAATGGGGTAGGGATTCGGTCTATATCAAATGATTATTGCGCTCCGAACAGGGAAGCTCCGTAACCGTACTTCGATAAAGTATAAGATTCGTAATCTATTATACATGAATTAATTAACTTAGTGTCATCGCAGTAATTAGTGCTGCTTTTCCCTTACAAACAGCTACAATAGTGTGGTAGGTTATCAACGCAAATGCTTATGAAAAATATATTAGTCACTATCGATTTTGAAGAAAACGTATTTCTACTGCTGGATATAGCATTTGAACTAGCCGAATCGTTGGATTCAAAAATTTGGTTAATGCATATCGCTGCACCAGATCCTGATTTTGTAGGATACGATGTAGGGCCACAATATATCCGAGACTTTAGAGCAAAAGAGCTAAGAAAAGAACATAAATTACTTCAAGAATATGCACAGCAACTTCAGGGTAAAGGAATTCAGGCGGACGCGCTACTTATTCAAGGAGCAACGATTGAAATGATAATTTTAGAGTCCAAAAAGTTACATGTTGACTTGATTATTGCGGGGCATCATGAACGTGGGTTTCTTTACAATGCGTTTGTTGGAAGTGTGTCCTCACAAATTATTAAAAAATCAAAAATACCCGTACTTATCGTGCCTATGGAATAAGGGGAATAATACCAAAAAGGGATGCCTAAACTAGGGATCGTCATTTATTGTTTGCCAATAAACTACAGGTGTACTTTTCGTTCCCTTAAGGTCATCTTAGAAATTTCCTGTGGTGGAGATTATTGGATTATTGTTTGTCGGGAATTTAATAGATCACGGTATTAGTACGATAATTAACCGCTATTTTCAGAACCTCGATAAGAAAATAAACGTGTAATTTAGAATATAAAAAGGACCTACTTTAAAGGATTATTTCACCGCCTATGGAAAACGGTTTACGGGATTAAATCAATTCCCCTAATTTCGGCCTGATTTCTAAAATAAATACACATGAATACCAAAACAATACTCACCGCAAGTGCCATTTTTATGGGCGTATTAGGAATATGTCTTTCTTTTTTACCCCATGAAATAGTGCAATTTTTTAATATGCCAAGTGGCCAATTATCCGCGGTTTTTCTGCAACTACTAGGAGCCACCTTAATGGGGTTTGCGATTTTAAACTGGATGTCCAAAGAAGTACGGATAGGAGGGATATTTAATAAGCCATTGGCTCTAGGTAATTTCTTGCATTTTGGAGCGGGAGTGTTAGCGTTGGCTAAAGCCATTTCGCACATTGAGGTGCATCCAGAAATAGTTATGGGCTTAACCGTTTTATACGGTTTGTTCGCTTTAACTTTTGGTTACATATTTAGAACCCATCCCAAAGAAACGGTGTAGCCCTATCTCAATATTCTGTGTTTATGAGTGAAATATCTCCATCAAATACCTAAGCTACGTTTTGATTTTGTCGTGAAAATGAATGACAAATAATACGATACATCCTGAATGAACGAATAGGGTTAGCTTCTCCTAAAAAACAATGAGGGTTCCGCTCGTCCCTTTCAGGAAACCGATGGTTTTTTGAAAGGGACATAGAAGGAAGATATTGACGTTGTTTTTCGTTGGAATCAACAAGTAAATGACGGACCATGAACCCCTAAATCCGAACCCTTTCAAAACTAATTAAATCAAAAACTATTTTATTTTGAGAATTTTCCCTAATTTGGAAGACCAGAGTTTAACTGGATCAAACCTAATGATTTAATTAATTTGAAAGGATTTAAAATATTCATTGCTGAAGACGACAAATGGTATAGCGAGATATTGCGGTATCATTTAGAGCTAAATCCTGATTATGTGGTGAAAACCTTCGAGTCAGGAAAGAAACTATTGGCTTCTTTGTACGAAAAACCGGATGTCATTACACTAGATTATTCGTTGCCAGATTATAATGGTGACGAACTCTTGGGGATACTAAAAAAAGACGCTCCCGATACCGAAGTGGTTATTATTTCCGGGCAGGAGGATATCTCTACGGCCGTAGAGTTATTAAAACATGGGGCTTATGATTACCTGGTTAAGGATGACGATACCAAAGACCGATTATGGAAAACCATTATCCATATTCGGGAAAATCAACGCTTAAAGGAAGAAATTGTTCATTTACGTAAGGAGGTGAAAAAAAAATATGATTTCGAAAAAAGTATCAAGGGTAATAGTCCGGGGTTGAAAAAAATATTCGGACTCATTGAAAAGGCCGTTAAAACAAATATCACGGTCTCTATTAAAGGAGAAACAGGAACAGGTAAAGAAGTGGTGGCCAAGGCAATCCATTACCATTCCGATCGGAGTAAGTTACCATTTGTAGCGATCAATGTTTCGGCTATTCCAAATGAATTGATTGAAAGTGAATTGTTTGGACATGAAAAAGGGGCCTTTACTGGAGCTCATAGTCGTAGAAAAGGAAAGTTTGAAGAGGCTGGAAAAGGAACTATATTCTTAGATGAAATTGCCGAAATGAACCCTAGTATGCAAAGTAAGCTTCTTCGGGTTTTACAGGAACGTGAGGTAGTTCGTGTAGGAAGTAATGAAACCATAAAGCTAAATTGCCGCATTATCGTGGCTACTCATAAAGATTTGGCCGATGAGGTGAAAGCAGGAACCTTCCGTCAAGATTTGTTTTACCGTTTATTGGGTCTACCCATTGAAATACCTGCTTTACGAGAACGTAAAGAGGATGTTTTGTTGCTAGCGAAGCATTTCATCATCGAGTTTTGTAAAGAGTCAGGGATGAGCGCTAAATCCTTGTCTGAAAATGCAAACGCAAAGCTATTATCGTATGCCTATCCGGGAAATATCCGGGAGTTACGCGCGGTGGTAGAGCTAGGGGTTGTTTTAGCAGATGGAGATATCATAGCGTCCGAAAATATTAATTTCCCTTCTTCCGACCCCTTATCTAATTTAACATTAGAAGAAAAATCCCTGAAAGAATACAATGAAGTGATTATCCGTCATTTTTTGAATAAATACAACAACAATGTGGTCGAGGCAGCCAAGGCATTGGAGATCGGGAAATCTACCATTTACCGAATGCTGAAAGAGAGCGAAATATAAAGCCGATGAAAGGAATCGTATTTACAGAGTTTTTGGAGTTAGTAGAAACCAAATTTGGTTTGGCTATAGTGGACCGAATAATAGAAGAATGTGATTTAGAGTCGCAAGGGGTGTATACTTCGGTAGGTACCTATAGCCATAAAGAAATGTTCGCTATGTTGAAAAAACTTTCGGAATTAGAAAGTATTCCAGTACAACAATTATTAGAAATGTTTGGCGAGTATTTCTTTACGACTTTAAGTTCATCCTATCCCCAATTTATGGCACAACCCGATATGTTTTCCTTCTTAAAAACAATCGATAGTTATATACATCCGGAAGTGTTAAAGCTAAATCCACAGGCTGAATTACCTTCATTTCAAGCAGAAATGAAAGGAGATCATGAAATGTATTTAATGTATCAATCGACTCGGAAAATGGCTGATTTTGCGGTAGGATTGATTAAAGGTGCGGCTCAATATTATAATGAAAATGCGATTATTAAAAAAGAAGAAGAATTTGAGAATGGGCAAATTGTAATGATTAGTATTAAAACGGAGGCGTAAATTTGGACGAGATTGATATACTAAAACGAGCACTTAGGCGTGAAAAGCTGGCCAGAAAGCAAGCGGAGTTTATCATGGAGACTAAAAGTTTGGAATTATTTTCGAGTAATACAAATCTGTTAGAGCTGAACCGAAAACTGGAGGCTCAAATGGTGATCCACACAGAGGAAATTGCTCAAAAGGAGATTGAATTTACAAGTATAGTAGAAGGAGCCATAGAGATCATCGTAAAACTAGATGTTCGTGGAAATATTAAATATGCAAACCCGGCAACCACTCTAGCTTTGGGTTATTCAGAGATCGAATTAATTGGAAGTAATTTTTCAAAACTGATTAGATCCGATTATTTAGAACGGGTGACCCAATTTTATTTCAAACAATTAAATAACCAAATTGAAAGTACGAGTATTGAATTTCCGGTGGTCACCAAGAAGGGAAGAGAAATGTGGTTAAATCAAATTGGAACTCTGACTTTTAAAAACGGAGAACCTTTCGAATTTGTGGTATTAGCTAGAGATACGACAAAATTAAAATTGATAAGAGATGCGTTGAAGTTAAGTGAAGAGAAGTATCGCGGGATTATCGAAAATTTGGAATTGGGGATAATGGAGGTGGATGTGAATGATAAAATTGTAAAAGCATATCCTCAATTTTGCAAATTAACAGGTTATTCTGAGGAAGAATTAATCGGTAAATCCCCCAATAAACTCCTCGTTGGAAGTAAGGCCGTGAAGGAGATGAAATTGCAGAATGAATTACGTGAAGAAGGTGAATCTGGAGTATACGAGGTTCCCATTCGTAGAAAGGATGGGACGATTGCCTGGGTGGTTATTAGTGGCGCTCCGTTTTACGATGTCCATGGGAAAGTAGCAGGGACCGTAGGTTTGCATTTAGATATTTCAAAAAGTAAGCAAACAGAATATCATCTCCGAAAGTCGAAACAAAAAACGGAAAAATTATACAAGGAAAAAGAACTGTTTATGGCCAATATGAGCCATGAAATTCGAACCCCTATGAATGCTATTATTGGAATGGCAGAGCTCTTGGAACAATCTAAGATCAACGTAAAACAAGAAAAATATGTGTCTGCGATTCGTTCCTCTTCTAAAAACTTATTGGTACTTATTAATGATTTACTCGACTTTTCAAAAATTGAATCGGGTAAGTTAATGCTCGAAATTATTCCTTTTAACTTAAAAGAACTCATTGTAAAAACCAAAGAATTATTAGGACCTAAAGCGGATGAAAATGGCGTACATGTTATTTATGATATAGAGGGTAAACTTTCGGGAAATCTGATGGGAGATCCTACGCGTTTAGGACAAGTATTGATAAATTTGGTCGGTAATGCCGTGAAGTTTACTACCAATGGAAATGTGTATATTTCGGTTACTCAAGTAAAAAGGGTGGAGAATATGCAATCCGTACGATTTGAAATCAGAGATGAAGGAATCGGTATTTCGGAATCCGAAAGAGATAATTTATTTGAAAATTTCACCCAAGCCAACCAGTCTACCGCAAGAATGTATGGAGGTACAGGGTTGGGCTTAGCCATCAGCCAAAAGATAGTCGCCTTAATGGGTGGGGAATTAGGGGTGACTAGTAAAATTGATAATGGGTCTACCTTTTATTTTACCCTGGAATTAGAAGCTACGGGTGCTCTTGAAATAGAATCTAATGGGCACAATATCCAAAGTAATTTCAAAAAATCGAAAATTTTAGTGGTGGAAGACAATTCGGTCAATGTATTAATTGCTAAAACCATTTTAGAGAATTGGAATTGTGTGGTCGATGTGGCACAAAATGGGGTGGAGGCTATTGAGAAATTAAGCGTAAACACCTATAGTTTGGTGCTTATGGATATGCGTATGCCCGTCATGGGGGGGATGGAAGCTACTCGGATTATAAGAAATAAACTCCATTTGGATCTTCCCGTAATTGCCCTTACCGGAAACGCCATTAAGGGAGATCAGGAAAAATGTTTGAAAGCAGGGATGAACGATTACTTATCCAAACCTTTCGAGCAAATTGATCTGAATATAATTTTAACTAAATGGGTGGACTTAACCAGTAAGGATCTAGAAAACTTATGCGACTTAAGTAGTTTGAAAGAAATGGGAGATCCTATTTTTATTGAACGAATGGTGGATCTGTTTATGGAAGAAACAACCAAGGAAATCATCCTTATGGAGGAAGCGGTGTTATCCAAAAACATCCCGAAAATAAAGTCAACGGCTCATAAATTGAAACCGTCCGTTAAATATGTGTGTATTGATCGAATTTATCACGATGTCCTTACCATAGAAAATTGGAATGAAGGAGATACCCAGCTTCTTCAAAAAACAGATCACTTGATCTCTGATTTACGCACGGTATTGCAACAATTGCAAGACTTGTAATTTCCCAGAATAGGAAAACATCTTCAGTTTTGGAAAAATACCATTACTAGACATATGTTAATACGCTAATTGTTAGCCGTTTAGCTATCGGCATGGTCTAGGTGTTACATGATTTGAACTTTAAATTTTGAATTATGAAAATCAAGAAAGTATTTATCATCAGTTTTAATTGTTACACCAAAGAATTTTGGAAACAAGTACTAAATCTTAACCAGGTAGATTTATACCATTGGAAAGATTACCACAACGGAATAAATAATTTTACAACGGTTTGGCCAGATATAATTATCATAGAAGGTGGGTATCCAACCAAATCGATCACTTTATGTGTGGAGTCTGCATTAAAGCTTAAATGTAACTCTAAAGTGTTTTGGATTGATCCCACTTCAAGTGTTGATTCGGAAGTCGAAAGTAACAAACGCTTAGTAGTGGCTCCGTTATCCAGTGATTTGGTAAATCAAATCAATCGTAACTTACATCCGGTAACTATTCAACCCCATTTAAACTAACCGGATGATGTCAAATAAAATATTCATAGTGGAGGATAATCGGTTTTATGGGGTTTTATTGAAAAACGAAATCGAAAAATCAAACTTGGGAGATGTAGAGATCTTCCCTTCAGGCGAACTGTTTTTAAACAACATGAACCGAAATCCTCAAATTGTGATCCTAGACCATCATTTAGGGACCACCAAAGGCCTGGATCTTTTAAAACAAGTGAAAACAGCCTATCCTAAGGTAGAGTTTATTTTATTATCAGCGCAAGAAAGCATGAGTGTAGCGGTACAATCTTTAAAGTTTGGCGCATACGATTATGTAGAAAAAAATAAACGTGCTTTTGGTAAAGTGAATTATCTTATAAAAAAAATCCAATTTGAATTAGCTGAAAAAAGAAATGAAAGAATACAACGGTATTTAAGATATATAGGATTTGGGATCGCACTACTTATCCTGCTGGTCTGGTTATTAAGTTAAAATTAATATGAAATTTTCAAGATTCATACTTCTAGTGTTAAACGTTTTGGCTTTGGCTTCCTGCTCTTACCAAAACATCTTTACTACCGATCGGTCGGATAGTTTGGAGGAATTGATGCGAGTAGATACGATTTACCAACATGTAATAGGTATTGATGACAAACTAAGCGTAAGTGTTTGGAATCATCAAAATATGAGTATTGGGTCTGTATTTGGAATTTATAACTCAAACGAGGTATATGGAAAGTGGGTAATGGTGGATGTTAATGGCGATGCGATGTTACCCAGAATTGGAAAGGTAACTCTAGCAGGTTTAACCGTTGTTCAAGCAGCAGATACGCTTTCGAAACGCTATAGTTCCATGTTGGTAGACCCAATAATTGTCGTGAAGATTCAAAATAGAGAGGTGAGCATTTTAGGTGAAGTTCGAACTCCAGGTAAATATATTCTCGAAAAAGAGACCAATACCTTAACCGAAATTATTGCGAGCGCTCAAGGTTTTGAGTTTTATGCCGACAAAAAAAATGTACTTTTATTAAGAAATAACAAGAGTTATATCATTGACCTCACCGTATTGGAAAACAATAATTACCAAATTATTGTTCAAAATGGGGATGTAATAAGTGTACCCAGTAGAGGTGGTAAAATGGTCGATAAAAGAGCGCCTACCTTAATTGCTTTTGCGAGTGCGATCACTGCCATTGCCGTGCTCATCTCATTAATTCCATAAACTAAGAACTGTGCAAAGATTATTAATTTATATAAAACCAATTTTAATAAGGTTACCGTTAATCGGATTGATCTTTGTTATGTCTTTGGTCATAGCTCACCAAATTATCAAGTATACCCCTACGCAATATTTAACCATCGCTAAAATAAAATTAGATACCCGTAAATATGGCGTGTCAAACGATCTATTATACAAGGATTTTGATGTTTTTACTTCCGAGAACAAAATTGAAACCGAAGCGGAAATATTGGGCTCCCATTTATTAATAAAAAGAGCCTTGAAAAAAGTTCAATTTAATAACCAAATCAAAAGAATTGGGAAAATAAAAACAACTACCTTATATAACAATAGTCCCATTTCCTTGAAATCCGAAATGAATAATAGGTTGTTATTTGACGCGCCTTTTAAAGTGTTAATAGCAGATAGTGTCATCTATTTAAGCAATAATAATTTAAAAACTCCGGTGACCTTAGAAGGCAAATTAAATGAGTGGATGAACCTGCAAGGCAACAAAATTATGTTGGTAATCAATGACTCCATCATCGCCACGCAACAACTTCACCTGAATGGAAAATATGGGTTTACCTTCTTCTCCGAAGAGGGGTTGATCAATCATGTGAGAGCGCATTTACAAGTAACCGCTGTAGATAAAGAAATGACCATACTACGGGTCGTTTTTAAGGATGAAATGCCACAAAAAGCAGCCGATTTTAATAACGCCTTATGTGAAGCTTATATTGAAGATTATGTGCAAATGAAGACCTACGCAGCAAACAAAACCGTTGATTTTATTGATTTAAAATTAGATGAGGTAGGAGAAGATTTGGAAAAAGCGGAATTCGCTTTAGAACAATATAAATTGAAAAATAGTGTGGTGAATGTGCGCCAGGAAACGGAAACTGGAATTAGACAAGTGGCAGATCTTCAGATACAATTGGTAAATACCATGATGGAGGAAAAGGCCATCTTAGAATTGGAACAGTATTTAGATAGTGGAAATTATTTTACCGAGACAGCCATTCAGGTGGGTTTCGGAGATTTGCTGTTAACAGAGCTCATTAAAAAATTGAAAATATTAAGAGATGAAAAGCATGATTTAACCATCCGATTTACGGAAGGTAGTGATGAGGTGAAAGCGGTGAATGCTAAGATTGAAGAAATTATATTTTACATCAATGAAGCCATCCGGTCCAATAGAAATAACATTAAAATCAAAAGAGGGCAATTAGAAACAGATTTAGAAATTTTTGCGCACCAATTTGACAATATTCCTATACTAGAACGTAGGTTACAAATCTTACAAAGAGAGTTTAATCTGCAAGAATCGGTATTTAATTTTTTATCTCAAAAAAGAATAGAGGCATTTATTGCATCCACTTCTTCTACCTCTTTTCACCGAATAATTCAACAAGCTTATGTACCCAGCGCACCCTCTGCTCCCAATAAAACATTGATCACTTTTGTGTGTGGGCTTTTAGGGTTAATTACCGGAATTACGATCGTGTTTTTATTGAGAATAACGGAAGCAAAAGTGTTGGATAGGGAAGACATTGAAAAGAATTCACTTTTACCATTATCGGGGTATATACATAAAGAAGCCAATAAATCAAGTAAAGATTACCAAACTATTATTCAGTCTTTAATACTAAAAGAGCTTTTAAAAGCCAAACAATTGATCACTGTAACTTCCACCGAGGCAAATGAAGGTAAAACCGAAGTAGCCCACAAAATATTAAATGCATTACTAGACAAAGGGTATTCTGCTTGTATAGTGAATCACGATGCTTCGGAAGTACCAACCGATTTGAAACAAGAATTGAATTTGTTATCCTTGAAAATCAATGAATTGACGAGTGGTGCTGTCATAACCACCCGAAACGACCAGAAGGAATTAGGACGAAACGCATCCTTGTTGACCAATAAACTGGAGGAACTCAAGGACGTATATGATTTTGTGGTCATAAATGCAGCTCCTATTGCCAAACATATTGAACCGGTGGTAATGATGAAAAATGCGGGTATTAGTTTTTTTGTATTTAAAGCGAATGTGAGTCAAATTGAATGGGTACAAAACATTAATCTTCTTGCGGAGGAATATACATTGAAAAATGTGCATTTGTTACTTACGGATGTAGATCAATACATAAACTACTCGGGTAATTATGTAAACCAAAAGGTGAATGTGATTGGAATTATGAAACAGTGGAAGGCTCAGTTGGTCGGTTTAGTAAAATTAAGATCCAAAAAATGAGACACAAAATCGTACATAAAATGAAAAATAATGCCGCTAAATTGATCGTATTATCCGATCAAGCCTTGGTGAGTGGTATTAACTTTTTTGTGACCTTATTACTTGCGCGTTTTTTAGGATTAGACGATTTTGGTTTGTTTGCTTTTGGGTGGATGGTCGTGTTATTCTTTAGTAGTCTCCAATTGGCATTTATCATTTCTCCCTTGTTTACTTTATTTCCAAAACAGGAATTTCCTTCTCAATATTTAAAATCAGTTCACAGCATCCAACTGCTATACACCGTCCTTACTTTTTTTTCGGCCATGGGTGGTTTGAAAGTGGTGATGTTATTAAAACCTGAATGGTATGTAATTGGAACAGAATGGAGCTTACCCCTTGTCGCAGCTTTATTTGGGTTACAAGATTATTACCGAAGGGTAAACATTACTCGAAATCAACCCGTACAAACTTTGATTTCAGATGTATTAGCTTATGGTTTTCAGCCCATCGCAGTGTTGGCTTTATATTATTTCGATTGGCTGAACATTCATAATGCCTATGTAGCGATAGCCGTATTGTTCGGGCTTTCGTCTGGGTATAATTTTCTTAGAAATTCATTGGAAATGAAGGTTGCCCCAATCGTTTTAACCGTAAAAGAAAACTGGGGGTTTTCAAAATATTTAGTGGGTACCGCATTACTGCAATGGGTATCGGGGAACTTCTTCATTATTGCAGCAGGAGCATTATTAACTCCTTTGGCCATTGGGGTTATTCGTATCGCCCAAAATGTAGTGGGTATCTTAAACGTGTTATTCTCCGCCCTAGAAAACATTGTTCCTTTAAAGGCCGCCCAATTATTATCCAGCTCCGGCTCGCGCCCAACTATGAATTACTTCAAAACCACCTTGATTTATGGAGGAGCATTAACGGTATCTGTTTTGATTGCTATCGCATTTGGAAGAAACTTAATTATCGAGTGGTTTTATGGAGTTCAGTACTTAGCTTATTCAAATGTGTTTTTAGGATTTACATTGATCTATGTATTTGTGTTTTTAAATACCATTTTAGGATTTGTAATTAGGACGTTTGAAATGAATCGCATTTTTTTAATCAGCTACATTTTCACTTCTGTATTTAGTGTGCTTGCAGCTAAGCCAATCATTTCTCATTGGGGAGTGTACGGAGTAATAATAGGGTTATTGGGAACACAACTATTAAATATAGGAGTGTATTCCTATTCGTTAAAATCAAAAATTATTGGATTATGGAAATAGTACATGTTGTTTTAGGAAAAGTGAATACCCACAAAATGAATGGGGTGAACAAAGTGGTAGACAATTTGGCAAAAAACCAAATAGAGCTTGGTCATCAAGTAACTATTTGGGGAATTACCAAAAATCCGGATAATGATTATTCGGAAAGAATTTATGATACAAAATTGTTCTTAAATAGTACCAAATTTCTAGTGCCAAAAGGAATGATCAAGGCCATCAAAACAGTAGCTCCAGGAACCGTTTTTCATGTTCATGGGGGCTTTATTCCGCAATTTTTTTTAATCACCATCTTTCTCCGGATTTATGGTTTTTCGTATGTGTTTACCTCTCATGGAAGTTACAATTCAGTTGCCATGGAACGGAGCTATTGGAAGAAAATGTTATATGTATGGTTCTTTGATAGCGCTATTGTAAGTCATGCCAAATCCATGCATTTTATTGGAGAAAGTGAAATTGAAGGGGCTAAAGAATTATTCGATTTTTCCAATTATGAGTTGATCCCAAACGGCCAAAGTTTTGATGATCATTTATTACCCCCAAAACGAAATTTAGATCGTTTTACGGTATTTGGTTTTTGTGGTCGCTTAGACATCAAAACCAAAGGGTTGGATTTATTATTCAAAGGGTTTGCCCAATATGTTCAAGAAACCCAAAACGATCAAGTGGAGTTGTGGATCATTGGGGATGGGGAAGAACGAGTTGTTCTTGAAAAAATAGCCATAAAATTAGGGATTGCTGATCAAGTCCGATTTTGGGGAAGTGTTTTTGGAGAGCGTAAAAGAGAGTTAATACGCAAATTTGACTTTATGGTTTTAACTTCTCGCAACGAAGGTTTACCCGGAGTCGTACTCGAAGCTGCGGCTTTGGGTGTTCCCAGTATTGTTAGTCAAGAAACCAATATGGCCGCCTATTTACTCAAGTACCACGCAGGATTAGCGCTGGCTGAAAATGATCCGAAAAACATTCAGGCTTCCTTAAAATTTGCCACTCAATCAAGATTAAATAAAAGAATTCAATCCTTTAAACTAGGGGCAATGAATATGGTTGCCAAAGAATTTGATTGGAAATCTATTGCCTCTCGGGTATCTCAATTGTATGTATAATGAAAAAATTCCATATTGGGTAAGAAATATTTCTACCGTACTGATTGTTATTTTAAGTATCAAAATAGCCGGATATTTTTGTATTGTAGAAGATCGTACCATTAATCAAATATTTAAAGTGATTTCTAGAATGGGTATGACAGGGACCATTCTTTTTCTCTACTTAAAAACTATAAAGTTAGGTTGTTTAACCACCTTCAAATATGAAAACGTTTTAGCTACTAGTTTATACCTCGGGTATTTGTTTTTAGGGTTGGCCTCTTTTGGATGGTCTTCCGATGTCAAGTATTCCATCTTACAATGGTTAATGACATTTGAAAGCTTGGTTTTCGTGATTTTATTTATGCGTGTAATTAGTTTGATTAACTACTACTTTCCTGTGTACACCGTAAGTTTAATTCATGTATTTACCGTGGCTGTTTTTCCAATTATGATGATTTTTATTTTGGGTTCCATCGTACAACCGGATTTGTTTTTTAGAGGAATGCGAGGTGGGGCGGAACAACGTTTAGGGGGCTATTACATGAACCCAAATGAATTAGGAATGTTATCGAGCATTGGGGCCGCCATGACTTATTTGTATGTGCAAAAAGCGTCAAAAAAAGTAGGGGCTGTACTCATGTTACTGGCTTCATTAATTGTTCTGGGTTTAACGGCTTCTCGGTCTTCCGCTATTGGTTTTTTATTAATTATGGGGATTTTGATCTTACAATCGGAAAACAAAAAATTGAAAATTAGCATGTTTGTTGGCGTGGCATTAGCGATTCCTGCCATTTTGAAATTTATGATTTTTAAAGATGGAGGGGGCGTGGAAGAAGTATTGAGTATGACTGGAAGAATTCCATTTTGGACCGCTTTATTAAAGGAGGGGATTATTCGTGAACCCTTTTTTGGATTTGGGTTTATGCGTATTAATTACACCGATTATTTTGAGAGTTTAAATACCTACGCAGCTAGAATGACCCACAATACATTCATGCAAGTGTTAATGAACCTTGGGTTTGTGGGTTTCTTTGTGGCTTTTTGGCAATTAGTAATGACCATTAGTAATTATTTTAAGGAAAGAAAAAAAAGTAGGTATGGTAAATTTTTCGTGGCCATGTTTATTCCAATTTTCATTAATTCCTTAACGGAGTTCGGGATTTTTGGGGAAACTAATTTTGGAATATTATTCTACCAATTCTTGATTTTATTGTTTGTATTTCAAGTCAGAACAAACCGTTCAAAAAGTGAAGATTACAAATTACGCTTATTTCAAAAACGATGGCGCTTAAATAGCAAAAATCAAACTGCCAATTAAGGGTTAAATCACTTTTGTTTTTCGATTGTTTATGAAATTTTACCCGAAAATAAAGGCGTTTTTACGTTAAACAAATGTTTTCAAAACCAATCACGATACCCAATAATAAAAAACTAATTTCTACTTAAGGTTGTCCTCCCTTGATGGATATGTGCTGAAATTAAAATGTCCAACCTCCAGACCGTCTCATCCAGATTCAAAACTTCCAAAAACAAAAAAAACTTTCCGAAATTGGGAATGTTTAGGGATTGAATTTTTACTAAAAATTACTTATGTAATTAAGGGTTAGTTAGTTGTGTTGTGATGTGGGTTTTGGCATTGCGTTGGCTACATGCAAAATTGCATAAAGCCTAGACCATGAAAGTAACATATATAATTTTGTTCTTAGTGCCCCTTTTTCTTCAGGGACTAACGCAAACCAATCCAGAAATTTCCACGATTGTTATTCCAGAAATAACCGTTTGTGATGACGCTGAAGTTTTTCAGGTAACGATTAAGAATGTTTCATTGAGTAGTTTAAACGCTCCCTTGATTCAAATAACACTGCCTACGGGAATAAAATATGTACTCGGGTCGGTTAGTGAATCTACTAACTCAAACGTTTCGCAATCCAATACGAGTGATTTGGGAGCCCCGGTTTTCTCCGCTAATAATTTAAACGCAGGCGATTCCATCAAGTTTGAAATAGAAATAGAAGCTGGAATTCCGACTATTGTATACCAACAACAGGGTAACGTCTTTAGGAATTTAGTTAATTTAACCTATACCGGGGGAAGTGAAAATCATACCTCAAATGCTTACAATGTGTTGTATGCTGCACTCAGTATTTTAAGCGTTAGTCCCACATCTCAAACGGCCGTTACCGGTGATTCTGTCACCCGATCCATTACCATCATTAATGCGGGTAATGGTAAATTAAGTAGTTTTAGTTTATCGGATGTTCGAAACCTGGCAGGGGTAGATTTAATCCTTACTAATATCGGGACATTAAATGGGGCTCAAAACGAAATTACACTAAGTGGATCCGATTTTAGTGCCATCGGTAATAATGATTCTTATTTCAATACTGATGAACAAATCACCCTCGTACAAACTTTAGTAGCCTCCGGATGTAGCGAAAATACTGTTACGTCTACGCTTAATACATCCTGGGGTTGTGATTCAGAAACTCGTGAATCCAGTAATTCGTATGCACATGTAAGCATTGAACTTAAAAATCCCAGTTTAGGAATTAGTTCCACGGACGATTTATCCGCTTGTTTTAGTACCGAACAAAGTGGGCAACAAATTGAATTAACCAATAATGGCCAAGGTTACGCTACCAACGTAATTGTCGATATCTATAAGTCTTCTGGAGGAGCTTACGACCAAGATCTATTTTCAGCAATCGATGAAAATAGTATGACCTACCAAAGAGGGAGTAATGGAACTCCGGTATCCATTACTCCTGTTTCGTATAGTACTCGAAATGACGGTGCCTATAGCTGTTTGGGGAGTAGCCCAATTGGGAGAGTGGTGATCAGTTTACCTTTTGATCTGGCTCCCGGAGAAACCGTTTATATTGAATGGAATTCATTTCATTGTTGCGTCAGTGAATGTAATAATGAGGACTTAATGGGATGGAAGTACAAAGTAGATTACGAAGATATGTGTGGCAATAACAACTATTCCAGTACCAAGACAGGGGAGGGATCTACCGAATTGAATATGACACTATTTACAGAAACCCCCATTGATATTAATGCAGGTGAAACACTCCCCTTTGTATATACTATTTCAAGTCACGATAATAATTTACCCTTAGGAACCAATGCACAATATGAAGTGATTATGGAAATACCTCTAGGTTTAGATTGGGCGGGTGGAGCCAATGATTTTACATGGACCTCAAGTCCCAGTTCTTGGACCCCGAGTTCGGTGACTTTTAATTCGAATACCCGGGAAATTACGGGAATATTCCTTGTGCCTGAACCCTTTAATATTCAGAAATCGGAAATTACCGTGAATTTAACCGGCAATTGTTCCGCTAGCACTTCGGGTTTAAAAACGATTACCTTGGATATTAATTACGTGCCCGATACTACATGTAGCTCGTGTAAAGTAGATATGGTATGTAATAAAACCACCACCACCAATTTACATTGTCCCATTTTAAATTGTGAAGGTTTTCACTTTTTATCCTTTGAGACTACTCGTACCAATTTTGGAAGCCCCGATAATAATACTAACGGATTGGCGGATAATTCTGGGACTATAGATATGACCAAGGTAAAAGTGAAAAGAGTTATGGTGGGAGATACGCTTCAAACCACCTATAAAGTTTTGGTTTCAACGGGATCTAATATGAGTCAGTTTTATAACTTCTTTGTGGAGGCAAATATTGACTATGGTCAGAACTTAACCTTCTTGAATGGTGAAATTATCGTTTATGATGATGTAACAGATTTAAATTATTCCTGTACCAATTTCCAAACTACCGTAGTGAACGGAAGTGGGAGTGCACGTAAATTTCAATATACCATGCTTCCTAATTATGATTGTTTAGGATTACCAGATACCCCTGGATCTGGAACCCAATTTTTCTTTACCGATGGTGATTCCATCACCTTCACCGTTAATTATGAGGTAACCGGTAACATTGGTGGCAGTATTGAAGAAGTCACCATAAATAACGATTTGTTTTCAAGCGCATTTAGCGCCCCTTGGGGAGCAGATGCCGCACAACTAAGTACCGATAAATGGGGCTGTGATGATTACGATGGCCGATTTACGTTGATCGGTTATTATTTTGATAATAGTTGGACCAGTAATTATACCGTGAAAACATGTTCTCGGGTGATCCAACAAAATTTTTGGTTCAGTATTGGAGATTGTTGTGATAATTATGATGGAGGAAATCTTTTTCCTTACGAATACAGAAACTGGGCCCATATTAAGGAGGTTAGAGTTAGTTATCCAACAGACTATGAGGTGGTGAATGTCTATTTTAGACAAAAACGGACTAAAACCACCAATTCCTCTGCTACCGAAACCATCTGGTCCATCTCCCCTTATCACAATAGTGGTGGAAATATGTATTTTAATTTAGAGCAACATTACATAGAATTTGGAGGAACCCTAAATTATAGCGATGATGGATTTAGCGGTACCGTTTACTTAGAATTAGCACCTACTTGTGATGTGCCCATTAATTCCTATGAAGATATTAATTGGGAATTCCAATTTGCTAAGAATGATATTATTGGTGGAGGCGTAACTTCCTTTTTAACCGAATCACCTGATCGGATTCGATATAGACCTACGACTTTGACTTTAGCTTCTTCCAATCCTATTGTAGATGGATTGGGAAGAACGGTTAACTGGAATTTACAAGTGAAAAATACGACCTCTTATTCCAGTGCAGCCAACTCATGGGTCCATTTCAAATCTCCATCGGGGGATGTCGAGTTACTGTATGTAATTGATGATGCATCTGGGGATACCTTAAGTTTAACAAGTGATTATTTCGAATTAGGAACGGTAAGTACGAATAGTACTAAATCTCTAAGTATTATTGCTAAATACTCCGGGTGTGCACCGGATCAGTTGGTGGTTTATTCTGGGTATGAATGTTCGGGATACCCAAGCGATTTCGCTCATTTTTATTGTACGTATACCACGTTCGGGTTAGAGGTGGAACCCAAAAATGCAGAGCCACAAGTGACCATTACTGGAACTACCATTGGAGATGATTGTAGTGATATTATTGAGGTGACCATTGAGGTGGCGAGTGTTCGTTTTGCCCATGTAGATAGTATTGTGGTAGAAATTGATGCCATCGGAAATTCCATGTCTTTTATTAGTGGTTCGGGTCAACTTAAATTCCCAACTTCAGGGTCTTTTACGAGTGTTTCTGATCCCCAATTTGCAGGAGGGATTTCTACCTATAACATCATGGATCTGGATGCGGACTTATTGGAAAATGCGTTGGTGGGGGTCATGGATGTGACCAAAAATAGATTCCAATTGAAATTTCAAATGCAACTGGATAATAGCTTTGAATCGGGTCATTACGTGCAATTAGCCATTAAAAGTAAAGAGATTTGTGGAAATGATTTACCCCAAATAAATTTGGCCTATGATCCATCCGTGCAATTTAATGTCAATACCATTGCAGGATTATCTAGCGATGTTTCCGACTCTTGGGGAATCGCTTGGGGTGACTATGATAACGATGGATTTGAAGATGTATATGTAGCCGAATACGCTGAAAATCAAGGTAGCTATTTGTATCATAATAATGGGGACGGTAGTTTCACAAAAGAGACCTCTGGTGTTATTGTAACGGATGGAGGTAGTTCCATTGCGGGTACTTGGGGTGATTACAATAACGATGGTTTCCTAGATCTTTTTGTTGCCAATAATACAGGGGCATTAAATGCCCTATATAAAAATACGGGAAGTGGAAATTTTACTCGAATTACTACTGGAGATATAGCCAATTACGGTGGTTATTGTCATGGTGCGAGTTGGGTAGATTACGATAATGATGGTTATTTAGATCTGTTTGTAACCGATTATATGACCACCAAATTTAATGTATTGTACAAAAATAATGGAGATGAAACCTTTACGGTCATTACCAACTCAGCATTGGTACAAGAAGCCACCAGGTCTATTGGTGCTACCTGGGCTGATTACGACAATGATGGGGATATGGATGTATTTGTTCCGGCAACTTCGGGCCTGAGTAACTCTCTATTTCGTAATAACGGAGCGGGTGAATTTGAAAAAATGACCAGCATAGGAATTCCGGTAGATAACGCAAATTCAGTGGGTTGTAGTTGGGGGGATATGGATAATGATGGGGATTTAGACTTGTTTGTTACCAACACCAGTGGACAGAATAATTTTTTCTTTCTAAATGATGGGGATGGCACATTTACCGAAGTTACCTCTGGCCTATTAGTCTCAGATGGAGGACACTCTAGTAGTAGTAACTGGGTAGATTTTGATAACGATGGCGACCTTGATTTATATGTATGTAATGATCAATCGGATGCCAATGCCATGTACATCAATGATGGAAATGGGAATTTTTTAAAACCGGAAAATCCACTAAGTGCTGATTTAGGAAATTCGTACTCCCAAGGGTGGAGTGATTTTGATAACGATGGAGATTTAGACCTTTTGGTAGGAAATCATTCCAATGAAAGCAATGTGTTCTTTGAAAATAGTCGAGCGAGTTGTAACAGTTGGTTTTGTTTAAAGTTGATTGGGGTTAACTCTAACAAAAGCGCCATCGGTGCACGGGTTAGGGTGAAGGCTACAATTAATGGGCAACCTACATGGCAACTAAAAGAAATTTCGGCACAAACAGGGGGAGGAGCAGGAAGTCAAAATTCGTTGAAAGCGCTCTTCGGATTAGCCGATGCTTCTACGGTAGATTCGGTGATCATTCAATGGCCTTCGGGTTACCGTCAAGTATTAACCAATCAATCTATTAATTCATGTACCGATTTGACGGAAGGGGATGGAATGCAAGTATGTGGGGTCGTTTACCATGATGAAAATTCCAATTGTTCCCAAGATGCCAATGAAAAAGGAATCCCTGGAACCCAAATAACCATTCAACCTGGAGACCGTGGTGTTACTACGGATGAAAATGGGGAATACGAGGTGTTTTTGGAAGCTGGTTCCTATACCATAACTCAAACACTACCTTCGGGATGGACCACCAACTGTGCAGTAAATGGACATAGTATAACCGTCTCTAATGGGCAGGTGTATTGTGGAAATAACTTTGGAAATACAAGTTCTTGTCCAGATCCCAACTTGTCGGTAATGATTGGAACCACCGCCCTACGGAAAGGTTTTCAAAATGAATATGTGGTTCTTTATGCTAATACGGGTGCGTATGATGCCGTGAACGTGGAGTTAAGCATCACTTTTGATGATGCCATTATTCCCTTAAGCGCCACTATTCCGTGGACGTCTGAAGTGCAAAATGGAAATACAACCACCTATACTTGGCTTATTGATTCTATGAAAGCGGTGACGACTTATGATTTGAAAATTATTGATTCCGTTAGTGTATTATCCAATATAGATGATGAGTTAACGGTTTCCGCAAGTATTACCGATTTCGGAGATGATTGTGATGCTTCTGATAATACATTTACGGAAACCAATTCTGTGGTAGGAGCCGTTGATCCTAATGATTTACTGGTATTCCCATTAGGAGATGGAACGGATGGATTTATAGATAAAACGCAGGTACTACGTTACAAAATCAGGTTTCAAAATGTAGGAAATTATTTTGCCCAGAACATCCGAGTAAGGAATGAAATACCTTCCAATTTGGATGTGAGCTCGATTCAAAAAGTGGTAGCTAGTCATGCGTATGAATGGAAACAAACCGGTAATCATCTCGAGTTTATTTTTAAAAATATCTGTTTACCCGATAGCAGTGAATCTCAATATGAAAGTAATGGATTTATTGAGTTCTCAATATACCCTGAAAATGGAATACTAAGCGGTTCGGTGATTAAAAATCAAGTCGAGATTGTTTTCGATTATGAAGACCCTTTGATGACCAATACGACTCGAAATACCATAAAATTTAGCGGAGCATCTGTTGAAAATAAAGTCCTTATTCAGCCCAATCCCGTACAAAACCAAACTACGGTATTGTTAGAGCTGTCAAAAGATCGCTATACCAATTATCAAGAAATAGAAAAACTGGAAATATACGATATGGTCGGTAATCTAGTCCGTACTTGGAATTTTGGAGGCGAAGTACAACGGGCAGTGTTAAACATTGAAACCTGGACACCTGGTTGTTATATCGTGAAGGTGTACAATACAAATGGGCAATATTTTCCAGGCCGATTAATCAAAGAATAAGGTTCCCAAAATGAGAATAGCGCATTCAAAAAGAGAAAAAAAGGATTGCTAACCAATTCGCTGCGAGCTTTAACGTATTAGTCTTCAGGGAGTTGAGCGTGTGTAGTGAAGGTGGTACAGTTTTGAAAGAATACGTTTAAAACCATAACAATCATGAACAATTCGATCTATATCAGTGACCTGTACCTACTGCTGAAGTTATACGCTCCTTCGGTTTATCAATTGGATGTGTGGGATCCAAACGAAAATATTCAACTAGATGCCCCCTGGAAGTTTCAAACAAAAAAAACAAGTGACTTTAAGGTATTGGTATTTCTACCCAGTATAATAGAAGTCTATTCTGGAGAACCCATGTCTGAATACGATTTAGTGCTAGATTTTTCAAAATCGGTATCGGATTTTGGTCCCTACCAATTCAATATAAACTACCTAAACAATCCCAATGGGAAAATGCGCTGGTTGTATACGGATAAAAATAGAAAAGCCACTTTTTTAAAATTTTACAATGCGGGTACTCGAATTGCGAAATTGAAGGCTTTTGTTATTCAAGTTGGTTTTGCTTTAGGATTACAAAACTGGATTCGTTCCGGATGTATACGAATCCATTCAAAAAAAGAATTAAAGTTAACACAATTAATACAAGAGGTTCCACACACAGATCACTCCCTTTTTCTAGGGTCGGAAGGAGATAATCGAACCGTGTTGGTAGAAGTCAATTCTCAAAATGAATCTACCCATTTTTTTAAAATTCCTTTAACCAAGGAAAGCATTCGTTCGGTAGCCAATGAAAAGCGGTTCTTGCAAATGTTGCAGGACCGCTCCTTCCAGTTCATCCGTGTTCCTCCAACGGTTTCTAGCCGTTTTGGAGATGTACTCATTACAAAAGGAATTGAACTTGCCCAGGCCAAACGTTCGGTAGTTTTTACAGAGTTGCACTATTCGGCTATTCAAGAAATGACCCTGAAAACGAAACAGTTTTCGCGTCTCCAAGATTCTGCTTTTTGGCTCCAGGTGGAGGATAACTTATCCCAGTTGAAAAAAAATGAAACCTTCTCGAATGCGATCGGATTAGCGCATCAACTTAAATCAGACTTGAGTAACAACCGAGGGATCTACACCGGTATATCGCATGGCGATTTTACCCCTTGGAATATGTATGTGACCCCAAAGAAATTGCAAGTATACGATTGGGAAATGGCAGAGAATGAAATGCCATTATTATTTGATTTATTCCACTTTCATTTTCAAACAGGTGTTTTGATCCACCGACACTCTTTTAAGGAAATAAAGGCGACTATTTTAAAAGCCTGTAAACATCCCAAAATGGAAAGCCTATTATTAGTTTACGATATAGACCTTGCCTTGTACATCCAATTATATGTTTTGAAATCTGCTACAAAATACTTTATCGAATTTCAAAATCAACCGGTATTGAATCCACAAAATAAATGGTTGTTGGAAGCCTTAACAGATGCACTCACAGACAGCTGCATGTTTAAAAATGGAGAGGCGCATCGTCCGGTTTTTATTACCGATTTAAATGCAGAAATGGGGAAATTTTCACATGTATACTTAAAGTTATTGGAGCCTGAAATTACGCAGCTTCCCATAAACTCCGATTTAGATATTCTAGTGGATGCACAGGCGGTCAATCAATTGGTCGGTTTTTGTGAAAATCACTCCTATGTGGAGAAAGTGAAAGTCTATACCAAGTCATTTATGAGTACAGTGGATATTTACTTTAAGGATCAAGGGTTTTTAGTAGTCGATTTCATTCATTCTTTTAAAAGAAAACATGTTCAATTTATGGATCCTAAAACGGTTTTAAACTCATCGCACCCAAATATATATGGGTATAGGGTTCCAGATCCGGTATTGGATTTTGAATATGTCTATTTGTTTTACCAATTAAACGGAGCTTCTGTTCCTGAAAAATATCAAAAGTATTATACCGAGCTTCAAGCGGATGAGGTGAATGAAATCCCTTCACATATTCAAATTAAATATGAATTATTGCAGTATTCGGAAGACCAATTAATGGCGTTTCATCCGGATATTCAAAATCAATTATTACATAAACTGGCTTCGTTTAGTTTGAATTCTGGAGTTTGTTTAGTCAAAAATGTATTCCAGTATTTCAGCGATACGGTGTACGATTTGGTAAACCGACAAGGATTGGTTATTACCTTTAGTGGGGTAGATGGTGCCGGTAAAACAACCCTTATTGGGAAGGTAAAAAGAAAACTAGAAGATAAGTACCGTAAAGAAGTGGTTCTATTACGTCATCGGCCAGGTATTTTTCCCATCCTAAGTGCCCTTAAACATGGGAAAAAAGAAGCCGAAAAAATTGCTTCCGTGACCTTACCTAGAAAGGGAAATAATAAAAATATGTTATCCAGTTTAGCGCGTTTTGCCTATTACTTCAGCGATTACATATTTGGCCAAATATATGTGTATTTCAAATATACCTTACGTGGTAAAGTAGTGCTGTATGATCGGTATTATTTTGATTTCATTAATGATTCCAAACGATCCAATATCCTGTTAAATAGAGGTTTCATTAAGTCCTTGTACCGATTTGTATTCAAGCCAGACCTAAACTTCTTTTTATATGCCGATGCACCGACCATTTTGAACCGTAAAAAAGAAATGGTAGAAGAGGAAATTGTCCGAATATCCAGTCTGTATCAAAACTTGTTTTCTCAAATGAGTACGGAATATGAATCGAGTGTGTATACCAGTATTGAAAATAAAAACTTAGAGGATACCTTGAATCAAGTGTTGCTTTCGTATCAAAAAGTAGCCTAACCAAAAAACAGCATTAATTATGAAAAAGACTATACTTATTTCAGCTTACGCAGTAAATCCATTTAAAGGGTCCGAAGATGGAACCGGATGGAATATTTCTAAAGAGTTAGCCAAAGAATACCAAACGGTAATCGTTACCCGTAAAAATAACCGTCCGGAAATTGAAAGATACCTGTCTGAAAATTCGGATCCAGTATATAAAAATATGACCTTTAAATACCACGATTTACCAGAATGGGCGATGCGGTTAAAAAAGAATTTGGGCGAGCGGGGATATGTGTTGTATTTCTATTTCTGGCAAATGTTTTTACCGTTTTTCATCCGTAAAACCAAGGTCAAATTTGACTTGAGTTATGCATTGAATTTTCATAGCGATAGCGTACCTCATTTTTTGTGGGTATTAGGTAAACCTGTCATTTGGGGCCCTATCGGGCATCATCCCAAAACACCTTCGGCTTATTTATTGAACCATTCCTTAAAAGTTCAATTAACAGATGTCTTGTATAATTCTGTAAAATGGGCCATGCGGAATTTGGATCCGTTTTTTTACATCGCAAAAAGAAAAGCCATAAAAATCATCGGAATTAATTCATCGGTTCAAAAAGTCATGCGTATCCCATCTTCAAAAATAGTAGTTATCCCTGCCGTGGGTAACGATCCAGTTATGCCTTGGATAAAGGAAGAAACTAAATTTAACATTCTTTCCGTTGGGAGGTTTACCGCCATGAAGGGTTTTGATATTGCCATATTGGCATTCGCTCGTTTTTATAAGTCCCTTCCCAAGACGGATCGAGCCAATGTGAAACTTACCTTAGTGGGTAAAGGAGAGGGATTAGTGGGGTTGAACAAGCTTATTGTTGAGCAGCGAATAACAGATGCCGTGGATATTATTCCATGGGTAGCCAAAGCAGAAATGGAACAGATTTATAGCAATGCCACCGCCTTTATTTTTCCCTCTCATGAAGGTGCTGGTATGGTAGTGCCCGAAGCTATGGGATATGGGTTACCTGTTATTTGCTTCGATAATGTGGGGCCCGGTGAACTCGTGGGTGATGCGGGAGTTAAAATAGCATATACTACTTACAATGAAAGTGTGAATGGCTTTGCTCGCCAATTACATAAATTATACAAAGACCCCGCTTGGACTTTTGAGTTAGGTAAGAAAGCTTTAAATCGCTTTTATGAGGTCTTTACATGGAGCCAAAAAGGGAAAGCTATCCGTAGTATTATTCAGGAAGTATTGCAAGAACCAAAGACCATTGCCGTATTTCACCCAAGTGCGGAATTATACGGAGCAGATCGAATTCTAGTAAATGCCTTGAACGCTATTCCTAAGGAGGTAAACAAACGAGTGTATTTATTCAGAGAAGGACCGTTGGTGGATGTTTTGAAATCTCGAGTAGCCAATATGGAGGTCATCATCCAACCGGATATGCCTGTGATTTATCGTAAGATTTTCAACCCTATTGGGATCCTGGTTTTTTTAAAAAACTGGATGCAATTCTTATTCTTTATGCGTAGCGAAAACAAAAAATTCCATTTCACCTCGGCCTATGTAAATACTCTGTCGGTTAGTTTCTTGTTACCCTTATTGGCCGGTCTTGGAATTAAACGGTATGTACATGTCCATGAAATTATTGATCATCCTAAAATGATAGGAAAAGTAACGGCTTGGTTAAGTTATAAATTTGCCAATAAGATAGTATGTGTATCTAATGCGGTATTGGTTGGAATGAAACGATATGTGCCAAATTTCGATAATAAAATAGAAGTAATTCACAACGGAATTGATCCGGTGGAGGTGGTTCAAAATGGATCGAAAAGAGGATTGAATTTTTACTTGTTTGGTCGTATAAAACCGGAAAAAGGACACTGGTTTTTAATTGAAGCTCTAGCCCGTATCCCCATAGCAAAATTGGCAAATTCGCAATTTATTTTAATGGGAGGAGCGGTTCCTGGGCAGGAACAAATGCTGACCGATTTATACGATAAAATTGAGGCGGCTGGATTAGAAAAAAATGTACACATCAAAGGCTTCTCTCCCAGTATCGCAACAGCCATGAGTCAAGCCGATGTGTGTTTGATTCCTTCCATTATGAAAGATCCCTTTCCTACCACAGTTTTGGAAGCCATGTCGGCATCAAAAACCGTTATTTCCACCAATAATGGGGGAGCCAAAGAAGCGGTAGTCAACAATGAAACTGGGTTTTTAATTGCCCCTCATAATAGCCAACAATTTGCAAAGGTATTGACCCATGTAATTGATCAAAAATCGAAATTACCTTTCTGGGGAAAGAATGCGAAAAATCGATACGAACAGTTATTTACCATTAAAAACTTTAGTCGGAATTGGGTGCGTTTTAATTTGACGAATCAATTGATATAATTCCCAAAACTGGAAAATTCTTGCCGAAACTGGAAGGGATATGATTCATCAAATCGCGTAAGTGATTGGTAGTTAGTTAGATAAGGTTTCGGTCTGGTTTTTCGATACAACAGGGTAATCTCAATACAATAAACTATGAAAAAAGTAGCCATAATAGGAACAGTAGGGATTCCTTCCAGATACGGAGGGTTTGAAACGCTGGCTCATCATTTAACAAAACAGTTAAAGGACGAATTTGAATTTACGGTGTATTGTAGTGCCAAAGCATATAGCAAAGAAGAACGAATTTCCTCTTTTCATGGCGCTCGTTTAGTTTATTTACCATTCAAAGCGAACGGATTTCAAAGTGTTATTTACGATATCATTTCTGTTTTTCACGCGCTTTTTTATGCCGATACTTTAGTGATATTAGGGGTTTCGGGTGCGTTGATTCTACCCTTGGTAAAATGGTTTACAAACAAGAAAATTATTGTGAATATTGATGGAATGGAATGGCGAAGAAACAAATGGAATCGTTTGACCAAATGGTTTTTAAAGTTATCCGAACGTATTGCCGTAAAGTATTCACATGCTGAAATTACGGATAACCAAGCCATAAAAAATTATACCTATACCGAATACGAATCGGTAAGTCATCTGATAGAATACGGAGGGGATCATGCGGTACGGAAATCAGCAAACCCTATTTATTTGGCTAAGTATGATTTTATGTACGCGCCCTATGCCTTTAAAGTAGCCCGAATAGAACCGGAGAATAACGTTCATGTGATTCTAAATGCCTTTGCTAAAACCACGAAAGTATTGGTGGTAATCGGAAATTGGAATAACAGTGTATATGGTGAAAATTTAAAAAAATGGTACCGCACTTTTCGCAATTTGCATCTATTAGATCCTATTTATGATCAAGATGAGTTGGATGCCATACGCCAAGGATGCCAGGTTTACGTGCATGGCCATAGCGCAGGCGGAACAAACCCATCTTTGGTAGAAGCCATGACCTTGGGTTTACCTGTTTTGGCTTTTGATATAAGTTATAACCGAGCGACCACCGAAAATCGAGCATTCTATTTTGTGGATGAAGAAGATTTGGCCAACCGAGTGCTTCAATTAAAATATTTGGAGTTACGCAATAACGGTAAACGTATGCTCGCGATTGCTAAAAGAAGATATACTTGGAGTGTGATTGCCAACAAGTATAAAAACCTCATTTACACATTAGATTATAAAATCGTAAAACCACGGGTGTTCCCGAAAATCACATTAGTGCACGAGCCGCATCCCACTCCCAATGGTTTAGTACAATTATATTCGATGCAACACTTACAAAAAAAAGAATCATGAATCTCACATACACAAGCATGGCAGTAGTCGTGATCTCATTTATGATCGCACTTATCAGTATCCCGTATATTATTAAATGGGCACACCGATCGGGTAAATTAACACAACGGAATCACCGTTCTTCACACAAATTACCTACCCCTTCATTGGGTGGGGTAGGGATTTTGTTGGGGATGGCAGTGCTCATTCCGTTTCTCGATATGACACTCCCTATGGCTGCCACTTGTTTCGGTGTCTTGCTGCTTTTTGCAACTGGATTGATTGATGATCTAACCGAAATCAAAGCCAAAACCAAATTATTGGTGCAAGTAGCTTGTGCACTATTAATCTACTTTTCAGGATTGCGGATCGAGAACTTACATGGTATTTTAGGGGTCTATGAAATACCTGGATTGGTGAGTTTTACACTCACTGTTTTGTTTATTGTGGGGGTCACCAATGCCTTTAATTTAATGGATGGAATTAATGGGTTGGCGGGTATCATGGCCATCATTAATAGTGCGTTGTTTGGGGTGATTTTTTACCTGAACGGTCAAAGCAATTTTGCTTTATTAGCCTTTGCTTTGTGTGGAGGAGTTCTTGGATTCCTACGCTTCAATATTCCAAAGGCAAAAATATTCATGGGCGATAGTGGCTCTTTATTTATAGGATTATTGATGGGCGTGTTTGTGATTCAAACATTTCAAACCAATACCTATAATGAACTTAGCATTTCGGTGGCCCTGGTACCCATGTTTATTCCCATTTTTGATACCATTCGATTATTTGCTACACGGGTAATGGATAGAAAAAGTCCGATGGAAGCCGATAAAAATCATTTGCACCATTTGGTAATAAAGGCGACTTCCAACCATACGCATGCCACTTTTTTGATTGTCACCTTACATGTGTTGCTATTGGGGTTTGTGATGATGGTATCGTATTTTGGAGGCGAATTATTATTAAATACGCTAATAACGATTTTGTTAGGAGGAGTTGTCGCTTTCCTTGGTCTATTTGTTTTTATGGAAGTGTATATGAAATTAAAACGTTTACGAGCGCATTTAAAACTACTTTTGGGAAACAACCGCTTACTTGAAAAACTATAAGCATGGCCAAAAATCCTTTAATTTATGTAATAGATGACAATGCAATGTTACGGGCTTTAATAAATCAACAATTGCAGAATACCCTGGCATGCGAAGTGGTCTCCTTTGAACATGCAGATAATGTTTTAGATGATTGGAATTCTGTCACTCCTGATTTGGTGATATTGGACTATCAATTCGAAATACCGGATTTGAAATATAAAAATGGTTTGCAATTCCTACATGCTTTACGATCCCAATCTAATGTGCCAGTTATTGCCCTAACCGGGCAATCCGAAAAGGAGGTGATGAGCACCCTTATTAAACAAGGGGAAAGTTGCCTGACACGGTGCTTGGATGAGGCGACGGCCTGGATAGCTGGGTGCCAGGTACAGTTAAAGACTTCGAAGAGGTGGACTGTATTATCTATTTTGGAGCTTTCACCAAGTCTTCGATCTTGAGTGGTATAGATTTGATCACCTTCCAGGCCCATACCGGCATATAGCATTACAGAATCATCCCAGATATCATCGTAAATGGCTTTAGTATGATCAGATACGATAACGAAACTCTTGTTTTGACTAGATCAACGCATACCCCCTGCATTACCAACTTTATTCATGTGATAAAACTTCAGGAAGAATTGATCTGAATAGTTGTAATTGTTGATATAAGTATATGACAGCAAAAAATCACTT
>MAAC01018988.1_pt1 | contig 38801 bp, 35 predicted proteins | sample 1115981 | NCBI WGS metagenome assembly MAAC01 (sample SAMN04961126, study PRJNA320927) | seawater metagenome | isolation source: sample BD02T64 sea water enriched with oil for 64 days | place: USA:Gulf of Mexico | collected 2013-07-27 | reverse complement strand
GAAGCTTTGATACAAGCTAATAAACAATTTGATTGGGCTATTTACCCAGACAAAAATCACGGAATATACGGAGGTAATACTCGAAATCATTTATTTTCAAAAATGACCGATTTTATTCGGGAATCTTTGGGAAAGCCTACTGTTATCTTAGAAGAAATTAAAAATTAACAAACGATTATTAACATAAACTAAACAATATGTCAACTACTTTACAACCTCACCAAAAGGAATTATTTGGACACCCTATAGGATTATTTGTACTCTTTTTTACCGAAATGTGGGAACGATTTTCCTATTATGGGATGCGTGCAATCTTAGTATTATATTTAGTAGGACAAACAGATGCTGTCAATGCAGGGTTAGGATGGACCAATGGAGATGCTTTGGCCTTATATGGTTGGTATACAATGATGGTGTATGTAATGTCTATTCCGGGAGGATTTATTGCAGATAAGTTTTTGGGTCAAAAAAAATCAGTACTTGTAGGGGGAGTGTTATTGCTTTTTGGACACAGTATTTTGGCTGTTGAAACGATGTGGGCATTTTATTCTGGATTAGTTTTAATTGTATGTGGTGTTGGAATGTTAAAACCTAATATCTCTACAATGGTAGGAGGCCTTTACAAAAAAGGAGATATTAGAAGAGATAAGGGGTTTACTATATTTTATATAGGTATTAACGTTGGAGCATTTTTATCTAGTTTAATTGTAGGATATGTTGGTGAGGTATATGGATGGCATTATGGTTTTGGATTGGCAGGAATAGGGATGTTTTTAGGAATTGTACAATATGTATTAGGACAAAAACACCTAGCTCAAGTGGGTAACTTTCTTGGTGCTTCTCAAAATGAAGAAGAAAAAGCATTATTGAAAAAACCATTAACTAAAATTGAAAAAGATAGAGTTGTCGTTTTATTGATTTCTTTTTTATTAGTAATTGTTTTCTGGGGAGCTTTTGAACAAGCTGGTGGATTAATGAATATCTACACCATGGAAAAGACGGATAGAATGCTTATGGGATGGCAAATTCCAGCATCTTGGTTCCAATCTTTAAATGCAATGTTTATCATATTCTTAGGAACGACGGTAGCATTATATTGGGCAAATAGAAAACTAAAAGGTAAAGTGTCAACTTCCTTATTTAAAATGATAATTGGATTGATTATTATGGGAACTGGTTTCTTTTTTATGACAGGAGCTACTGCTCAGTTTGAAGCTACAGGAACCTCAGCAATGTATTGGTTAGTATTGGCATATTTATTTCATACCATTGGAGAATTATGTCTTTCACCAGTAGCATTGTCATTTATTACAAAATTATCACCCGTAAAATATGGATCTATTATGATGGGAGTTTATTTTGCAATGACAGGTTTTGGATCTAAACTCGCTGGATTATTGGGCGAATGGTCTGAAAGTCTTGGAGAATATTTAATTTTTACTGGTATCGCAGTTTTTTGTGTAGTACTTGGATTATTAGTTTTACTGGTAAGGAAAAAATTAGAAGTCCTTACTCATGGAGTTGAAGATGAAGAAATCGAAATGCATTATGACGAAGCAGAAGGATTTGAATTAGCAGATAAACAATAATAGATATAGCCTTTCATTTTTGAAAGATTTATAAAGAAACATAATTAATTTAAAATAAAAGTTTATGAGTACTGTATCAGAAGATTTTTTTAAAGACAAAGTTTTAGGACATCCAGCTGGATTATTTGTATTGTTTTTTACCGAAATGTGGGAACGATTCTCTTATTATGGAATGCGTGCTATATTAGTAATATTCCTAACGGGAGCTATACTTGGAGATAATCCTGGATGGGAATGGTCAACTCCTGCTGCTCTTTCTCTTTTAGGTACTTATGCTATGTTAGTATACCTAACTCCATTATTAGGAGGTTGGTTAGCAGATAATAAGATAGGATATAAAATGGCTGTTGTAATTGGAGCTTTATTAATGACCTTGGGTCATGCTTCCATGGCTATCGAAACTCCAACTTTTCTGTATATAGGTATTGCTTTTCTAATATTAGGAAATGGATTCTTTAAACCTAATATGACATCTATCATCTCAAAAATGTATGAAGGACATGACGAAAAAAAAGACGGTGCCTACAATATATTTTACATGGGAGTAAATGCCGGTGCATTTCTAGGTATAATGCTTTGTGGATGGGTTGGTGAAAAAGTAGGATGGAGCTATGGCTTTGGTTTAGCAGGTATCTTTATGTTTTTAGGTATGCTTCAATTTTATTTTGCGCAACCACTTTTTGGAAATATAGGAGACAAACCAGAAAAGAAAATAAAAATTGAAGAGGATAAAATAGCATCTGAAAATGGGGTTAAATTAAATCACTTTCTCACTATCGATTACATATTGGTAGCAGTTTTTTCAATTTCTGCTTTAATTTTTATTATCAATGATCCATTAAGTAAAATAGGAAATATACAATCCCTTAATTTTTCAGTTGCAGGACTAGATGATTCTTTGTTTTTTGCAGTACTAGCAGCTATTTCGTTCATCATTTTATTAGTCATAAGGTTACCGAGGTATCAAAAAATAGAAAGAGACCGAATGATTGCTTTTACCATCTTTAGCATTTTCACAATTTTTTTCTGGGCCGCTTTTGAACAAGCTGCAGGTTCCTTACCAATTTATACAAGAGACTTTACAAATAGAGTATTAGAAGGTGGTGCAGCAACCACTTTTAAAATAGTTGATTTTTTGGTTACTGTAGTTCCTCTTTTAATAATTACCTATGTATTGATAAGCCTTTTTAGGAAGACTTATAAAAGAGTTGGTCGCTCTAATATTATTCTAGGATTCAGTTTTTTAATTGTTTGGGGAATCGTATTTTTTAAATTATATTCTGAATTCCAATCAACAAATACTGAAGTACCTGTTACTTGGTTTGCAATTCTAAATTCATTATTCATTATTATGTTCGCTCCACTATTTACTAAGTGGTGGGATAGTAGATACAATCCTCCAGCTTCAGTAAAATATTTCTTAGGGCTTGCTCTTTTAGGGCTTGGTTTTGCTTTTCTAGCATTTGGTGCTAGAAATGTTATAGCAGGTGCAGACAGTGCTAGTTTAAGTATGGCTTGGTTAGTCTTAGCCTACTTATTCCATACTCTTGGAGAATTATGTTTATCTCCTATGGGACTTTCTTATTTAAGCAAGCTTATCCCTACTAGAATGATTGCCTTCATGTTTGGGGTTTATTATTTAGCAATTGCTATTGGTAATAAACTAGCTCATTATATAGGAGGAGATATTGAAAAGATAACACAAGAATACAGTTTATCTACTTTCTTTTTAATCTTTACAATTATTCCTATTGGTGTAGGGCTTATTTCATTGCTATTACATCCCGTTCTTAAAAAGTTAATGCACGGTGTTAAGTAAAAACAAAATATCGATATAATTTATAATAAACGCCCCTTTTGGGGCGTTTTTTAAAGATACAAACGCATATTAAAATAATTTGGAATGAAAAAAATAGTACTATTGGCTTTTATTATCCTTGGGGTAACTCAAATTAATGCACAGAAAAAAATCAATTGGATGACTATGGATGAGGCATTAGCAGCTCAAAAGGAAATTCCAAAAAAGATTTTTATGGATGTGTATACCCTATGGTGTGGTCCTTGTAAACTGTTAGATAAAAACACTTTTAGTGATAAGAATGTAATCAAATTTATCAATGAGAATTATTATGCAGTAAAGTTCAATGCCGAAGGTACTGAGGAAGTCAACTATCAAGATTTTAAGTATACTAATCCAAATTATCAAGAGGGTAGAAAAGGAAGAAATACCACTCACTTTTTTGCAGATGCATTAAACATAACAGGATATCCTAGTTTGGCATTTTTTAAAGAGGATGGTGTAATAATTCAAGCAATGACAGGTTATAAAACCCCCGAGCAATTAGAGATATTTTTAAAGATGATTGCCAACGATGATTATTTAAAGCTTACTACAGATGAAGCCTGGCAAGAGTATCAAGAAAATTTTAAAGGAACATTTTAATAGTTTAATTGTTCTTTATTCTGAATTAAAAACATAAGCTCCTTTTTCTTTTGTATTATAAAAGGGGATGTTTTTGTTGAAACAGGTTTTTTTCCAACGATTTACATAGGAAGTGTAATTGTTTCCATCTGCTATAATTAGTTTGGGCTGAAGACTATCAATCATTCGTTCTAAATTTAATTTTGGACTAAAATATAGTAAGACAATATCTATTTCTGAAGATTTAGGATATATTCCTAAACTATCCAAAATTAAAATGGTTTTGTGCTTATATTTAACTATTTGTGGTAATTTTTCATTGGTATAAAAATCAATATCTTTTGCTACTCGATAGCTTTTTATAGGATATTTGTTCTGATAGCTGAATGTGGAATCACTTCGGAATAAATTCATTCCATTGGCATGTTGATAAACAATTAAAGTGTGTCTGGATTTGTGAAATAGAGTCAAACTATTTTCAGAGTTTTTATAGTCATCCCAAATAAAGACGGAAAAAAACAAGGCAAAACCAATTAAACTAAACCTTAGCCTTATTACATTTCTTTTTTTCCAAAGTAGAATTAAAGAGATAATTAAAACATAGCTGGCTATTGCTTTTTCTATGGAAAAATGGATGTCCTGAAATACAAATGAATCTTGATGAGCTACCCAACTTATAAAAGTATTAAGCATCTTGATTAAAGAATTGTAAATTAATGTTAGTCCATTTGGAAGAACATTAAAAACAGCTAGAACAATAATCAAAATACCTCCACCCAATAGAATACTTAAAAAAGGAAGCACCACGATATTCGTTATAAAAAACAATCCTGGAAATTGATGAAAATAAAATAAACTCAAGGGGATAATACCCAATTGAGCTGCTATAGTTACAGTAATAATTCCCCATAGTTTTTTAATAATTCGATTTTTTGGATAATACAATTTATTAAATGTAGGAAGTATCCAGAGTATAAAAAACACTGCCAAATAACTTAATTGAAATCCAACCTGAAACAGCCACATTGGGTTAAGAAGTAGTAAGGTAAAATAAGAAAGGAATAAGGTGTTAATCGAATTTGTTTGCCGATGGATGATCTTCGCAAATGCAAAAAAGGAAAACATAGTAACCGCTCTAATCACAGAAGGGGATAAACCAGTGATAAATGCATAGCCCCAAAGGCTTATCACAATTAATACTGACATTAAGATAGTGCCCTTAGGAATCCTTTTTAATGGACTTAAAATAAATAAGAAAATAAAGTATACAATCCCTACATGAAGTCCAGAAACAGCTAAAATATGGATTGCTCCAGCAGCAGCATATTCACGGTACATTTGTTTGCTAATATCCTTTTTTTGACCAAGTACTAAAGCTTGAATAATGGACAGTTCCGCTGGAGTTAAGGAACTTTTTTTAAGTTTTTCAAGAATGGAATTTCGAACTTTTTCTGCTTTCCCTCTAAAAGTAGGGTCGCCTCTTTCTTTTTGTAGAATTTCATTTTCATAAATCCGGATTTGATAATGAACTCCCAAGGTTTTCATATACTTGGAATAATCAAATTGATATGGATTTAAAGGCTCTTTTATTACTTCAATCTTAGAAGAAACTAACAAAATGTCATCATTTGTTATGAAGAATGAAAGAGAGTCTTTTCTAATATTGACCAAAATTGAACCAATGACTTTTACTTCATTTAAAGAGATGACAGAAGCGATGTATTTGTTGTTAAAAGAATCTGGTTTTAAAACTTCTTTAACCTTTAATTGAAGATGGGGAGATTTATTTGAAAAGGAATCTGTGTTAATTAATAGATGACTATAATGTTTTTGTTGAAGTTCAGGGATCCTTAATTGATAATTTAAGTGTCCGATATTAATAAAACAGATAAAGGTAATAATACCAAAGAATGAGTTAGGGAAGAGATGCTTTCTGGCTTTATACCAAGCGAAACCTAATGCCAATACAGAAGCAAGGGGTACGTATAGAAGTAAGTTAGTTGGTAAAGGAAAATATTTTGCGCTAAGAATTCCTAAAGTTAAAAATAGAGAGAATTTTACAATGGCAAAATTTACGAATTTCATTCAACTGAATTTAGATATGCCTAAAATCAATTGAGGAGTTTTAATAAAGATATGTATTTATTATTAGAATTATATATTGGTGTTTAAATAACTCTTCGAACTTCAACAAAAACATTTTTCCAATAACGTTCCTCAAGAGAGGAAATAATCACCCCTAATGAAGAGGTGGCGTGGATAAAAAATATCTCTCCTTTTTTGTTTTCAACTACCAAACCTACATGGTTTATCGTGTTTTTATTTTTATTAGTCTTAAAAAAAAGTAGGTCTCCTTTATTGGTTTTACTTAAAGAAACCCGTTTTCCTTTGCTTGCCATATCTCTAGAAACTCGTGGCAAAGTAATATCTTCTTTTTTATAAGAAATATATACCAAACCAGAACAATCCATTCCTTTTTTAGTAGTACCACCAAATTTATACTTTGTACCATTAAAGGATTTGGCATACTTAACTATGGCTTCCGATTTTTTAGAGTTGAATTTATTAGAAGTCTTTTCAACATTTGTAGTAGAGGTCGTTTTACGGGAACTTCCACAAGAAATTAGAAAAGTAGAAAGAAATATAAGTAGGATAAGTTTTTTAAAATGCATTTAGGGTAGCTTTTTAAGTTAAATTATATACCAAATATAAAAGAATTAAATATATAATGAGATTCTTCGCTACGCTCTGAATGACAAATTATCTTATAGCCTCAACAATCAACTTCGCTGTTTTGTCACTAGCGCCATTTCCGCCTAGTTTTTGTTCTAAATCATAATATTCTATAAACAAAACGGCTCTATTGTATTCCTCTAAAATATGACTAAGTTCTTTTTTAAGTCGTTTGGGGTTAAATTCAGTTTGAATTAATTCTGTTACGACTTCTTTGTCTAAAATTAAATTTACCAAAGAGATGTATTTGAGTTTAATAATTCTTTTAGCAATCTCATAAGATATTCTATTTCCTTTGTAACAGACTACTTGTGGTACTTTAAATAAAGCGGTTTCTAAAGTTGCTGTTCCCGAAGTTACTAAAGCAGCATAGGATAAACTTAATAAATCATATGTTTTATTAAGTATTAAATGAACGTTTTGAGTTTTTATAAAAGGTTGGTAAAAATCAGCATCATGGCTAGGAGCTCCTGCAATTACAAATTGATAGTCTTTAAAATCGTCGACCAAACTTAGCATAACTTGCAGCATTTTTGTGATTTCCTGTTTTCTACTACCTGGGAGTAATGCAATAATAGGGCGATTGTCTAAATTATTTTCATTTCTAAATGTTTCAGGATTCACTTGAGTTCTATTGGCGATAGCATCTATTAAAGGATGACCAACAAAATGTACTGGAAAGTTATGCTTGTTTTCGTAAAAATATTTTTCAAAAGGAAGTATAACATACATTGCATCTACATCCCGTTTAATTTCTTTAATTCTACTTTCTTTCCAAGCCCAAATTTGTGGTGAAATATAATAATGTGTTTTAATTCCTCTAAGCTTTGCCCACTTAGCAATGCGCATATTAAAGCCTGGGTAATCAATAAAAATAAGTACATCTGGATCAAAAGATTCAATGTCTTTTTTACAAGTAGTTATGTTTTTTAAAATGGTAGTTAAATTAAAAATCACTTCTACAAAACCCATAAAGGCTAGTTCCCGATAGTGTTTCACTAATTTTCCGCCAACTTGCTGCATTAAATCCCCACCCCAATAGCGAATGTCTGCATCTGCATCTTGTAGATACAGTGCTTTCATTAAATTGGCTCCGTGTAAATCTCCAGAGGCCTCACCCGCTATGATGTAATATTTCATATGCTAATAAAACTTTGTTATTAAAATAATTATAGCTGCAATAACAGTAGCTAAAATAACGCCACGAGCTCTATAAAGTTTGTTTTTTCTTAGAAAAATAAAGAAAACAAATAAATTTAAAATTGCTCCAAGACCAATGATGTTTCCAAAAACATCATGCAGCAAAGCGTTTTTAATAGTTTCTTCTAGACCATAATCTGAAAAAAAATAAATATATAAATAGCTTCCAGCTAAGTTAGCTATTAGTCCTATTGCAAGTCCGATGAATACTTCTTTTTTTATAGTTCCCAATTGTTGATGTCTTTTATTACGTGATGTGCTGTTAAATCAAATTGAACTGGAACCACAGAAACATATCCATTTTCCAAAGCCCATTCGTCGGTATCTTCTCCTTTATCTTCGTTTACAAATTTCCCAGTAAGCCAGTAATAATCTCTTCCTAAAGGGTTGATTCGTTTATCAAACTCTTCAGCCCAATATCCTTTTGCTTGTCGGCAAACTTTTATCCCTTTAATTTCTTGCTCTGGTAGTTTGGGGATATTTACATTTAAAACCACTCCTTTTTGCAAGCCCTTCTCTAAATATTGAGTGACAATATTTTTAATGTATTTTTCTGAAGGTTCAAAATCTGCATCTAAGGAATAATCTAATAATGAAAATCCTATAGAAGGAATTCCCTGTGTACCTGCCTCAACAGCTGCACTCATGGTACCACTATAAATTACATTGATGGAAGAGTTACTGCCATGATTAATACCACTTACACATAAATCGGGTTTGCGTTTTAAAATTTCATTTACAGCAATTTTCACACAATCTGCAGGGGTTCCACTACAACTATATTCCGTTTGAGGTTCATGTTCCGCAACTTTAATTTTATTACAATATAAAGTGTCATTAATAGTGATTGCGTGGCCCATTCCACTTTGTGGAGAATCTGGTGCAACAACATATACATCGCCAATTGTATTCATGATTTTAATTAGTGTTCTTAAACCTGGAGCATTAATTCCATCGTCATTAGTAACTAATATGAGTGGTTTTTTTAAAGACATAATTGAGTGATTCAAAAAACAAAAATACATAAATTTTTTTTCAGAATGTAGCAATAAAACAACTAGAAATGCCAATTTTGACACTGTTTGTTTAACAAAAAATTAGTATCATTACAGAGAATTGGCACGATATTTTATATAATTTAGTCGTCATAATAAAAATAGAGAATATGGGCATCATGAAAAAGAATATAAAAGTTTTACTTCTTGCAGTATTTGTTGGGGTTGCTTCCTGCAGTTTTACTACTAAGGAGTTTAACGATCCAGATAAAGACAAACTACTTATAGATTTAATAACTTACGTTTTACAAAAAGGGCATTATAATCCTAAGGAAATGAACGATGAGTTTTCTAAAAATATATATGATGATTTTATAAAAGGCTTGGACCCTTTGAAACGTTATTTTATAGCTTCAGATATGGAAGAGTTTAGTCAGTATGAATTTGAGATAGACGACCAGATTAAAATAAAAGATCTTACTTTTTTCAATTTAGTATACAGTCGTTTTAGAGAACGAATGGAAGATATAAAGGTATTATATCCTAAAGTTTTAGAGACTCCTTTTGATTATTCTTTAGCTGAAAATATTGATGTTGATTATGAGAATATAGACTTTACAAGTTCAAAAAAAGAATTAAAAGAACGATGGAGAAAACAATTGAAATTTTCCACAATATCTAATTATTATGATTTAATTGAAGATAATGGAACGAAAATCAATGAAGATTCTGATGATGCTGATGAAGAAAAGGAACTAGAGGAGCCTAAAAGTCTTGTAGAATTGGAAAAAGATGCAAGAGAAAGTTCTAAAAAGTCTTTAGATGAATATTTCGATTTTGCAGATGAGCTAGAGCGCAAGGATTATTTTGCAATTTTCCTAACAACAATTGTGGAAGAGTTTGATCCACATACCAATTATTTTGCACCACCAGATAGAGATCGATTTGATTTACGTATGTCTGGTAAATTAGAAGGAATAGGAGCGAGACTTCAAAAGAGAAATGATTATATAAAAATTATAGAAATAATTAGTGGTGGCCCTGCTTGGAGAGGGGAACATATTGAAGTTGGAGACCTTATTATGAAGGTGAGACAAGAAGATGAGAAAGAAGCCGTAAGTGTTGTGGGAATGCGTTTAGATGCTGCTGTAAAATTAATTAAAGGGCCTAAAGGAACCAAAGTTACGCTTACTATTAAACGAGTAGATGGAACAGTTGAAGAAGAGACTATTACTAGAGATGTTGTAGAACTTGAAGAGACTTATGCGAAATCTACATTAATAACGAAATTGGATAAAAACTTTGGATTGATTAATCTTCCTCAGTTTTATTTTGATATGAATGATTATAAAGAGCGTAATGCTGCAAGCGATATTAAAAAGGAAATAATTCGTTTAAAAAAGCAAGGGATGGAAGGGTTAATTCTTGATTTGCGAAGTAATGGAGGAGGATCTTTGCGTACAGCTGTAGATATTGCAGGGCTTTTTATTAAAGAAGGGCCAGTTGTTCAAGTAGCTTCTAGTGGCAGTAAAAAGGAAGTATTAAAAGATAAGGATACAGAAATTGTATGGGATGGACCCTTTGTGATTTTAGTTAACGAATTGTCAGCATCTGCTTCTGAAATATTAGCAGCAGCTATGCAGGATTATAAGCGTGCTATTATTATTGGAAGTGAGCAAACTTATGGTAAGGGAACCGTTCAAAATTTAATAGATTTAAATCAATGGCTTCGAAAAAATGATATGGGAGATATGGGAGCTTTAAAATTAACAACGCAAAAATTTTATAGAATTAACGGAGGTTCTACGCAACTTGAAGGAGTTAAAAGCGATGTTGTTATGCCAGATCGATATAGCTATTTTGATATTGGGGAAAGAGATTATGATAACCCATTGCCTTATGATAAAATTGATGCAGCGGAATATGATGCTTGGGATGGTTATATTGATTATGAAGAAACCATTTCTAAAAGTGTTGCACGTATGGCTAAAAGTGAACAGTTAATGCTGATCGAAGAAAATGCAAGATGGATTAAAGAGCGAAGAGATGAAACGGTTGTGGATTTAAATTACAATAATTATAAAACAGATATTGATAATCGAATCGACGAAACTAAAAAGTTTGAAGCTATAAGCGAATATGATAATAAATTAAGCTATGAATCATTACCTTATGAAATAAAATTAATGAAACAAGACTCTACCTTAAGTGAAAAAAGAAAAAGGTGGCATAAAAGTTTAAGCAAGGATATTTATGTAGAAGAGGCAGTAAATGTTTTAGAAGATTTAAAATTAAGTAATATAAGAAGAGGTAAAGTAGCTGATATTAAAAAATAGACTTTTTTAAATTAATCATTCCTTTTTTATTGAGTATTTTTACTAAGTGAAAAAATCGAATACAACATCTAAATCCTCTAATCCAATGGAAGGAGGATTGACTAAAATAGCGCTCCAAAAGTTTAAAAAAAATTCTTGGGGCGTTTTAAGTTTTAGTTTTTTGGTTTTGTGTGTATTCGTTGCAATTTTCGCATATGCGTTAGCACCAGACAACTCGCAGAATGCAAATCAGATGCATTTGTCTATACATTCAAAATCTCCTGGTTTTAAGGTTACAATGCTTACAATTCCTTCTACGGAAATAGAAGAACGAACTTTTTCAAGTTTTTTTTTCGGAAAAAAAAATACCGCATCAGAAATTCCTATTTCAGATTATTCCATAGAAAATAATATACTAAGTATAGTTGAATATACTTTAGATGGAGAAGGTCTTCAAAAAGAATTAGATCTGGCTTTGTTTCCAAAAGTGGATACCGTTGAGGATATTCCAAAACATTATATTACGCAAAGAAAATTTTTACTGGGTACCGATAAATATGGGCGAGATCTTTTAAGTAGAATGCTTATTGGAATTAGAATTTCTCTTGCTATTGGATTTGTTGCCGTTTTTATATCCTTAATTATTGGCATAACTATGGGTGCTATTGCTGGATATTTTGGAGGAAAAGTAGATGCTGTCATCATGTGGTTTATAAATGTGACTTGGTCTATCCCAACATTATTATTGGTAATTGCAATTACACTAGCCTTAGGAAAGGGGTTTTGGCAGGTTTTTATTGCTGTCGGGCTTACCATGTGGGTTGAAGTGGCTCGTGTGGTTAGGGGGCAAGTAATGGGGGTGAAACAAATGCAATATGTTACAGCTGCTCGTGCCTTGGGATATACAGATTACAGAATAATAATGAAGCATATATTGCCTAATAGTATGGCGCCAGTAATCATAATTTCAGCTGCAAATTTTGCTGGTGCAATACTTATTGAAAGTGGACTTAGTTTTTTAGGAATAGGTGCGCAACCTCCTATGCCGAGTTGGGGAGGAATTATTAAAGATCATTATACTTATATTATTTTAGGGAAACCTTATTTGGCATTAATACCAGGTTTAGCTATTATGAGTTTGGTAACTGCATTTATGTTGATGGGGAATGCTTTACGTGATGCTTTGGACGTGAAGGCTGCTTAGCGATTAATATAATTAGTTGCATCGAATCTAATAAAAATAAATAGTAGTATCGTAAAGCCCCAGAGTCCAGAGCCACCATAACTAAAAAAGGGCAATGGTATCCCAATGGTTGGTAGTAGGCCTGTAACCATTCCTATATTTATAAAAAAGTGGATAAATAAAATAGAAGCAACACTATATCCATAAACCCTACTATATTGAGATTTTTGCCTTTCAGCTAAAACAAGGACTCGAATTATTAAAGCTAAAAACAGGAATACTACAAGAATAGATCCTAAAAAGCCCCACTCTTCACCAACAGTACTAAAAATATAATCGGTGTCTTGTTCAGGAACAAACTTCCCCATTGTTTGAGTTCCTTGTAGCCATCCTTTTCCTGTCCAACCACCACTACCAATAGCAATTTCACTTTGATTGGTATTATAACCTATGTTTGCATTATCCACTTCTTTTCCTAATACAATATTAAAACGATCTCTATGTCTTTGTTCTAAAACGTTTTCAAAAATAAAATTTACAGAAAAGGAAAACCCAATACAAGCAATAGTTATAATACTATATTTAAATAAACTAGTTCGTTTGTTTTTTTTCTTATTTATAAAATATAAAAGAATCGCAATTAAAATAATTCCTACAGCAATCCAGGCAATGCCAAATGCCAGCGTAACTACAAACAATGCGGCAACAATAAAGCCCAATAGTAAATATATAAAGTGTAGTCCTTCCCTATATAATGGAAAGATTAATGCAACATATACTAATGCAGAACCAGGATCTGGTTGTGGTATAACAAATAATGCAGGGAGAATTATAATAATTAATGCTTTAATTTGATGGTTAAATTCCTTCAGGTTAGTTTGAATGTCACTAACATATTTGGCCAAAGCAAGGGCAGTTGCAGCTTTAGCAAACTCACTGGGTTGAAATGTGAAACTACCAATGCCATACCAAGAAGTTGCTCCATTAATATTTTTCCCAAAAAAGAAAAGACCAATTAATGATAATAAGGATAGGATATATATAATACTCGAAAATCGTTCATAAAACTTAGTATCAACAGCAAGAATAAAAATTATTAAGACAACACTTAAGCAGATAAACATCATTTGTTTCGTATAGACTTGACTAAAGTCAAAAAAACTTGTAGATGCATCATTAAAAGATGCAGAATAAATATTTACCCAACCAATACTAACCAATGCTATGTATAGGAATATTGTAATCCAATCTAACTTTATGGGGTTCCTTGATGCTAACATTAATTATTAATATTAAAAGTTTCTCCCGAATAGGGTTTTGCATATTCTTCTTCAAGAGATCCGTTTAAAACAAAGTCTTCCATGTCTTTCCTGGTAATTTCTCCTTTTAAATATTTTTCAATCATAAGCCCAGCTATTCTACCAGCCCATCGAGATCCCCAATAACCATTTTCTACAAATACTGCGATAGCAATTTTCGGATTGTCTTTAGGAGCAAATGCTACAAAAATAGAATGATCGGTAAGTTGAACTCGTTTTCCATCAATTTTCGTAAAATTTTCTGCGGTACCTGTTTTCCCACAAATTTCTATTCCAGGAATTTGAATATAAGCTGCTGTCCCTTTATTATAAACATCATACATTCCCTGTACAATAGGTCCAAAATGTTTAGAGTCTATAGTTGTATTATACCGAGTGGTATATTTTTTGTTTATAGTGTCAATGTCTTTTATGTTTTTAAGGATATGAGGCTTGTAATACCAACCTCTATTTGCAATAGCAGCAGTGAAATTAACCATTTGCATAGGAGTTAATAAAACCTCACCTTGCCCAATTGCATTAGATATTGTTGCTGTGGCATACCACTTGTATTTTGGGTATTGATACCATCTATTGTAAAAATTTGAAGTTGGAATCAATCCTTTTTTTCCTGCTGGCAAGTCGTATCCCATATAATTCCCCAAACCAAAACTCTCTAAATGTTTTCTCCAGTTATCAATCCCTTCTTGTGGGGTTGGATATTTTTCAATACTTCTTCGGTAAACGGTACAAAAATATGCGTTACAAGAGTTAGCAATTCCACCAATCATATTTAATGGTGATTTATGATGATGACAGCCCAATGGTTTTTTTCCTCCATAGTGATAACCTCCATGACAAGAAATCTGTTCATTAGTATCAATAACACCCTCCTGAAGACCGATAAGTGCTGTTAATGTTTTAAATGGGGAACCAGGAGGGTATTCTCCTTGTAAAACTCTATCGAATAATGGTCTTGAAATGGTATCGTACCAAAGTTTAGTGAAATTTTTAGAGCGCTCTCTTCCTACTAATAAGCCAGGATCGTAATTAGATGCAGTGACTAAAGCTAAAATCTCACCTGTAGCTGGTTCTATAGCAACAATTCCACCTCTTTTATTTATCAATAACTCTTCCCCATATTTCTGAAGTCTTTCGTCAATAGTAAGAGTAATGTCTTTTCCATTTACTGGTAATGTGTCATAAATTCCTTCTTTATAGGAGCCAATTACTCTATTAAATCGATCTGTTTGAATATAATTAACCCCTTTTGTACCTCTAAGAATTTCTTCATATTCTTGTTCAACACCAGCTTTACCAATTAAATCTCCCATTTGATAATAGGAGTTTTTCTTAATGATTTGATTATTTACTTCAGCTATATATCCAAAAACATTAGCAGAATGGCTTACTCGATAATTTCTAAGTGCACGTTTTTGAATGTAAAAACCTTTGTATTTGTGCATCTTTTCAGAAAGATAAGCGTATTCTTCTTTAGTAAATTGAGGAACTACTACCGAAGGTAATCTAGGAGAATATCTTCGTGCTTTTCTAAGAATTTCATCAAAATCTGATTTGGTGATTTTCAGTAATTTGCAAAATTCTAAGGTATCTAATGGCTCCACATTTTTTGGGATCACCATTACATCATAGGATGGTTGATTAGAGACTAATAATTTTCCGTTTCTGTCAAAGATAAATCCACGTTGCGGGTAATCGAACTTTTTCTTAATGGCATTATTATCCGATGAAATCTGTGCAGAGGTATCATATACCTGAAGATAAAAAAGCCTAGAGGTAAATAATAAACCTGTTATTAATACAATAAAAAGAAGTAAAAATTTTCTCACTTAGTTTTTTTACTAAAAATAGAGATGGAACTCATAATTAATATAATGCTAAAGATACCTGAAAATAACGTAGATTTTAGAACTAACATTATATGATTTATGTTAAATATTTCCATTGAGAATAATACGAGATGATGAATAAATATCATCGCACATACATATATTAAACGTTGCCCAAAATCTACCTTATTGATTTTTATAGCATTGTATTCATAGCTTACCCCAAATGAAAATTTTAAGATTACAGGACGTAAATAAGCAATTACCACACAGGCAGCTGCATGAATCCCTCCAGAATCTCCAAATAAATCTATAGTAAGACCTAATAAAAAGCTTAAAACAATTAACAAGCTCTTATTTCCATTAAATGGAAAGGTTAGTACAAAAAGTATGTATATATAAGGGTTTATATAACCCAAAAAATTGATATTATTTAGCAATAGTACTTGTGCAAATACAAGTATTATAAATCGGAAACTTAATATGAAATAAACATTACTCTGCATCGTCCGATTCTTTTTCTAATATTTTTATTTCTTCTGCATCTTTATTATTAATGATATAAACATGTTTAAGGCTAGTCATATCATTAAATAATTTAATATTTAAAGTGTAAGAATTTTTATCTTCATTTAATAGAGAACTATAAATAGAACCCACTAAAATTCCTTCAGGAAAAATTGTTGATTTTCCTCCAGTAATTATAGTGTCCCCTACAATGATAGGAGCTAATCTTGGGATATCTATTAATTGAACGATATTAGGGTCTTGGGTATTCCAAATTAATGTTCCGAAATGATTTGAATTTTTAAGCTTTGCATTTATCTGACTATTGATATTTAAAATAGACTGTACAGTAGCATAATTTGTTGAGGTGTTTTTTATTATACCTATTAATCCATTTGAAGAAATTACTCCCATATCTATCGCAATATCCATTTGGGATCCTTTATCGATAGTAAGAATATTTTTAGATTTAGAGTAGGTATTATTTATAACTCTAGCTGTTTCAAATTGAAATTTTGAATGGATTAAAGAAGAATCTGTATTACTAATAGATGTTAATTCATTAAAAGAATCCAATTGCATTCTTAATCTGGCATTTTCTTCAAGTAATATATTATTCTCTTCTTTTAAATTGAAGTAATCTGTGATATTATTTTTAATAGAATAAACTCCACCACTAAAAAAATTAGCAGAATTAATAAATTTGTTTTTGTGAAATGAATGAGACTGAATCGTAAGTGCAAACGAAATTAAAAATAAAAAAAGGAACAACAGAAAATTTTTATTCCGAATTAAGAAAAATAGAATTTGCTGCATAACTTAATATTTCTATTTTATCAATACACTTTTATATTTAGTTAAGTTTTTTAGACAAATCCCTGTACCTCTAACTACTGCACGTAAAGGATCTTCAGCGATATATACAGGTAGATCCGTTTTTTGAGATAATCGTTTATCAAGACCACGCAACATAGATCCACCACCTGCTAAATAAATTCCAGTGTTATAGATGTCTGCAGCTAATTCTGGTGGAGTAGAGGATAGTGTTTCCATAACAGCATCTTCGATTCTAATAATAGACTTATCCAAAGCTTTTGCAATTTCGCGAAATGAAATTTTAACCTGTTTTGGTTTCCCGGTTAATAAATCACGTCCTTGAACATCATAATCGTCTGGTGGTAAGTCTAAATCTTCGGTAGCTGCACCAATTTCGATTTTTATTTTTTCAGCAGTACGTTCCCCAATATATAAATTGTGTTGGGTACGCATATAATAGATAATATCGTTGGTAAATACATCACCCGCAATCTTAACAGATTTGTCACAAACAATACCTCCCAATGCAATAACTGCAATTTCAGTAGTACCACCTCCAATATCTACAACCATATTACCTTTGGGCTGCATAATATCTACTCCAATACCAATTGCAGCAGCCATAGGTTCGTGGATCAAATAAACTTCTTTTCCGTTTACACGCTCGGCACTTTCTTTTACTGCTCTCATTTCAACAGCTGTTATACCACTTGGAATACAAATCACCATTCTTAACGAAGGAGTAATCCATTTCTTTTTAAGTGCAGGAATGTCTTTAATGAACATATTTATCATTTGTTCACTTGCATCAAAATCTGCAATTACACCATCCTTTAGGGGTCTAATTGTTTTAATGTTTTCATGGGTTTTTCCCTGCATTAAATTAGCTTCCATCCCAACGGCTATAATTTTTCCAGTCGTCCGATCTCTAGCTACTATAGAAGGTGCGTCTACAACTACCTTGTCGTTATGAATTATTAATGTGTTTGCTGTTCCTAAGTCTATTGCTATCTCTTCAGTTAAGAAATCAAAAAATCCCATAAATTATTCTGCTGTATTGAAATTAAACCTGCTCCTTACAAATGTAATAAAAATTAATGCTTAAAATGACGTGTGCCTGTAAAAACCATTGCCATAGAATGTTCATTACAATAGCTAATACTTAATTCGTCTTTTATAGAACCTCCTGGCTGTATAACCGCTGTGATTCCAGCATTATCCGCAATTTCCACACAATCTGGAAATGGAAAAAATGCATCACTCGCCATTACTGAACCATTTAAATCAAAATTAAATGCATTTGCTTTAACAATAGCTTGATTTAATGCATCTACTCTTGAGGTTTGACCTGTTCCACTTGCAAATAATTGTTTTCCTTTTACCAAAACAATAGTATTGGATTTTGTATTCTTACAAATTTTTGAAGCAAATATTAAATCATTTAACTCGCTTTCATTAGGTTTATTGTGAGTAGCATTTGTTAAATTTTCTAGATTATCTGTTAGACTATCTTTATCTTGAACCAACACCCCATTTAAACAAGTCCTTACTGTCGTTATTGGAAATAATGCTTGTTTTTGAATTAACAAAATACGGTTTTTCTTTCCTTGTAAAATTTCTAATGCTTTTTCTGAATAAGATGGAGCAATCACTACTTCACAAAATAATTTATGAATATCTGTAGCAGTTGTTTCGTCTATCTCTGTATTACTTATTAGAATTCCGCCAAAAGCTGAAACAGGATCTCCTGCTAATGCATCTACATAGGCTTGATGTACGGTATCTCTTTGCGCTATCCCACATGCATTGTTATGTTTTAATATTGCAAATGTAGGAGATTCATTAGTAAATTCTGCCATTAAGTTTACAGCAGCATCTACATCTAATAGGTTGTTATAACTTAATTCTTTACCGTGTAATTTGTCGAATACAGCATCAAAATCCCCAAAGAAAAACCCTCTTTGATGTGGGTTTTCACCATAGCGCAAAACCTTACCATTTGTTTCACTTATTTTTAAAGATGAAATTTGATGATCCTTATTAAAATAATTAAAAATTGCCGAATCATAATGCGAAGAAACATTAAAAGCTTTAGCAGCAAAATGTTTTCTGTTTGCTAATGAAATATTGCCGTCATTTTCTGAAATAATATTTAAAAACTCTTTATAATCTTCCATAGAAGAAACACAAATAGTGTCTAAATAGTTTTTTGCAGCTGCTCTAATTAATGAAATTCCTCCAATATCAATTTTTTCAATAATATCTTGTTCTTCTGCTCCTGAAGAAACCGTTTTTTCAAATGGATATAGGTCTACAATCACCACATCCAGTTGAGGGATATTATAATCTTTCATTTCTGAAACATCACTTTCATTGTTTTGACGATTTAAAATACCTCCAAAAACTTTTGGATGTAAGGTTTTAACTCTTCCTCCTAATATGGAAGGATAGTCAGTAACTTCTTCTACAGGAATTACCTCTATACCTAAGTCATTTATAAATTTTTGTGTGCCTCCTGTCGAATAAATTTTAACTCCTAATTCGTTAAGTTTTCTTACAATAGGTTCTAAACCATCTTTGTGAAATACAGAAATTAATGCCGATGTAATTTTTTTATTTGAGTCCATGGAGAATTATTAGGTTTTGTTTTAATTGGTAGATTATGCAAAAATACATAAATACGAACTAAATTTGTAACATAAATGAGTAGAAAACGTCCTATCTCAGTGAAACTTTTTTAAAAGAATTTCTAGAGTTAAATTTTAAGTTTAGATTGATTAAAAAATAGTAGTTTTATTAAATAGTTAAGATGATAATTTACCTTCGAGTATTAAAAGAGAGTTTCAATTTTGCGTTAAACGCACTTAAAAACAATAAGCTGCGAACCTTTTTATCGCTATTGGGAGTAACCATAGGGATATTTTCAATTATCGCTGTTCTTGCGGCTGTAGATTCCCTTAAAAAGGAAATTGAGGGGAGTATTAGTTCCTTAGATAACAGTACTATTATCGTAATGCGTTTTAATTTTGGACCAACGGATATTCCTAGATGGAAACGTAGACAATTTCCTGATGTTTCCTATGATGAATACCAATATATTAAAAGGAATATGCCGGATATGGAAGCGGTTTCATACGCACTTAATGTGCCTTCAGTTTCCATTAAATATGAAGAAAATTCTGTGTCTAATGTAGAAATTGGAGCGGTCTCTTATGAATATTACGATATTGAAGCATTGCAAATTGCAAAAGGAAGATTTTTTAATGAAGCGGAATCAGCTAGTGGTACACCTGTAATTATTTTAGGGGATGAAATTGCTGAAAACCTCTTTGGTACTTTAGATCCCTTGGGGAAAAAAGTACGTCTTTACGGAAGAAAATTTTCAGTTATTGGAGTTCTTGAAAAGGAAGGCTCTGGACTATTTGGGGATTCTAAAGATACTGCAGTATTTTTTCCAGTAAATATGGTTAGAAAAATTTATGGAGATAATAATAAATCTACATTTCCACAGATTATTATAAAACCAGAAAAAGGAATAGATAACGAAGGTTTTATTGCTTTATTGAAACAAAAAATTCGAATGTCGAGAGGTTTAAAACCTGGAGAGATTGATAATTTCTTTGTAAATCAATTACAAGGATTTACAGATATTATTGATGGGATAACAGGTACAATGAATGGCATCGGTTGGATTATTAGTATTTTCTCATTGCTTGTTGGTGGTTTTGGTATTGCGAATATTATGTTTGTTAGTGTAAAAGAGCGAACTAATTTAATTGGTATACAAAAGTCTTTGGGTGCAAAAAATAAGTTTATTCTCTTTCAGTTTTTGTTTGAAGCAGTGATTCTTTCAGTAATTGGAGGTTTAATTGGTTTAATTTTAGTCTTTATTGTATCGGTATTAGCCTCACAATTTACAGGTGATTTTGAGTTTGTACTTTCCCTTTGGAATATGTTTATAGGGACAGCAATCTCAGCAATTATTGGTCTTATTGCAGGAATACTTCCTGCTTTTTCAGCATCTAGATTAGACCCTGTTGAAGCGATTAGAACTGGTATGTAGGTTTAAAGAATAGTTGCTACTTGCACATTTAGCCAAACTAAAAATTCTTCATCGTTTTTAGTAAACGGATCTGGAGTGTTAGAATCGATATCTATTTGACCAATATTTTTATCATCTTTAAATAATGGTATCACAATTTCAGACTTAACATTAATGTTACAAGAAATATAATTGTCCTGTGCTTCTACATCTGCAACTACAAAGTTTTCATTAGAAATAGCGACTTGACCACAAATGCCTTTTCCGAATGGGATAATCGTATGCTCCGTTGTCTCGCCAGCGTATGCTTTTAAATGCAATGTTTTTTCTTGAGGATTTGCAAAATAAAAACCAACCCAATCATAATAGTTAACGGAAGTTTGTAAAAGCTCGCAAATTTGAGTTAATCGATTCTCAACAGTTAAACTATCAGATGCAATTAGGCAATTAATTTTTGAATGTAAATGTGTAAAGTTCAAAATAAATATATTTTTTGTAAAAGTATTTTAATGTATTGAAATATGCCAATTACTAATTCTATATTTTTGTTTTAAATCTTACTATTTGAAAGCACTATTTAAAAAATATAAAACTGTAATACGATTTGTCGTTTTATTTCTTGGGACTTACCTTGTTTTATCAGTGTTGTATTCTTTTTATTTATCGGTTTCTAATAGTAATATTTATCCGCCAGACTTTGTTACCAATCTTGTTGCAAAGCAGAGTAATGCATTAATAAATGGATTTGGTTACCAGGCTGAGGTTATCCCTCATGAAACAGAAACGTCCATGAAATTGATTATTAACCAACTTTATCTCGCGAAAATTGTTGAAGGATGTAACGCAATAAGTATTATTATTTTATTTATTGCCTTTATCATTTCATTTGCTGAAAAATTTAAAAAAACATTTCTCTTTATAATAGCAGGAATAGTGTTGATATATAGTGTTAATGTCCTTCGAATTTCAGTTTTAGCCATTGCATTATATAAATACCCTCAATATTCAGAAACTTTACATGGAGTGGTTTTTCCTGCAATTATTTATGGAATGGTTTTTATACTATGGATGATTTGGGTGAAAATAATTGCTAAAACAGAAGTCGGAAATGAATAGAATTGTAAAAATAATCCTTCTGTCGTTTTTAACGATTCTACTAATGTTAATCCGGCATTTTGAAGATTCCCTTTTTTACGACCCTTTGATTTATTTTTTTAAATCGGATTACTCAACCCAATCTATTCCTTCTATTAATTCCTTCAAATTATTAGCTAATATCGTTTTTCGATATGGATTAAATACAATCCTTTCTATAGGAATATTAGGCTTGCTATTTAACGATAAAGGAATTGTAAAACTAGCATCATTTTTATATGTAGTACTGTTTGTGGTTTTAATAATTGGCTTTTCTTTCTTACTGTTTTATTCAGAAAATAGTAATTATTTTTCACTGTTTTATGTGAGGCGTTTTTTGATACAACCTCTATTTTTATTGATATTAATTCCCGCTTTTTATTTTCATAGAAAAAAAGAATCACGTTAAATTTATTTTAAAAAATTAATATTTTCAGTGTATCTGCTGTATATTTTGTAATTTTGAAACGTATGCAAAAAGCAATTTCTATATTACTTTGTATTTTAATGTTAGCAAGTAGCACCAATGTTACTTATGCAAAACATTTTTGTGGAGACCATGAAATGCTTTCAGTTATAACAATCGGCGAAAAACATCTTACCTGTGAAATGAAAACCAATTCTAACACTTGTGGTGATGAAACTCTTGAAGATCATGATTGTTGTAAGAATAAATACGAGAATGTTGAAATAGATGATGATTATTCATTAACATACGATAATGCTTTCATAAGCATACCTTTTGTAAAAAGCTTTGTTTCTGTATTTGTCCTTCAACAAGTTTTATTTAATAATGAATCTGTAGATGTTTATGCAGATTATGACCCACCACCAATAGATAAAGACATCCCTGTTCTTTATCAAGTCTTTGTCATTTGATTTTTTCTTAGTTTTTTGAACACTTTTGAGAACAAATTCTTGTTTTCAATATTTAACCAAATTACAACATAGAAATATCGTGAATATTTCTAAAAATCATAAAAACAAAGAATGAAACACATACTATATTTATTATTATTAATCCCATTATTATCTTTTTCACAAGATCAAATTGAAGGTAGAATTTTAGAAGATAACGGTGAAAATAACGACATTGGATTGGCTGGTGTAAATGTCTTCTGGGCAAGCGAACCAGTAGGAACCATCACAGATATGGATGGCACATTTACCATACCTTATAAAAAGAAATACACAAAATTGGTGATTAGTTTTGTGGGGTTTAAAACAGATACTTTAAACATTACAGATTCTAAAAAGGTGCTTCATAAATTAAAACCAAGCGGACAATTAGATGAAGTGTTAATTTCAGCAAGAAAAAAAGCCTCCTCAAGATCTTTTATTTCTTCTAGTAATATCATTAATGTAAGTAGTGACGAATTATTGAAAGCTGCTTGTTGTAATCTTTCAGAAAGTTTTGAAACCAATCCTTCGATTGATGTAAATTTTGCAGATGCAATTACTGGAACAAAACAAATTAAAATGTTAGGATTAACAAGTCCTTATATATTAATTACCACAGAAAATGTTCCTTCTATTAGAGGTGCGTCACAAGCTTATGGATTAAGCTTTATTCCTGGAACTTGGGTGGAAAGTATTCAGATTACCAAAGGATCTGGAAGTGTAGTGAATGGATTTGAAAGTATTGCTGGGCAAATTAACGCAGAGTTACAGAAACCAACAAGAGATGATAAGCTGTTTGTAAACGCCTATGCAAATGGTAATGGGCGTTTTGAATTAAATACGCATTTAAATACCAAAATTTCCAATAGATGGGATACTGGTTTGTATTTGCATGGAAATTTACGAGATAAGAAATTCGATAAGAATGAAGATTCGTTTTTGGATATGCCTTTACAAAAACAAATTAATGTTATGAATCGTTGGCAATATACCGATACAGAAAACGGATTTGTTAGTTTTATAAATTTCAGGTTTTTAAATGATGAAAAACTAACAGGTCAAGTTGATTTTGACCCAGATAGAGATAAATTTACTACCAATTATTGGGGCAGTGAAATTAACACCAGACGTTTTGATGCCTCTGCAAAATTGGGTTATGTAAATCCAGAAATCCCTTATCAAAGTATAGGGGTTCAAGCGGCATATAGCAACCATAAGCAAGAATCTTATTTTGGATTGAATATATATGATATTACCCATGACAGTTTTTATGCAAATGCTATTTATAATTCAATTATTGGAGATTCTAGAAATAAATTTAAAACTGGTTTGAGTGCTACTTACGATGATTATGATGAACTGGTAAATACAACTAAATATAAAAGAAGCGAAAGATCCTTAGGAGGATTTTTTGAATATTCTTATGATAATTTAGGGGACTTAAATTTAACTGCAGGAATAAGAATTGACACGCATAATTTATTGGGTACTTTTTTAACACCTAGATTGCATGCAAGATATACGCCCTGGGAAAATTCAGCTTTTAGAATTTCGGCAGGGAGAGGAAAACGTAGTGCAAATATTTTTACTGAAAATCAAAAAATGTTTGCTACAGGTAGGAACATACAAATATTAGATTCTTCGGGAAGCATTTATGGATTAGACCCAGAAATTGCTTGGAATTATGGGATGTCATTTTCACAAAAATTTAAAGTGTTTGGAAAGAAAGCAGATATTACTTTTGATTATTATAGGACAGATTTTGTAAATCAAATTGTTGTGGATTGGGAAAATTCAAGAAGTGTATATTTTTATAATTTAGAAGGAGAAAGTTATGCGAATAGTTTTCAAGCAGAATTAAATATGAATCTTTTTGAAGGGTTTGATATTAGAACTGCTTATAAGTTTTACGATGTAAAAACGGATTATAGCACAGGAAAACTAGACAAGCCCTTGACGCCAAAGCATAGAGTGTTTTTAAACGCTTCTTTTGAAACAAAACGGAAGAGTAATTTAGCACATTGGAAATTTGACACCACCTTTAATTGGTTAGGAGAACAGCGTTTTTCTTCCACCGAAAATAACCCTGTCGAATTTCAATTGCCAGAAATTACACCAACAGTTGCGACCATAAATGCTCAAATTACTAAAGTATTTTCCAAATCATTTGAAGTATATTTGGGAGGAGAGAATTTAACAAATGAAAAACAATCGGATCCAATTTTAAATAGTGAAAATCCTTTTGAGCCAACTTTTGATACTACTTTTGTATACGGACCAATTTTTGGAGCAAGTTATTATTTAGGTTTGCGATATAAATTAAATTAAAATGACAACTCGAGTGCAGTCGAGAGGTTTTAATTAGGTTTCGACTGCGCTCGACCTGACAATAAATAAATAATATGAAAAAAATAATTTTATTAGCAGTAGTTGTGATAATGAGTATTTCAAGCTATGCTCAAGACAAAAATGCAAAAGCCACGATTGAAGTGGATGGAGTTTGTATGATGTGTAAAGAAAGAATTGAAAAAGCTTCTATTAAAACAAAAGGTGTGAAATCTGCAGTTTGGAATGTGAAAACCCATGAATTAAGCCTTATTTATGACGAACGTAAAACGGACTTAAATACAATACAGGAAGAAATAGCAGCTGCAGGGCATGATACTAAGGAAATCACTGCAACAGACGAAGCTTATGCTACCGTACATCCCTGTTGTAAATATAGAGAAGAAGCAGTTCAAGATGATCATAAAAATTAAGAGTACTATTTAAAAAATTATTGCATAAAAAAAGACCTCTGAATTTCAGAGGTCTTTTTTGTTTTTATCATGTTTTTATTAGGTAGCTGAGCCTGCGTTGTACTGAGCTAGTCGAAGTGTCGAAGCTACATCATTCCTGGCATACCACCACCTCCCATTGGAGGCATAGCCGGAGCATCTTCTTTAATGTCTACTAATGCACATTCGGTAGTTAATATCATCCCTGCAACAGAAGCTGCATTTTCTAAAGCAACACGAGTTACTTTTTTAGGATCGATGATACCTGCCTTTAACATATCTACATATTCATCAGATTTTGCATCATAACCAAAGTTTTTCTTTCCTTCCAAAACTTTGTTTATTACAACAGAACCTTCTCCACCTGCATTTTCAACAATGGTACGTAATGGAGATTCAATTGCTTTTGCAACTATGTTTATACCTGTAACTTCATCAAGACTATCGGTACTTAATTTTTCTAATACAGATTTAGCTCTTACTAAAGCTACACCACCACCGGCTACTATTCCTTCTTCTACAGCAGCACGAGTTGCATTTAAAGCATCGTCTACACGATCTTTCTTTTCTTTCATTTCTACTTCAGAAGCAGCACCAACATATAAAACTGCAACACCTCCTGCTAATTTAGCAAGTCTTTCTTGAAGTTTTTCTTTGTCATAATCACTTGTAGTAGATTCAATTTGTGATTTTATCTGGTTTACTCTTGCTTTAATGTCGTTCTTATTACCAGCACCTTTAACGATAGTAGTATTGTCTTTATCAATGGTAACAGTTTCAGCTGTTCCTAACATTTCTAAAGTTGCATTTTCTAGAGTAAATCCTAATTCTTCAGAAATTACAGTTCCTCCAGTAAGAATAGCAATATCTTCTAACATTGCTTTACGTCGGTCACCAAATCCAGGTGCTTTTACAGCAGCAATTTTTAAAGAACCACGTAATTTGTTTACTACTAAAGTAGCTAATGCTTCACCATCCACATCTTCAGCAATAATTAATAAAGATTTCCCTTGTTGTGCAACAGGCTCTAAAATAGGAAGTAAATCCTTCATAGTAGATACCTTTTTGTCGTATAACAAAATCATAGGATTCTCCATTTCGGTTTGCATTTTCTCACTGTCTGTAACAAAATAAGGAGATAAATAACCACGGTCAAATTGCATACCTTCCACAACATCTACATGAGTTTCGGTACCTTTAGATTCTTCAACAGTTATAACACCTTCTTTACCTACTTTACCAAATGCTTCAGAGATAAGATCTCCAATTAGTTCATCATTATTTGCAGATATAGAAGCTACTTGCTTAATCATACCTGAAGAATTACTAACTTTTTTAGCTTGTTTGTTTAAGTCTTCAACAATTGCAGTTACTGCTTTATCTATACCAGATTTTAAATCCATTGGATTTGCACCAGCGGCAACATTCTTTAAACCTTCTTTAACAATAGCTTGGGCTAAAACAGTTGCAGTTGTTGTGCCATCTCCTGCTAAGTCGTTGGTTTTTGAAGCAACTTCTTTAACCATTTGCGCTCCCATATTTTCAAGAGGATCTTCTAATTCAATTTCCTTTGCTACAGTTACCCCATCTTTAGTAATTTGAGGTCCACCGAATGATTTCCCTATAATTACATTTCGCCCTCTTGGACCTAAAGTTACCTTTACTGCATCAGCTAATGCATTAACACCACGTTTAATACTATCGCGAGCTTCAATATCAAATTTTATATCTTTTGCCATGTTTTTAGCTTTGTGCTAAAAGCTGTAAGCTGTAAGCAATACGCTATACGCTTTCTTGATTTTAGCTAGTTATTTTAATTTTTGTTTTAATGAATAAATTTTTTGCTTTATTATGTTTATATCTGAATTTAATTTTTCAAAAGAAATTAAATCTATATAATTTAACTCTTTAGAAAGTATAATTAAATATTCAGATTCTGTAGCAGAGCCTAAAGCTATTGTTAAAAAACGATTGAATTCAGTATCACTATCTCTACCACAACCTTCACTAATGTTTGTTGGGATTGATGAAGAAGCTCTTCTTAATTGAGAAGTTAAACCATAAATTTCTTCTTTTGGAAATGTTTTAGTTAAACTATAAATTTCCAATGTAAAAGAGTGGCTTAATTTCCAAATATCGTATTTTTTAAAATCTCTCATGCCTATAGCTTAAAGCCTACAGCCTAAAGCGCTTATATTATTGCAAGAATATCTTCTTCTCGCATAATTAGGTAATCGTTACCTTCATGCTTTAATTCACTACCAGAATATTTTCCATAAAGAACAATGTCTCCAACTTTTACAGTCATATCGTGATCTTTAGTTCCTTTTCCTACAGCAACTACTTTTCCTTGTTGTGGTTTTTCTTTTGCTGAATCTGGTATGTATATTCCAGATGCTGTTTTTGTTTCTGCTTCTTGAGGAACAACTAAAACTCTATCTGATAGGGGTTGAATTTTTAATGCCATTAGTAATTTATTTTAGTTTTTAATTATTAATTTCTTTATGGTTTTATGCTAAAAGTATGCCATCTAAAAATAAGTGACATACTATAAAAAAAAATGCCAGCTTGTCATAAGCTGGCATTTTAAAAATATTATTTGTACGAAATCACTATTCAGTATCTCCGTTGTTTTCTGCTGGTGTTTCTGTTTCACTAGGTAATGCATTTTCCATAATAGTTTGGTCTAATGCTTTAGAATCTGTAGATCCTGCACCTCCCATAATAGATATATTAGAAAGTAATATTAGAGCTAATAAAAGCGAAGCTAAAGTCCAAGTACTTTTATCTAAAAAGTCGGTTGTTTTTTGAACACCTCCTAATTGTTGGTTGCCACCTCCACCAAAAGAAGAAGATAATCCACCTCCTTTAGGGTTTTGTACCATAATAACAATGATTAGTAAAAATGCTACGAAAATGATTAATCCTATAAAAATTGTAAACGTGCTCATGATTCTTTTTTATTTTTTAAAACTTCTTAAGAGTTTTCTAGTTTTTTTATTGCCCGAATTTGGTCTGCAAAGAAACCACTTTTTTCGGGATATTTCAAAATTAAAATATGATAAGCTTGTAAAGCTTTTTTAAAGTTCTTTTGTTGCAAATATACCTTAGCTAATGTTTCTGTCATAAGTGCATCTGGAGCTTGTGTATATTGGGATGCTAGGTTTTTATTTTCCTGCTTAACCGATGTACTTGGTGCCGGGTTATTCTTAGGAGAAAGCTTGGGTTTGTTTTGAATAAATTTATCGATTAAGTCAAAATTTTGTTGTTTCTCTGTGGTGATATCTCTATTTTCTTTACGATTTATTGGTGTTGCTGCAGTAAGCTTTAACCACTCTGAAAATGAATGTGAATCTTCTTTGGTAAAATCTAATGGTGTGTCAACTTTTAATTTTTCATTTGAAGGTGTTTCTTCTACTATGATTTTTTCAACAGATTCCATCTTTCTTTCAAATAATTCCGGATTTAAAATTGCTTCTGCCTTTTTAAGTTCTGTTTTTATTTGATTGTCTAATTCTATGCTTAGCTGCTCGGATATATTTTCAGAAGTGACTTCTATTTCATGTATAGATTCATCGTGTTGTTGAATGATTTCTGAAATTTCATTTTGGGCAAAACTTTCAGAAGTAATATAATCAAAAAGAATATTTCTATCCGTGGTATAAGCAGCAGTAATTTTTAAAGCATCGTTGTATAAATAACTATTGTCGTTTTTTAGCCCTTTTAATTGTAGAGCTCTAGCAGATTGAAAGAATGGGTAACGTTCAATCACTTCTGTTAGATTTTTTTGACCTTCCACACTTATTTTTTGTGGATTAACTAATAGATATGTAAAGTTTTTAATGTTCATGTTTTTCCTGCAATAGCTGGAACCTCTTTAAATTATGTATAAATATACTACCAATTTGCAAGAGAAGCGTTAAAAATATCCTGTGTAATGCGTTCGAAAATAAATTCTATAGCTACATCTAATTTAGAACCTGTAAGTTGTGTAGCTCCGTCATAATCGAAGTAGAAAGAGAATCGTTGTTCAAAATCTTTTAATTCTTCTTTTGTGTTATAAAACCTTACATTCACCCCAATTGTTAATCGATTTTGAGCTGCAGATATTTCAGAAGTTGCCGTTATTGGAGAAATATAATATTCTACAATTTCACCTTCAAATATTAAATCCCCACTACTATTTACCAAATCTAAATTTGTTTGGTTTAAAAGTAAATCTTGTAATTTTATGGTAAATTCTCTGTCGATTCCCGGTTCTACGATAGGAGCATTATTTTGAAAATAATTTACCTGAAATGTTTTAGTGGTAGTATAATCGATATCTGCTCCTGTAAAAGAGTAGGAGCCACAACCCTGTAATATGAATGTAAAAAATAGTAATATAAAAAATTGGTTGATGTATTTCATGGGTCAATGCTTACAAAAGTGGGTTAAATTACAAATTATATTGTTTAATTTTTCGGTATAAAGTTCTTTCAGAAATTCCTAATTCATCTGCAGCATCTTTCCGTTTCCCTTTGTATTTTTCTAAAGATTTTTTTATTAATTCTAATTCTTTATCGTGTATGGAAAGACTTTCTTCTTCTTCAATCTCTTCCACATAGTCGTATTTATTTTCTTGGGTTTCCGAAATGTTTTGTGGTATGTTTAAAACTTCAACATTATTTTCTTCTTGAGAATTCCTCTTGTCTTCAACTAATGTTGTTAATGTCTCTTCACTACTTTGAGTATCGGAATGCATTTTATTAATTATGGAAGAATGCTCCTCTTGTACCTTGGTATTATTATCAGATTTCATTAACTCTAAGGTCAATTTCTTTACATCATTAAGGTCCCGTTGCATGTCGAATAATACCTTATATAAAAGTTCGCGTTCGTTGCTAAAATCACTCTCGCTCTTTTTAGTTTCAATCACAGCAGGAAGATTGTTCCCTACTACTTGCAAATAACTTCTTAGTGTTTGTTGAGTGATATTTCGTTCTTTCTCTAATACTGAAATTTGTTCAGCAATGTTTCGTAATTGTCTAATATTACCACCCCATCTGTATTTTAATAATAAATCTTTGGCTTGTTCGTCCAATCGAATCGTTGGCATTTTATATTTTAAAGCAAAGTCTGAAGCAAATTTTCTAAATATTAAATGAATGTCTTCAGATCTTTCGCGTAAAGGGGGAATTAGAATTTCTATGGTACTTAATCTATAATATAAGTCTTCTCTGAACTTGCCAGATTTTATAGCTTCTGCCATATTAATGTTGGTAGCAGCAACAATACGAACATCTGTTTTTTGTGTTTTTGAAGAACCAACTTTTAAAAACTCCCCATTTTCTAAAACTCGAAGCAATCGTACTTGAGTTGGTAAAGGTAATTCTCCAACTTCATCTAGAAATATGGTACCTCCATCTGCAACTTCAAAATATCCATTTCGAGTAGATGTTGCTCCAGTAAATGCTCCTTTTTCATGACCAAAAAGTTCACTATCTATAGTGCCTTCAGGTATTGCGCCACAGTTTACTGCTATGTATTTTGCATGTTTTCTATGCGATAAGGAATGTATGATTTTAGGAATACTTTCTTTTCCCACACCGCTTTCTCCAGTAACTAACACAGAAATATCTGTAGGCGCCACTTGGATTGCTTTTTCAATAACACGATTAAGCTTTGGGTCATTACCTATAATTCCGAAACGTTGTTTTGTTGCTTGTATTGATTCCATAATTATTCCCCGCGAAAGCAGGGATCTTATTTAATTAATAATATTCAAAAGTTTGTTCTTCTCTTAAAACATCATTTTTCATAATTGAAGCACTCACTGGGTATCCATCTTCATTGTATTCAAATAGTTTAATTTCAATTACATTATTTTTTATTTCCTTTATTACATTATTAGGTGAAAAATATATGTCATATCCATCATATTCAATGTCATAAAGCTCTTGTGTGAAGTAATCTAGTGGGTGTAAGCTAAATTTATTATAAAGAGGATTTATTTTGTCGTCATATTCGAACGTGGCGCTGTATTGATAGTTTGAATTGCTATGTTTTCTCACCTCTAAAACTAAATCGCCATTATATACAATGTCTTCCTTAAATATAGTATTTGGAGAAGAAGTCCAAGAGTTTTCAATTAGTTTGTTATCTGAATCAAAAATCATTTTTCCTTCTTTTTCAGTTTCTTCTTCTAGTAAAGTTATTTCATTTCCATTGTATGTAAAAATGGTAGTTAAATCATTTCCTGTAGCAACATTATTAATAAACTTAATAAGCTTGTTTGATGTATTATATTCAAATAAATAACTTCCATAGATCCCGTTGCTATTAGAGAAAAAATCTATTTGAGTTAAATTTCCTTGAGTGTCGTAATTGTATTCTGAATAACCAAAATCGCTAGTTATTTTAGTTAAATTCTCATTTAGATCAAAGTTATATTCCTGTGAATATTCTGGAATTCCTTCAAAATATGTAGTCCATTTAAATTTATGAATTTTTAATTCAGTTTCTTCATTTTCATCTATGGAGTTATTGCTGTTATCATCAGAAGAACAGTTTGTTAATAGAATTAAGAATATTGGTAATAGGATTATTTTTTTTATCATTTTTTTGATGCGATTTTTTTATTTTCAGACTTTATAGTCTCTTTTTAATTATTATCAGAATAACCATTTCCTTCTCCAATCAATGTTGCACTTGTACAGTCATTAATTTTAACCATTACAAATTCACCAACTTTATAATTTTCTTTTGGGAAAACGGCTACCGTATTTTGTGAAGTTCGTCCTGCCCAATGTTGATCGCTTTTTTTAGATTCTTTTTCTATAAGAACCTCATAAGTATTGCCAACAAATTCTTCAGATCTATAGTGACAATGTCCTCTTTGAAGGGCTACAATTTCAGCTAATCGCCTTTTTTTTACTTCTTCTGGTACGTCATCTACGAGCTTTTTTGCTGCTAAAGTTCCAGGTCTTTCAGAGTATGCAAACATATACCCATAATCGTATTTTACGTATTCCATCAAACTTAAAGTATCTTGATGGTCTTCTTCCGTCTCTGTTGGGAAGCCAGTAATCATATCTTGTGAGATAGAACATTCAGGAAGTATTTTACGAATATTATCAATTAACGTAATATACTCTTCGCGGCTATGTTGGCGATTCATTTCTTTTAATATTCGAGTACTTCCACTTTGAACAGGTAAATGAATATAATCGCAAATATTTTTATGTTTTGCCATGGTATGCAAAACGTCCAAAGACATATCTTGTGGATTTGAAGTCGAAAATCGAAGGCGCATTTTTGGTTGTTCTTTAGCAACAAGGTCAAGCAATTGAGAAAAATCCATCGCTGTTGCCTTTTGTATATCTGAAGCTTTTTTAAACCCCTTTTTAAGTCCACCACCGTACCATAAATAACTATCTACATTTTGCCCTAAAAGAGTAATTTCTTTATATCCTTTATTTGCAAGATCGTTTACTTCAGTTAATATACTTTGAGGATCACGACTACGTTCTCTTCCTCTGGTAAAAGGCACTACGCAAAAGGTACACATATTATCACATCCACGTGTAATACTAACAAAAGCAGTAACTCCGTTTCCGCCTAATCTAACTGGTGAAATGTCTCCATAAGTCTCATCTATTGAAAGAATCACATTTACAGCGTCTCTTCCATCTTCCACTTCTTTTATAAGATTTGGGAGGTCTTTGTAAGCATCAGGGCCAACCACCAAGTCTACTATTTTTTCTTCTTCCAAAAACTTTTCCTTTAGTCGTTCTGCCATACAACCCAAAACCCCCACTTTCATTCCAGGATTTATTTTTTTAACCGCATTGTATTTTTGTAATCTTTTGCGAATGGTTTGTTCTGCTTTATCTCTAATAGAACAGGTATTTACCAAAACTAAATCTGCATCCTCTAAATTTTGAGTAGTATTAAACCCTTCATTAGCAAGTATAGAGGCAACAATTTCACTGTCACTAAAATTCATAGCACAGCCATAACTCTCTATAAAAAGTTTTCGAGTATTGCTGTCATTGTTATCTAGAACTAATGTTTCGCCTTGTTTCTTTTCGTCAATTATCTTTTCCATATGTATTCTTCGCGATATTGAGGTTTTGTTTAATATTCTGCTAGATGAATTGTTTGTCAATTAATATGCCCGTCTACTTTTAAACACAGCAAAGATACAATTAAATTGAATTGCGTGACATTATGGCAGATTTCTTTTTTATAACTTTGAAGCAAATAAAATTGAAATATAATTATGAAAAACGACATTCTTCAGAAAATAGAAACAGCTGCAACACCCGACTTTGGAAACCTTCTTTCAAACAGTTTTAATCTTTTTAAACGAATATGGGTAGAATCTTTAGTACATCTTCTCATTACAATGATTGCAGTTTTACCTTTCATAGTTTTAATTTATTTACCATTTATTCCAGTTTTAATAAGTTCTGTTCTCGGGGGTGCTGCCTCAGATTTTGACCCTTTTATGGATTATTCAATTCTAATGATTCTTGGTTATTTTATTCTCCTTTTTATTCTAATAATTATGATGCAAGGAGTTTCAATTGCTATTACAGCTCATTTTTTTCAGGTTTGTAAAAATGAAGATCTGGGGACTATAAAAGATACAGGAGACTATTTTGCCTTTTTGAAAGGAAACAATTTTAGTAAAGTATTTTTGTTGTCTTTAGCTACTTTCGGTATTTCATTAGCTGCTCTATTATTATGTTACTTCCCAATTTTTTATGTGATGGTTCCTTTGCAGCTCATCATAGTAATTTTTGCTTTCAATGATAAATTATCTGTTTCAGAAATAATTAAAATAAGTTTTAAACTTGGGAATAAATTCTGGTTGTTATTATTTGGGTTGATAATTGTTTCTTCTATGATTGCTCAATTAGGGGTCATTTTATGTTTTATTGGTTTATTTATTACTGCTTATTTTGTTTATATTCCTATCTATTATTTTTACAAGGAAACCATAGGGTTTAATGGGGATACAGAAAGTTCTAGTAATGAGTTTTCCACCCATTACGACAATTAATATATTGAGAATTAAAAACATTTTCTCTAAACTAAAAATTGTGTTTTAAAAAAAAAAGATACTTTTGTACCCCTAATAAAATTGAATATGGCAAAGAATTTAGTGATTGTTGAGTCACCTGCAAAAGCAAAAACAATAGAAAAATTTCTTGGAAAGGATTTTAAAGTTACCTCTAGTTTTGGACATATAGCTGATCTCCCTTCTAAAGAATTAGGAGTAAATGTAGATGGAGATTTTATGCCTAAATATATTATTCCAACCGAGAAGAAAAGCTTGGTAAAAGATTTAAAATCACTAGCTAAAAATGCCGATATGGTTTGGTTGGCGAGTGATGAGGATCGAGAAGGAGAGGCTATAGCTTGGCACCTTTCGGAGACTTTAAAATTGAATGATGACAATACAAAACGTATTGTTTTTCATGAAATTACAAAATCTGCTATTTTAAAAGCAATAGAGAATCCAAGAAAAATTAATTATGACCTTGTAGATGCACAACAAGCGAGACGAGTGTTAGATAGATTAGTGGGTTATGAGCTTTCCCCTGTTTTGTGGAGAAAGGTAAAAGGAGGATTGTCTGCAGGAAGAGTACAGTCTGTTGCTGTAAGGTTAATTGTAGAAAGAGAAAGACAAATTGAAGGTTTTGTGCCTGTTGCTTCATTTAGGATTATTGCTGAATTTACGACTAGTGCAGGAAATAAATTTAAAGCAAAGCTTCCAAAGAACTTTAAAACAGAAGCAGAAGCTCGTGACTTTTTAAATAAAAACATTAACGCGAATTATAAGGTTTCAGATTTAGTTAAGAAACCAGCAAAAAAATCACCCGCTCCACCATTTACTACATCTACGCTTCAACAAGAAGCTTCTAGGAAATTATATTTTTCAGTAGGAAAAACAATGACCATTGCGCAACGGTTATATGAAGCAGGTCTTATAACCTATATGAGAACCGATAGTGTTAATCTTTCTAATGATGCTAAAAAAGCTGCTGAAGAAGAGATTGCAAATTCATATGGTAAAGAGTATAGTACACCGAGAAACTTTAAAAGTAAAGTAAAAGGAGCACAAGAAGCTCACGAAGCCATTCGTCCTACAGATATGTCTAGGCAGACAATAACTGGAGACTATGATCAAGAAAGGTTATATTCTTTAATTTGGAAACGTACTATTGCTTCACAAATGAGTGATGCTCAATTAGAACGTACCAATGTAAAAATTGATATCAACTCAACACCAACTGTTTCAGAACAGTTTGTTGCAAATGGAGAAATGATAAAATTTGATGGATTCTTAAAAGTTTATTTAGAAGGAACCGATCTAGAAGATGAAGAGCAAGAAGGGATGTTGCCAAAACTTATGGTAGGGGATAATCTTTCCAAAAATTATATCACAGCCACACAGCGTTTTACAAGACCAGCCTATCGCTATACAGAAGCTTCATTAGTTAAGCAGATGGAGGAGTTAGGTATTGGTAGACCGTCTACCTATGCGCCAACAATTTCAACGATTATAAATCGTAATTATGTTGAAAAAGGAACTGTTGAAGGGACAGAACGTAAGTACCTTCAGTTAGTTTTAGAAGATTCTGTAAAAGATAATATTTTAACCGAAATGGTTGGCTCCGATAAAGGGAAATTAGTGCCTACAGACATAGGAATGATTGTAAATGACTTTCTTGTAGAGCATTTCGATTATGTTTTGGATTATAATTTCACTGCCAAAGTAGAGCAAGATTTCGATAGTATTGCTGTTGGGGATAGAGAATGGACAGATTTAATAAAAAGTTTTTATAAAAAATTCCACCCTCAAATAGAAGATGTAACTGAAAATGCTGCTAGAGAAAGTGGGGAACGAGTTTTAGGGGAAGATCCTCAAACCGGAAAAGTGGTTTTAGTAAGATTAGGAAAATTTGGACCTATGGCTCAAATTGGAGGTCCAGATGATGAAGATAAAAAATTTGCAAGTCTTAGACCCGATCAACAATTACATCACATAACATTTGATGAAGTTATGGATTTGTTCAAATTACCTAAGGATTTGGGGATTTATGATGGAGTAGAAGTGCAGGTTCATAATGGTCGATTTGGTCCTTATGTAAAATTTGATAAAAAGTTTATTTCATTACCTAAAGGAATGGATCCTTTAAATGTAGATATGGAAACTGCTATAGACCTTATTGAAGAAAAGAAAAAAGCAGATGCTCCAATTTACGAATATGAAGATTTACCGGTTCAGAAAGGTGTTGGAAGATTTGGTCCATTTATTAAATGGAATAATATGTTTATTAACGTAAACAAGAAATATGATTTCGATAATTTATCAGATGAAGATATTGTTGAATTAATTGAAACAAAGAAGCAAAAAGAAATCGATAAGCTGATCCATGATTGGCCAGAGGAGGGAATTAGACTTGAAAAGGCAAGATGGGGTAGGTTTCACCTGTTAAAAGGAAAAATTAAGATAGAGCTTCCAAAAACTACTAAAGCAGATAAAATGACTTTAGAACAAGCTTTAGACATTATTGCTAAGAAAGCGCCTAAGAAGAAAGCTACAAAAAAGAAAAAAACCACTGCTAAGAAAAAATAATGATCGAATTTATCATTCCAGTATCTAAATCAGTTTTAGCTCATAGAGAGATATTGCCAGAAGGTGTATTAGGAAAACAAATTGCTGTACATAGTAGTAACGGGGAGCTGCCAGATCTTACGAATGTTAAGTTCGCGCTTATAGGTGTCAAAGAAAATCGAAACGATGTTGATTATATCGGAGAGGAGTTGTGTCTTGATGCAATTCGAAAAACTTTATACTCATTATACCCTGGAAATTGGAAACATAATATCATAGATATAGGAGATATAGAAAAAGGCGAAACAGTACAAGACACTTATTTTGCATTAAAAACAGTAGTTTCAGATTTATTAAAAGAAAAGATTATTCCGCTTATTATGGGTGGAAGCCAAGATTTGGTATATGCTCAATATAGATCCTATGATAGTTTTGGTAATATGGTGAACTTAGTGAATGTAGACAGTAATTTCGATATCGGTGATGCGGAAAATACCATTACAAACAAATCTTTTATAGGAAAGGTAATTGTAGATAAACCATATAGTTTATTTAACTATTCTGCTATTGGGTACCAGTCATTTTTTAACTCCCCTGATGAGATATCATTAATGGATAAACTATTTTTTGATGCATATCGATTGGGTGAAGTTACAGCAGATATAACATTAGTAGAACCAATATTAAGAAATGCGGATATTGTTTCTTTTGATATTGGAGCAATAAAAAGTGCAGAATTAAGTTATAAAAACAGTAAAAGCCCAAATGGGTTTGATGGCCGAGAGATATGTGCAATTGCACGATATGCGGGAATTAGCAATAAAGTAAGTTCATTTGGCGTATATGAGTTAAAGGATTTTGCAGATGCGCAAAGTGCAGCAATGCTTATATCTCAAGTTTTTTGGTATTTTATTGAAGGAGTAAATTTTAGGGTTTCTGATGAAGATTTTAGTAATGAAACCCACTATACCACATATAAAGTACCTATTGATGATGAAGTGTTAGTGTTTAAAAAAAGCATAAAAACGGGTAGATGGTGGATAGAATTGCCATTTATTTCAAATAATAATAATAAATTAAAAAGGAGTACGTTATTACCTTGCACTTATGGCGAATATTTAGGTGCATGTAATCAGGAAATTCCTGAACGGTGGATGAAAGCCCGCCGAAAAAACGAAATTTAATAAAACAAACTAAAATTTATCGATTTTAAGGGTTTTTTAAGAAATATGTTGTTTTTTAATTAATTTATAAATAGGTTTACGCCCTTGAATCACGATAACTTAACCTAAATACCTATGAAGAAGCTTATTGCATTCTCTGCGATTATTGCCATATTATCTAGTTGTAGCTCTGGAGATAGAGGAGAACTAGTTGGAACTAAAGGAAAAGCATGGCACCCTGAAAAACCTTTTGGAATGACACTTGT